>Ga0208823_1001643_pt1 | contig 17424 bp, 18 predicted proteins | sample AD_UKC075_MetaG_FD_184440 | JGI IMG/M metagenome (GOLD analysis project Ga0208823, IMG submission 184440) | Active sludge microbial communities of municipal wastewater-treating anaerobic digesters from USA - AD_UKC075_MetaG (SPAdes) (version 2) | ecosystem: Engineered > Bioreactor > Anaerobic >... | reverse complement strand
CTCCTGACGGACGCCGACAACTACACCTGGGTCGGCGCGTCCGTGGGCTCGCAGAATGCGGCGTCCTATCAGCTGGCGACCAACAAGGCCGTCATGGCGATCGGCGGGTTCAACGGCTCGGACCCGTCCCCCACCCTCGCCGAGTTCAAGGCACTCGTGGCCGCCAAGAAGATCCACTACTACCTCGGTGGCGGCGGCTTCGGCGGGCAGAACGGCGGCTCGCAGTCGGCGTCCGAGATCGCGAGCTGGGTCGCGTCGACCTTCACCGCGCAGACGGTCGGCGGCACGACGGTCTACGACCTGACGCAGGCGGGCTGAGGGTCATGACCGGACACCCGACCCCGAGGCTGCTGCGCCAGTTGGGCAGCTTCGGGGTGATCGGGGTGGCGAGCACGCTGGCCTACTACGTTCTCTTCGTGCTGCTGCGGGCCCCGATCGGAGCTCAGGCAGCGAACCTGCTGGCGTTGCTGGTCACGGCGGTCGCGAACACCGCCGCGAACCGCAGGCTCACGTTCGGCGTGCGCGGCGGCGGGGGCGCGGTCCGGCATCAGCTGGGTGGGCTCGCGGCCTTCGCAGTAGCCCTCGCTCTCACGTCCGGCACCTTGTGGGTACTGCACGCGCTGTCCCCCGATCCCAACCGTTGGGTGGAGCTGGGGGTGCTGTTCGTCGCGAACGCGGTGGCGACCTGGCTGCGGTTCCTCGCCCTACGCCGGGTGATCGCTCCGGAGGCGTCCGCCAAGGCCTAGGCTGGCCCTTCAACGTCGAGGCTCATTCGTCCGAAGGGATCTTCCATGGAACTCACCCGCGCCGAGCTGGCTCGCTACGTCGATCACACCCTGTTGTCGCCGGCGGCGTCGATCGAGGACGTCAAGGCGCTGCTGGACGAGGCGTCCGACCTGGGCACCTACTCGATCTGCGTGAGCCCGTCGATGCTGCCGCTGCCCTGGCCCACGGGTGCGGTCAAGGTCGCGACCGTGTGCGGCTTCCCCTCAGGCAAGCACACGGCCGAGGTGAAGGCCTTCGAGGCCGCGCAGTCGGTCGCGTCCGGCGCCGACGAGGTCGACATGGTCATCGACATCGGACGCCTCAAGGCCGGCGATGCTGCCCACACCGAGGCCGAGATCCGGGCGGTGCGCGAGGCGACGCCTGGCGCAGTGCTCAAGGTCATCATCGAGTCGGCTGCGCTGACCGACGACGAGATCGTGGCGGCCTGCCGGGCCGCCGAGGCTGCTGGCGCCGACTTCGTCAAGACGTCGACGGGCTATCACCCCGCGGGGGGCGCTTCCGTCCAGGCGGTCGCGCTGATGGCGGGCACCGTGGGCGGACGACTCGGAGTCAAGGCGTCCGGCGGAATCAGGACCCACGAGGCTGCGCTGGCGATGATCGAGGCGGGCGCAACCAGGCTAGGACTCTCCGGCACGCGTGCCGTCCTAGACGGTGCAGGCGTCGCGGACGGGGACTACTGACCGCGGCTCAGCGGCTTTGCCTCGGCGCTTGATCTTCTCCGGCCCAGGATTCTTGCGCGCCAGGAGGCAGTCCTGGCTCTTCAGGGTTCTGATGGCCCCCACGGCAGCGTTCACGTTGCCGCGCAACATAGCGATGGCCCGGCCCCAAAGGGGACCGGGCCATCGGCGTCCTGCTGCAGAAGTCAGCCGTGGTTGATGGTGCTCTGCAACGCCGACTGAGCCGCCGCGAGGCGGGCCACCGGCACGCGGAACGGTGAGCAGGACACGTAGTTCAGCCCGATGCTCTGGCAGAACTCGATGGACGACGGGTCGCCACCGTGCTCGCCACAGATGCCGAGCTTGATGTCCGGACGCACGCCCTTGCCGAGCTCGACGGCCGTCTTCATGAGGCGTCCGACGCCGACGGTGTCGAGCCGGGCGAAGGGATCGTTCTCGTAGATCTTCTTGTCGTAGTAGGCGTCCAGGAACTTGCCAGCGTCGTCGCGGCTGAAGCCGAACGTCATCTGGGTCAGGTCGTTGGTGCCGAACGAGAAGAACTGGGCGTCCTTGGCGATCTCGTCCGCGGTCAGCGCCGCGCGCGGGATCTCGATCATCGTGCCGACGAGGTACTCGAGCGCGACGCCGGACTCGGCGATGATCGCGTCGGCCGTCGAGGTGATGATCTGCTTGACGAAGTTGAACTCCTTCACCTCGCCCACGAGCGGGATCATGATCTCGGGAACGAGCTTCCACTCCGGGTGACGCTTCTGGACGTTGATCGCGGCCTCGATGATCGCGCGCGTCTGCATGGCGCCGATCTCGGGATACGTCACGTCGAGCCGGCAGCCGCGGTGACCCATCATCGGGTTGAACTCGTGCAGCGAATCGATGACGCTCTTGAGCTCCTCGACCGAGATGTTCATCTCGGACGCGAGCGCGACGATGTCGTCCTCCTCGTGCGGCAGGAACTCGTGGAGCGGCGGGTCCAGGAGGCGGATGGTGACCGGGTAGCCCTCCATGGCCTCGTAGATGCCCTCGAAGTCGCCGCGCTGCATCGGCAGGAGCTTGGCCAGGGCGGCCTCGCGCTGCTCGACGGTCTTGGAGACGATCATCTCGCGGATGGCCGCGATGCGATCGGTCTCGAAGAACATGTGCTCGGTGCGGCACAGGCCGATGCCCTCGGCACCGAACGCGCGGGCAGCCGCGGCGTCCACCGGGGTGTCGGCGTTCGTGCGGACCTTCATCGTGCGGTACTCGTCGGCCCAGCCGATGATCCGTCCGAAGTAGCCACCGATCTCGGCCGGGACGGTCTTGATCGCCTGGCCGTAGACGTTGCCAGTCGAGCCGTCCAGGGAGATCCAGTCGCCCTCGACGAATGTGTGCTCGCCGAGGCTGAAGGACTTGCCGTCCGCCCCGAACTTGATGTCGCCGAGACCCGACACGCAGCAGGTGCCCATGCCGCGGGCCACGACGGCGGCGTGCGACGTCATACCGCCGCGGGCCGTCAGGATGCCCTTGGAGTGGTGCATGCCCTCGATGTCCTCGGGCGTGGTCTCCAGGCGGACCAGGACGACGTCCTTGCCAGCCTTGCCCCACTCAGCGGCTTGCTCGGCCGTGAAGGAGACCTGGCCGCAGGCGGCGCCCGGGGACGCCGGCAGGCCCTTGCCGATCGGTTGGGCGGCCTTGAGCTCGGCGACGTCGAACTGCGGGTGCAGCAGGGCGTCGATCTGCTTGGGATCGATCATCGTCACGGCCTTCTCGGTCGTGATCATGCCCTCGTCGACGAGGTCGCAGGCGATCTTGAAGGCGGCCGCGGCCGTCCGCTTGCCGTTGCGGGTCTGGAGCATGAAGAGCTTGCCCTCTTCGATGGTGAACTCCATGTCCTGCATGTCGCGGTAGTGCTGCTCGAGGCGTCCGACGATCTCGACGAACTGGTTGTACACCTCGGGATTGCGCTCCTTGAGGTGATCGATCGTCTCGGGCGTCCGGATGCCGGCCACGACGTCCTCGCCCTGGGCGTTCATCAGGAACTCGCCATACAGGCCCTTGTCGCCGGTGGCGGGGTTGCGGCTGAACGCCACGCCCGTGCCGGACGTGTCACCCAGGTTGCCGAACACCATCGACTGCACGTTGACGGCGGTGCCCCAGTCGGACGGGATGTCGTTCATGCGGCGGTAGTAGATGGCGCGGGGGTTGTCCCACGAGCGGAACACCGCGCGGATGGCGCCGAACAGCTGCTCGATCGGGTCGGACGGGAAGTCGGAGCCGATCTTGTTGCGATACTCAGCCTTGAACTGCTCGGCGAGCTGCTTGAGGTCGTCAGCGTCCAGGTCGAGGTCGGCGGTGACGCCGCGAGCGTGCTTCATCTCGTCGATGAGCTCCTCGAAGTACGCCTTGCCGGTCTCCATGACGACGTCGGAGTACATCTGGATGAAGCGGCGGTAGGAGTCGTAGACGAAGCGGGGGTTGCCCGTCTTCTTCGCGAACGCCTCGACGACCGCCTCGTTCATGCCGAGGTTGAGGATGGTGTCCATCATGCCGGGCATGGATGCGCGCGACCCGGACCGCACCGACACCAGCAGCGGGTTCTCGGGATCGCCGAACTTCTTGCCCGTGATCTCCTCGAGCTTGCCGATGTAGGTGAGGATCTCGGCGCGAATGTCGTCGCTGATCTTCTCGCCGTCGGCGTAGTACCGCGTGCACGCCTCGGTCGTGATGGTGAAGCCCTGCGGAACCGGCATCCCCAGGCCGGTCATCTCCGCAAGGTTCGCCCCCTTGCCGCCGAGGAGGTTGCGCATCGACGCGTCGCCCTCGCTGAACTCGTAGACGTACTTGTGCTGATCAGTCATCGGTGATGATCTCCTTGGTTCAACAGTGAAAGCCGTGTCCTACCGTAGTCCTTCCTGCGCTCGCCAGAGGCATCGGCCCCGTCCGTGGGAGCATGGCCGCATGACTTTGGACGCCGTCGCGCGGCTCATCCTCGACGAGGCAGGCGACCTGCGCGGCCGCGTGCTCGTCCTGGACGATCGCGGCGGCGCGCTGACCCAAGCCGTGGTCGACGCCCCCGACGGCGCCGTCCGCGCCTGGTGCGACGACATCCGGGACGCCGACGCGCTGCCCGTCGGGTCCGGGCTGAGCTCGCCCACCGACCCGGCCGTGCGGTCGGCGGAGCTCGTGCTCGCCCGACTGCCGACGTCGCTCGGGGCGCTTGAGGATCTGTGCCAGCTCGCCGCGGCGTCCGCCTCCCCGGAGTTGCGGTTCGTCGCCGGCGGGCGCGTCAAACACATGATGACGAGCCAGAACGACGTGCTACGCCGCTACTTCGCCGACGTGCGGGCCAGCCGGGGCCGCGACAAGTGCCGCGTGCTGGAGGCGTCCGGACGCCTCGACGTCACGCCGACTTGGCCCCGGTCGCGACACCTCCCCGCGCTCGACCTCACCGTCTGGGCGCACGGCCGGGTCTTCAACACCAACAGGCTGGACGCCGGAACGGCCCTGCTCGTGGACGCCTTAGAGCGATCCCTGCCGCGGGCTTCGGCCGGCTCAGCCAGCGGAGCGGGGAGGGCCCTCGATCTGGGCTGCGGCTCGGGCATCGTGGCGACCTGGCTGGCTCGCCGAGGGTGGGCGACCACGGCATCTGACGTGTCCTGGGCGGCGGTCGACTCGACCCGGCTCACGGCCGAGGCGAACGGCCAGCGGGTGACCGTGGTCCAACGCGACGGGCTCGGCTGGGCCGCCGAGGCGTCCCTGGAGCTGATCGTCACCAACCCGCCCTTCCACGACGGCGCGGCCAAGGACTCGACCCCGACGCTGGACGCCATCGCGGACGCCGGCCGCGTGCTCCGGCCGGGCGGCGAGTTCTGGTGCGTCTTCAACAGCCACCTGCCCTACCTCCGCACCCTGGCCGAGTCGGTCGGTCCGACCAGCATCGTCGCCCGAGACCGGCACTACACGGTGACTCGATCGGTCCATCGTTAGGGGGCGGGATGGCGAGACGGCGGGGCGGCTGGATCCCCCAGCAGCATGGCGCGTGGGCCATGTTGGTGGTCCCGTACCTTGTCGGGCTGCTGTTGCGCGTCCGCGACGGCGTCAGCTGGGAGCTGTTCCTGCTGCCCCTGGCCTTCTTCTGGCTGATCGGGTACTTCACGTTCAACGCCGCCTCCGGCTGGCTCAAGGCCGCCCCCGCCCGTCGCGGCGAGTATCACCGGGCGCTCGTGGTCTACGCCCTGATCACCGTGGCCGTAGGGCTGGCGACCCTGGCGCTGGCCGACAAGCGGATCGTCGGCTGGGCGCCCGTGTTCGGCGTGCTGATCGTCCCGGCCTTCGCCCTCGCGGCCCAGCGCCGCGAGCGCGCGACGATCGGCGGCGCACTGACGACCCTGGCGGCGTCCGTGCTCACGGTGGTGGTCCGCTTCCCCGATCCCGGCGGCCTGTTGGCATGGACGCCGCAGGTCCGGTTCACCGTCGCGACCGCCGCGCTCGTGTTCGCCTACTTCTTCGGCACCGTGCTGTACGTCAAGACCAACATCCGCGAGCGGGGCAGCCGGGCGTTCTACGCGGCGTCCGTGGGCTGGCACGCGCTGGTCGCGGCGGGAGCCGGGGTGCTCGCGACGCGGGGAGCCGCCAGTTCGTGGTGGGCCGCCCTCTTCGTCCTGCTGACGGCCCGCGCGGCGGCGGTGCCGCGCCTTCGGCGTCCGGCCACCCCGAGGCAGATCGGGCTGGCGGAAGTCGTCTTCTGCGCGGCCATCCTGCTCATCGTGGCGTTCGCCTAGGCTCGCGCTATGGCTCCCAACCCTGCGTTCTCCCTCGGCGGCTGCGAACTGGGCGTGGCGACTGCCGCCACGCAGATCGAGGGCGGGCGCGCCGACACGATCTGGCACCGCTGGGCCGCGACGGGTGCCGCAGCCGACGGCTCGACGCCCGAGGTCGCCGCCGACCACTGGAACCGCATCGAGGCGGACGCCGACCTGATGGCGTCCCTCGGCATCAAGCACTACCGGCTGGGTCTGGAGTGGGCGCGCATCGAGCCGGCGGACGGACACTTCGACGAGGCTGCGCTCGGGCACTACCGGCGCGAACTGCGGCTGCTGCGTGACCGGGGCATCAAACCCCTGGTGACCCTGCATCACTTCAACGATCCGGGCTGGTTCTCCGAGAGCGGCGGGTTCGCGGTCGAGGGGTCGCACGAGGCGTTCGTCCGCTACGTGGACCGCGTCGTCAGCGAGTACGCGGGGCTCGTCGACGAGTGGATCACCATCAACGAGCCCAACGTGTTCGCCTACTACGGCTACCGCCAAGGCACTTGGCCGCCCGGGCGCCGCTCCACGCGCGACATGCTCGCGGCGTTGACCGGCATGGCGCGGGCGCACATCGCCGCCTACGAGCGCATCCACGCGCTGCAGCCGCACGCGAAGGTCGGCGTCGCCAACCACCTGCGCGTCTTCGATCCAGCGCACGCACGGAACCCGCTCGACCGGGCCGCCGCGGCGTCCACCGAATACCTCTTCCAAGGCGCGATCACCCGAGCGCTCTGCCGCGGACGCTTCCTGGCGCCGCTGGTGCAACCGCGGGGCGTCCGGCCGGGGACCTACTACGACTTCCTCGGCATCAACTACTACAGCCGCGATCTCGCGTCCGGGCCGAACCTCAACACGGCGTCCAAGGTCGCGGTCAACGACCTGGGCTGGCAGATCTACCCGCGCGGCCTGGCCGACCTGGCCCGGCGCTACTCGGCCCTCTACCCCGGTCCCATCTACATCACCGAGAACGGCACGGCGGACGCCTCGGACGCCTTCCGCTCGAGGTACCTCTACGACCACCTCAAGGCGGTCGCGGACTCGCGGCTGCCCATCGAGCGCTACTACCACTGGACCTTCACCGACAACTGGGAGTGGGCCGAAGGGCAAACCGCCCGCTTCGGACTGGTCGAACTCGACTTCGCCACCCAGGAGCGGCGGGTGCGCCCGTCCGGACGATTCTTCGCCGACGTCATCGCCCACGCCGGGGTGACCTCGGACGCCTACCAACGCTGGGTGGCGCCGTCGCGGTACCGCCTCAACGGTTGACGTCCGCATCCGCGATCGGACGGCCGCTCGGCGGTACCTTGCTCGCATGACCGCAACGCCCTCCGTCCTCCGCAATCGCTGGAGCTTCGCGATCGGCACGATCGGCCGCGACATGGTGTACGGCCTGGTCAGCATGTTCCTGATCGTGTTCATCACCGACGCGGTCCACGTGTCCAACTGGACGCTCGGGCTGTTGATGGGGCTCATCCTGGCCGTCCGCCTCCTGGACGCCGTGGGCGACTTCGCCATCGGGGCGCTGGTCGACAACACCCGCACGCGCTGGGGCCCGTACAAGCCGTGGATCGCGATCGGCATGCTCGTGTCGGCGTCGGCCACGGTGCTGCTGTTCACCGACTTCGGGCTACGCGAGGGCGCCTTCGTCCTCGCGTTCACGCTGCTGTACATCGTCTGGAGTTTCTCGTTCTCGGCGAACGACATCCCTTATTGGTCGTTCGTCCAGGCGCTAACGACGAACCAGAAGGAGCGCGAACGGATCAGTTCTCTCGCCAAGATCTTCGCGACCATCGGCCTCTTCTCCGTCGTGGTGGGCATCATTCCCGTGACGGCGGCCCTGGGCGGAGGCGTCCGGGCCTGGACGCTGTTCGCGGTCGGCGTCGTGGTCGTGATGATCCTGGGCCAGCTGGTGACCCTCGTCGGTGTCGACCAGCGACAGCTGATCGTCCCCGAGCGTCACGTCCGGCCGCGCGAGGTGTTCGACGCCGTCCGCAAGAACGACCAGCTGCTCTGGACGGCCATCTCGATGGTCCTGTTCCAGACCGGCTATGTGACCACCACGACCTTCGGCCCGTACTTCTTCAAGTACATCTACGGGGACGCCGCGATGTACACGCCGTTCGGCGCCATCTTGGGCGTCGGGATGGTGCTGGGCTTCCTGTTGTTCCCCCTGGCGCGCCGACGCTTCAGCCGGAGGCAGCTCTACACCGGCTCGATGGCGGTGATCGTGGCCGGGTATCTGATCTTCTTCTTCGCGCCCATGAACATGATCGTGCTCTCGGTGTGCGGACTGATGCTCTTCATCGGCGACTCGTTCATCGTGATCCTGATGATCGGCTTCATCACCGACTGCGTGGACTACGGCCAGTGGAAACTCGGCGTCCGCAGCGGAGCCGTCACCTTCGCCGTCCAGCCCTTCATCAACAAGGTGGGCGGTGCCCTGTCGACCGCGATCGTCGGCATCACCCTCATCTTCACCGGGGTCAACGGCGCCAGCGGGCCGGCTGACCTGTCACCCGGCGGCGTGTGGGGCGTCAAGCTGATGATGCTGCAGTTCCCGGCGGTGCTGATCGTCATCAGCTACCTGATCTACCGGCGCAAGTTCGTCATCGACGAGCGCCTGCACGCCCAAATCGTGTCAGAGTTGCGCGACCGGGGGCAGCTGCAGGAGCAGGGCTAGACGCAGAGCACCGTCACAGTGGCGGTGGTGAAGGCCTTCTTGTCGGCCTTGATCGTGACCGAGCCACCGCTGGTCGTGAACGCGGTGGCTGGGTAGTTGACCGTCAGCTGCTTCTTCGTCGGACCAGAGATCGATGAGCTCCCGCTCGCCGTGTAAGCAGCCCCCGCACCGTTGTTCGTCGTGCCGATGAGGAACCGAATCGATGGCTGGCCGTTACACCGTTGGTCCGCCCAGCTGATGGTGATCTGAGTCTCGTAGGCGTCCAGATCGGCGAGGGCGAAATCGACTGGGCCTCCGTCGCCGCACAACTGGACCGGCTGTGTCCGACGGCGTCCTTCATCCCCGAGATCTGGCAGGGCCACGTCAACAACGGCGAGGGCTTCTGGACCGCCCTGGACCGACTCGAAGCGTGGTTCTAAGTGGACCAACGGCTCGCCGACCCCATCGCCCTGTGGGTCAGCCCCGTCGCCGAGCTGGGCGGGGTGGCCCGGCACCTGCTCGACGTGGCCCTGGTGGGCGTCCCGGGTTGGCGGGTCGTCTACTTCTGCCCCGAAGGGCCGCTCGCCGCTGACCTTCGTCGCCTGGGGGCTCCGGTCTTGGTCGGCCGGTTCGGCCCCGACGTCGATCTACGTACGTCTTTGACGTCACTGCGGGACGCCGTCCGCCGGCTCCGCCCGGGCCATCGTCCACACGCACCTGTCGTACGCCGACGTCGCCGCAGCCCTGGCCACGGTCGGGCTGCCCACTGCGCTGGTGACGACGGAGCATGGGATCGCGGCGGACGACCTCGTCTACCACCTCACGAAGACCCGCAGCGCAGCCAAGGCGCTGCTGCACACCGCTCGGCTGCGGCGCTTCGACGCGGTGATCGCGGTGTCGGACGCGACGCGCACCGCGATGGCGGCCAAGTGGCATCCTCGGCAACCGATCACGGTGATCCCCCAACGGGGTTGACCCCCTCGATGCCGCAGCCCCGTCCGAGCCGGGGTTGAGGTTCGCGTCCATCGCGCGGCTGGCGCCCGAGAAGCGCTTGGGCGACCTGCTGCGCGCGTTCGCCCAGTTCCGCGCGACCCACCCGGCGGCGACCCTGACCGTCGCCGGCACGGGACCGCTCGAGGCTCAGCTGCGTCAGGATGCCGTCCGGCTGGGCATCGCCGACGCCGTGAGCTTCCCGGGCTTCGTCGCCGCTCCTGCCGTGCTGTCGTCGACCGACGTCCTCGTGCAGCTGGCGGTGTGGGAGAACTGCTCCTATTCGCTGCTGGGCGGTTCAGGCTCGTATTCGCGGGCGAGGCGAGGTTCTCGGACGCCGAGGGCGAGCGTCGCGTCGAGGCTGCCCTGGCCGGGGTCGACCACCTCGTCGACCGCGTGGGGTGGCAGGCCCCGGCGGAGTTCTTCTCCTCCGTCGACCTGGCGGTCTTCCCCTCGGTGCAGGCAGAGACCTTCGGTCTCGTCGTGGCCCAAGCCCAGTACGCCGGGGTCCCCTTCGTGATCACCGACGCCGGCGCGCTGCCGGAAGTGGCCGGCCCACAACACCCCTGGGTCGTCGCGTCCGGCTCGCCTGACACCCTGGCGGACATGATCGAAGCAGCGGCGACCGCGGACGACCCTTCGATCCTCGCCGCAGCCAGGCAGCGCTGGGCGAAGCACTACTCACCCGAGGCAGGGCGGAAGCGCCTCGCCGCGTACTTCAGTACGGTGTTACCGCACAGCAACGGGCGCGCCTTCGAGAACGCACCAGCGAGGAGAACATGACAAGGGCACTCATCACCGGGATCACCGGGCAGGACGGCCTCTACCTGGCGGAACTGTTGCTCGGCAAGGGCTACGAGGTCCACGGTCTGATCCGCGGCCAGAACAACCCGAAGCTCGAGCTGGTGCAGAATATCGTCCCGGACGTCCGGCTGCACACCGGTGACCTCCTGGACCAGTCCAGCCTGACGCGCACCCTGAAGGCGGCGGCCCCGGATGAGGTCTACAACCTCGGCGCCATCAGCTACGTCGCCTACTCGTGGGAGAACGCCTCCCTGACCAGCCAGGTCACCGGCATCGGCGTGTTGAACATGCTGGAGAGCCTGCGCCTGTGGGCCGGGGACGACCTCAGCGGCGTCCGGTTCTATCAGGCGTCCTCGTCCGAGATGTTCGGCAAGGTGCAGGAGGTCCCGCAGCGCGAGAGCACCCTGCTCTGGCCGCGGTCGCCCTATGGCGTGTCGAAGGTCTACGGCCACTACATGACCATCAACTACCGCGAGTCCTACGGCATGCATGCGAGCTCGGGCATCCTGTTCAACCACGAGTCGCCGCGCCGGGGGCCGGAGTTCGTCACCCGCAAGGTCAGCCAGGCTGTCGCGCGGATCAAGCTTGGGCTCCAGGACGACATCACGCTCGGGAACCTCGACGCCAAGCGCGACTGGGGATTCGCCGGCGACTACGTGCGGGCCATGTGGCTGATGCTGCAGCAGGACCAGGCTGACGACTACGTCATCAGCACCGGGTCCACCCACTCGATCCGCGACCTGCTGGACGTCGCGTTCGCCCGCGTCGGCATCGACGACTGGACGCCGTACGTCAAGCAGGATCCCCGCTTCATGCGGCCGGCGGAGGTCGACCTGCTCATCGGCGACTCCACGAAGGCCAAGGAGCAGCTGGGCTGGGTGCCCAAAGTCAGCTTCACCCAGCTGGTCGAGATGATGGTGGACAACGACCTCGCAGAGCAGAAGGCGCTGGCTAGGAGCTGACATGCGGGCCTTCGTGACGGGTGTCGGCGGGCAAGACGGCAGCTACCTGGCCGAGGATCTCCTCGCGGCCGGGTACGAGGTCGACGGGCTCGTCGCGCCCGGCATCCCCTGCTCGCCGCCCGCCGGCGTCCGGCTGCACGAGGGCGACCTCGCGGACGCCGACGCCATGGCCGCCCTGCTGGCCGACGTCGCACCCGACCAGGTCTACAACCTGGCCGGCGTGTCGTCGGTCGCCCTGAGCTGGGAGCAGCCCGTGCTGACCGCGCAGGTGAACGCGGTCGGCGCCATCGGCCTCATGGAGGCTGCGTGGCGCGTCCAGCAGGCGTCCAGGAGGCGCGTGGCATTCGTCCAGGCCGGCAGCGCAGAGATGTTCGGCGAGCCCGCGAGCGCCCCGCAGCATGAGGGCACTCCGATCCAACCGGTCAACCCCTACGGGGTCAGCAAGGCCTTCGCTCACCAGGCGGTGGCGGTCTACCGCGCCCGGGGGCTGGCGGCCAGCAGCCTGATCTTGTACAACCACGAGTCGCCCCGCCGCCCCACGTCGTTCGTCACGCGGAAGATCACCGCCGGGGTCGCGGCCATTGCGCAGGGCCGGGCAACGGAACTGACGCTGGGCAACCTCGACGCGCGCCGTGACTGGGGCTGGGCCCCCGACTACGCCCGCGCCATGCGGCTGGCCGCGGAACACCCCCACCCGGCCGACTACGTCATCGCCACCGGCGAGTCGCACAGCGTCAGGGACCTGGTCCGCATCGCCTTCGCGCACGTCGGCATCGCCGACTGGGAACGCTACGTCCGAGTCGATCCCACGTTCATCCGGCCCGCGGACGCCACCGAACTCTGCGGCGACTCCTCGGCCGCCCGCCGCGTGCTCGGCTGGGCGCCTTCGGTGACCTTCGAGCAGGTCGTCGAAGCCATGGTCACCCACGACCTTGACGTCGGCCAGGCGTGAAGATCGCCATCGCCCACGACTACCTCACCCAGCGGGGAGGAGCCGAGCGGGTCGTCCTCGCCATGAGCCGGGCGTTTCCCGAGGCGCCGATCTACACCACCTTGTACGACCCGGACGGCACCTACCCCGAGTTCGCCGACGCCGACATCCGCACCTCTGCCCTGAACCGCATCGCCTTGTTCCGGCGCGATCATCGCCGCGCGTTGCCCTTTCTGCCGGCCGCGGTCGACAGCCTGCGCATCGACGCCGACGTGGTGCTGGTCTCGTCGAGCGGCTGGGCGCACGGGTTCCCGACCCGGGGTCGGCGGCTGGTCTACTGCTACTCCCCCGCCCGCTGGGTGTACCTCACCGACACCTACCTCGGACGCCCCGCGGGCACGTCCGCGCTCGGGGTAGCCCTGGGCCTGCGCCCCATGCTGCGGGCCTGGGACCGGGCGAGAGCCAGGACCCCGCACCACATGGGGCTGACCGACCGAAGTCGCACTAGGGTTGCCCTGTGGGGAGCTACCTGATCACCGGCGGAGCCGGATTCATCGGCGCCAACTACGTGCGCCACGTCCTGGCGAATACTGATCATCAGGTCACGGTCCTGGACAAGCTGACCTATGCGGCGTCCAAGGCGTCGATCGACAGTCTGCCAGCCGATCGGGTCACCTTCGTGCAGGGGGACGTGTGCGACGCCGACCTGGTCGACCGCCTGGTGACGGACGCCGACGTCGTCGTTCATTTCGCCGCCGAGTCGCACAACGACAACTCCCTGAACGACCCGAGCCCGTTCATCCGGACGAACCTGGTAGGCACCTACGAGCTCCTGCAGGCCGTCCGGAAGCACGACACGCGCTACCACCACATCTCCACCGACGAGGTGTACGGCGACCTCGAACTGGACGATCCCGAACGATTCTCCGAATCGACCCCCTATAACCCGAGCAGCCCCTACTCGGCGTCCAAGGCCGGCTCGGACCTCCTCGTCCGCGCCTGGGTCCGGAGCTTTGGCGTCCAAGCGACCATCAGCAACTGCTCGAACAACTACGGTCCGTTCCAGCACGTCGAGAAGTTCATTCCCCGTCAGATCACGAACTTGATCGACGGCATCCATCCGAAGCTGTACGGGGCTGGCCTCAACGTGCGCGACTGGATCCACGTCGATGATCACAACTCCGCGGTGCAGGCCATCGTCGAGCGCGGCGTCATCGGCGAGACCTACCTCATCGGCGCCGACGGCGAGATGAACAACAAGAGCGTCGTCGAACTCATCCTCACGCTGATGGGTCACCCTGCCGACTCGTACGACCACGTCAACGATCGCCCCGGGCACGACATGCGCTACGCCATCGACTCCGCCAAGCTGCGCTCCGATCTCGGCTGGGCCCCGGCGTACACGCACTTCGCCGACGGGCTGGCGGCCACCATTGACTGGTACCGGGCGAACGAGGCCTGGTGGCGTCCGATGAAGGCAGCAACAGAAGCAAAGTACGCCCAAGCCGGCCAGTGACGCCGCTGTTCCTCTGGGTGGAGTTCCTGCGCGGCGTCGTGTTGATCGTCCTCGGGAACGCGCTCCAGGCCGTGTACGACCAGATTGCGGTCGTTCTGGTTCACCTCGGCATCCTGACCTGGCTGCTGGCACTTGTCGTGGCCGTCGGCGGCCAACGGCCTCAGTGGGCCGTCTCGGGCGCCCTTGTGGGCCTCGTGGCTCTCCCGCCGCTCACCCTGCGCGCACGGGATCTGGGTCTCCCGGAGTGGCCCTGGGGAATCCCCTTGGATCCGCTGGTCACGGGGAGGTACTTCCGAGTGCTCGGCCTGCTGGTGGCCGCAATGATCGGTCTCGCTCTGGCTGACTACCTGGCGTCAGGGCCGACAACGCGCACCTTGCTGACGGGATCCGTGGCGGCGGCAGCGGCCTCAGGAGCCTCCATCCTGGTGGGCAAGAGCCTGCAGCTCGGGGGCGAATGGCTGATCCGATGACCGCGGCGACTCGTCCCGGGAACCCCTCGCTAAGCTTCCATGACTCACCGGAGAAGAACAATGACAGACCTCGCAGCCCACGCGACCCCCATTCCCGGCCTGATGGTCTTTGACCTGCCCGTCCACGGAGACGCCCGTGGGTGGTTCAAGGAGAACTGGCAGCGGGAGAAGATGATGGCCCTCGGGCTGCCCGACTTCAGCCCGGTGCAGAGCAACATGTCGTTCAACGAGGCGGCCGGATCGACGCGGGGGCTGCACGCCGAGCCCTGGGACAAGCTGATCTGCCTCGGTGCCGGACGCATCATGGGCGCCTGGGTAGACCTGCGCGAGGGTCCGAGCTTCGGCACCACCTTCACCCTTGAGATGGGGCTCGACAAGGCGGTCTACGTGCCGCGCGGGGTCGCGAACGGCTATCAGGCCCTCGAGGACAACACGCTCTACGGCTACCTCGTCAACGAGCACTGGTCGCCCGATGCCCGCTCCGAGTACACCTACGTGAACCTGGCCGACGAGCAGGCGTCCATCCCGTGGCCGATCCCGCTGAACAAAGCGACGATCTCGGACGCCGACGCGGCACATCCGCGTCTGGCTGACGTCACCCCCATGGGGCCGCGCCGGACGCTGATCGTCGGCGCCAAGGGCCAGCTCGGCCTGGCCCTGCAGCAGGCCTATCCCGAAGCGGACGCCGTCGACGTCGACGAGCTCGACCTCACCGACCCGGACGCCGTCGCGGCCTTCTCGTGGCGTCCCTACGGCACGATCATCAACGCCGCCGCCTACACGGCCGTCGACCTCGCCGAGACCCCCGAGGGCCGGACGCGCGCCTGGGCGATCAACGTGACGGCCGTCGGACGCCTCGCAGCGATCGCGCGCCAGCAGCGGGCCCTCCTCGTCCACGTATCGTCCGACTACGTGTTCGACGGAACCCGCACCGAGCATGACGAGGACGAGCCGTTCAGCCCGCTGGGCGTCTACGGGCAGACGAAAGCCGCGGGGGACGCGCTGGTCGCCCAGGTTCCGCGTCACTACCTGCTCCGCACCAGCTGGGTAATCGGCGAGGGCCACAACTTCGTCCGCACCATGGCCTCCCTGGCCGGCAAGGGCGTCCAGCCCAAGGTGGTGGCCGACCAGTACGGACGCCTCACCTTCACCACCGACCTGGTGCGGGCGATTCAGCACCTGTTGAGCGAGCAGGCACCCTTCGGCACCTACAACGTCACCTGCGACGGCCCGACGCTGAGCTGGTTCGACATCGCGGCGCGGGTCTACGAGCTGAGCGGACGATCGGCGTCCGATGTCTCCCCGCAGTCGACCGAGGAGTACGCCGCCGGCAAGGTCGTCTCACCGCGTCCGACCAACTCGACGCTGAGCCTGGCGAAGATCAAGGCGACCGGTCTGGAGTTGCCCAGCACGGACGCCGCGCTCACGGCCTACCTCGCCCGCGAGCGGGCCTGATCGCCTGGGCTAGCCTGTCTGCCGTGGGACGGGTGTGGTTGAGCGGCTTGGCGTCATGGACGCCCGTCGACGTCGCGTCGCACGATCCCGAACTGCAGGGAACGCTCGAGCGGGCCTGGAGCCGCTGCGTGGGCCCCACAGCCGATTCGTCGGCCGTGATCACCGATCCCGTGCCGGTTCGGCTGCTAGGGCCGGCCGAGCGGGCGGACACTGACCTCGGCGGCGTCCAGACGGTCAACCCCGAGATCCTGCTGCAGCGGCTCACCCAGGAGGTGACGTACGCGAAGATCCGCGCCCAAGCCGGGAAGCTCTACATGTTTCACGCGGGCGCCGTCGCGAATGTCGACACCGGTGACGCGGTGGCGTTCGTCGCGCCGGGCGGCACCGGCAAGACGACCCTGATTCGCTCCCTGGGCAGTCGCTACGGGTACCTGACGGACGAGACGGTGGGCGTCGACGTCTCCCGGCGCATCTACCCCTACCCGAAGCCGCTGTCGACCCGGGGCGAGAAGGGGGCTCCGAAAGCTGAGATCTCGCCCGACGACCTCGGCCTGCTCCCCGCCCCCGAGGCGCCGGTGCTGCGCAGGGTCGTGCTGTTGAACCGGGATCAGCACCATCACGGACGGCCGACCATCCAGCCCCTCGACACCGTGCAGGCCATCATGGCCCTGGCTCCGGAATCGTCGTCGTTGTCCCTCCTGCCTCGTCCGCTGCACACCCTGGCCGGGATCCTCGACTCTCTGGACCACACCGTCCGGCTGACCTACCGCGAGGTCGCCAGCCTGGACGCGTTGGTCGACGACTGGCTGACCCGCCCATGATCAGGCGGTTGACGAGCGTCCCCGCCGCGGACGTCCTGCATCACGACGAGGGCGCCCTGGTGCTCATGGGCGAGCGGCTGATTGCGCTCAGCCTGGTCGGCTCGGCCGCCTACGAGCTGGCGACCGACGGGATTAAGGGCAACGAACTTGCCGCCGCGCTGGATGAACTCTTCGGGGTCCCCGCGGACGCCGATCTCGTCCAGCTGACCAGCGACGTCATCGACCTCTTGGTCGCGCAGGGCCTGCTGTCGGTGGACGAGGCGTCCTGATGACGGCCGAACTGGAAGTCCCGATCGGCCTGCGGACGCACCTCGCCCACGCCGTGGTCGACTGCGTCGCGCGCGAGATCGGTGCCGACGTCCTGCACATCAAGGGCCCGGCGGTGGACGACGGCCTGCGTCCGGTCGAGCTGATCACCCACGACGACGGATCGACCACGTCCCGGACCGTTCCGCGCCTGAGCACGGACGCCGACGTCCTGGTCCGTCCGAGTCAGGCCCGTGCCCTGGTGGCGGCGCTGATCAAGCACGGCTGGTCGGTGGTCACCCGGTTCGAGACGGGATCGATCTTCG
>Ga0208823_1001641_pt1 | contig 17436 bp, 1 predicted proteins | sample AD_UKC075_MetaG_FD_184440 | JGI IMG/M metagenome (GOLD analysis project Ga0208823, IMG submission 184440) | Active sludge microbial communities of municipal wastewater-treating anaerobic digesters from USA - AD_UKC075_MetaG (SPAdes) (version 2) | ecosystem: Engineered > Bioreactor > Anaerobic >... | reverse complement strand
CCTTGAGCACGCCCAGCAAGGCCACCAGCAGGCGCGGGCTGCGGCCCACGCACACCGCCACGCGCTCGCCCGGGCACACGCCCAGCGAGACCAGGTGGCGGGCCAGCTGGTTGGCTTGGGCGTTGAGTTCGCCATAGCTCAGCACCTCGTCTCCCTGCACCACCGCCACCGCGTCGGGCTGGGCCAGGGCCTGGGCCTCGACCAGTTCATGCGTGCAGCGCTGCGCCTCGTACGGCGCGGCGCTCTGGTTCCAGCCATTGAGCAGCAGTTCGCGCTCGGCCGGCGGCAGGATGTCCAGCGTGGCCAGGGCCTGGCCCGGCTGCGAGGCCAGCGCCTGCAGCAGCGCGCCAATGGCGCCTTCCATCAGCGCGCACACCCGTTGCGGCTCGACCGGGCCGCTCACCTGGGCGGTGAGCGCAAAGCCCTCGCCCAGATCATCGACCGACAGCACAAACGGGTAGTTCGTGCGTTCCTGGCTGCCCGTGCTGTCGGCCGGATCGGCCTGCTGGGCGGTGCCCGGCACCGTGCTGTGGCGGTAGTTCAGCAGCGCGCTGAACAAGGGGGCGGAAGCATCGACGCCGCTGCAGCGCTGGGCCAGCGCCAGCGCCGCGTGCTCGTGCTTTAGCAGGCGCGCCAGCAGCGCGTGCGTGGCCCGCAAGGCCTGCTGCACCCCCTGGCCGCCCACCTGCAGGCGCAGCGGCAAGGTGTTGATGAACACACCCATCACGCGGTCGGCATGGTCGCCGCCTTGCATGCGGCCGAACAGCAGGGTGCCAAACACCACATCCTCGCGGCCGCTGGTGCGTGCGATCACCAGCGCCCAGGCCAGGTGCATCAGGCTGGCGGCACTGACGCCCAAGCGGCGGCACAGCTGGCGGATGGCCAGCGCCTGTTCCGGCGACAGGCGGGCCCGGGCTTCGCGCACGTCGCGGCCGTCCCCGCGCACATCCAGCAGGCCGAACGGCGCCGTAGGCTCGACCACATCGCCCAGCATCTCGCGGAAGAAGGCCTCGTGCTCGGCCTGGCTGACACCCAGCCGCGCCTGGGCCACGAAGTTGCGGAAAGGCATCGGCTGGGGCAGCTCTTGCTGCCGCCCCTGTTCGATCAGCTGCGCCTCATGGATCAGCAGCTCCAGCGAGCTGTGGTCAAAGGCCAGGTGGTGCGCCAGCGTGTGCAGCAGCCAGCGGCCGCGGCCCTGCTGGTGGCCGGGATCCTCGGCCACGTGCAAGTGCAGCAGCGGTGCCTGGTCAACCGCGATGCGGTGGTGCAGCGGATCGAGCCGCTGCTGCATCTGCTGGGCCACATCGCCGTTGGCGGGGTCGATGTCCAGCGTCTGCAGCTGCAGCGGTGCGTGGCGCAGCACCACCTGCACCGGCTGGGCCAAGCCCTGCCACAGCACCGCCGTGCGCAGGATGTCATGGCGGTCGATCACCGCCTGCACCGTCTGCACGAAGCGCTCCACACTGGCCGGGTCCTCGAAGTCGTAGACATTGGGCAGCAGGTACGGATCGCCCTCCTGCGCCATCAGGTGATGGAACAGGATGCCTTCCTGCAGCGGGGCCAGCGGGTAGATGTCCTGCACATTGGCCGCACCGCCGGGCACCTGCGCCACGATGGCGTCGATCTCGGCTTGGCTCAGGCTCACCAGCGTGAGCATCTCCGGACGGATCTCGGCCGCATCGGCCGGGATCAGGTTGGGCGGCACCACCACGGCGTGGCTTTCACCGCCCACGGCCTGCGCCAGCTCGGCCAGGCTGCCGGCCGCAAACAGCGCGCGCACGTCGGCCTGCAGGCCCGCCTGGCGCATGCGCTCGATCAGGCTCACGGCCAGCAGCGAGTGGCCGCCCAGCTCGAAGAAGTTGTCGTGGCGACCCACCTGGGCCACCCCCAGCAGCTCGGCCCACAGCGTGGCCAGGGCCTGCTCGGTGTCACCCACCGGCGCCTCGTAGCCACGCTGGGCATAGGCCTCGCCCTCGGGCGCCGGCAGCGCCGCGCGGTCGAGCTTGCCGTTGGGCGTGAGCGGGAAGCGCTCCAGCGCCACGAAGGCCGCCGGCACCATGTAGGCCGGCAGCTGGGCATTGGCATGCTCGCGCAGCGTCTGCACCGCCACCGTGTGCTGCGGGCGTGCCTGGTAGTAGGCCACCAGCTGCTGGTCGCCCGCGCCATCGCCGCCGCTGGCCTGGCGCGCCAGCACCACCACCTCGGCCAAGCCGGGGCAGCGCGCGAGCTGGGCCTCGATCTCGCCGAGCTCGATGCGGAAGCCGCGGATCTTCACCTGGAAGTCATTGCGGCCCAAGTACTCGATCTGGCCATCGGCCAGCCAGCGGCCCAGGTCGCCGGTCTTGTACATCCGGGCGCCGGCCTCGGGGCTGAACGGATCGGCGATGAAGCGCTCGGCCGTCAGCTCGGGCTGGTTCAGGTAGCCACGCGCCACGCCGTGGCCGCCGATGTAGAGCTCGCCCACCACGCCCAGCGGCACCGGCTGGCGCGCGCTGTCCAGGATGTAGATGCGCGTATTGCCCACCGGCTTGCCGATGGTGGGCACAAAGCCCTGGCTGCGCTGCATGCACACCCAGCTGGAGTAGGTGGTGGTCTCCGACGGGCCGTACAGGTTGGCCACCGCCTGCACGCCGGTGTGGGCAAACAGGCGCTCGACGATCGAGCGCTTGAGGGCCTCGCCCGCCAGGTTGACCTGCTGCACGCTGTCGGGCACCTGGTCGAGCTCGAGCAGCGCCTGGATCGCCGAGGGCACGGTGTTGACCAGGCTGGGGGCGTGGCCCGCGGGCGTGGGCTGCAGCACATCCTTGACGAGGGTGATGCGCGCACCGCAACTCAGCGGCGCGTACAGCTCGAAGACATGCAGGTCGAAGTTGATCGAGGTGGAGAACAGCGTGTTCGACAGCTGCTGCGTGCTGAACTCCTGCGTGGCCCAGCTGATGAAGTTGACCGCGTTGCGGTGCTCGATCATCACGCCCTTGGGGCGGCCGGTGGAGCCGGAGGTGTAGATCACATAGGCCAGCTGGCGCGGCTGCAGCGCGCGGCCGTCGGGGTTGTGGGTGGGCTGGGTGGCCAGCAGCGCGGCGTCGCTGTCCATCAGCACCTGGGGCAGGCCCGGGGCCTGCAGGCCGCCGGACTGCAGCAGGCTGGCGTGGGTGACGATGACGGCGGGCTGGCTGTCGGCGAGCATGTAGCGCAGGCGCTCACCCGGGAAGGCCGGGTCCAGCGGCAGGTAAGCGGCGCCGGACTTGAGCACGCCCAGCAGGGCGACCACCATGTCGGTGCAGCGGGCCATGCTGACGGCCACGCGGTCGTCGGGGCGCACGCCCAGGCTGCGCAGGTGGTGGGCCAGCTGGTTGGCGCGCTGGTTGAGCTGGGCGTAGCTCAGCTGCTCGGATTCGAACACCAGGGCCGGCGCATCGGGCTGGGCCGCGGCCCGGGCCTCGAAGCGCTGGTGCAGCAGCTGCCAGCCTTCGTAGGCCATCGCCGTGTCGTTGAAGCCTTCCAGCACCTGCTGGCGCTCCTCATCCGGCAGCATCGCCAGCGTCAGCACCGGCTGCGCGTCGCCTTGCACCATGGCCTGCAGCAACCGGGTGAAATACTGGCCGAAGCGGCGCACGGTGGCCACGTCGAACAGGTCAGCGCTGTAGAGGAAGGCGCCGCCGAGCTTGTCGTCGTCTTCGCTGAGGTTGAGGATCAGGTCGAAGTGCGAGGTGGTTTGCGGCTGCTTCACCGCCGACAGGCGCAGCCCGGGCAGTTCATCGCTGCCGCCGCCGGGCGTGTTGTTCAGCGCCAGCATCGCCTGGAAGATGGGGTTGTAGCTCAGACTGCGCTCGGGCTTGAGCACTTCCACCACCTGCTCGAAGGGCAGGTCCTGGTGCGCCAGTGCCTGGCGCACCGAGTGGTTCACCTGGGCCAGCAGGTCGGCCACCGTCATCTGCGGGGACAGTTGCACGCGCAGCGCCAGGGTGTTGGCAAAGAAGCCGATCAGCGGCTCGAGCTCGCTGCGGTCACGCCCGGAGGTGGGGGTGCCGATCACGATGTCATGCTGGCCGCTCAGCCGCGCCATCAGCACCGCCCAGGCCGCCACCAGGGCCATGAACAGCGTGCTCTTGTGGCGCTGGGCCAGGCTGCGCAGCGCCTGCAGGCCCTGGCCGGGCAGGTGGTATTCCTCCAGGCCGCCGGCATAGCTCTGCACCTCGGGGCGCTTGCGGTCGAAGGGCAGGTGCAGCACCGCCGGCGCGCCACCCAGGTAGCTGCGCCAGAACTCGGCCTGCGCCTGCAGGCCATCGCCCCCGGTGCGCTGGCGCTGCCAGGCGGCAAAGTCGGCGTACTGGATGGGCAGCGGCGGCAGCGGATCGGGCTGCCCCGCGGCATAGGCCGTGTACAGGGCCACCAGCTCCGACACCAGCACGCCGATCGACCAGCCGTCCGACACCATGTGGTGTTGGGTGATCAGCAGGATGTGGCAGTCATCGGCCAGACGCAACAGCTGGCCGCGGCACAGCGGGCCGCTGCCCAGGTCGAAGGGGCTGTCGGCTTCATGGGCCGTGGCCTGCTGGATGCGGGCCTCCTGCTCGGCCGGCGACAGGCCGCGCAGATCCTGCTCCTGCAGCGCAAAGCCCACGTCCGGTGACGCGATGACCGTCAGCGCCTCACCATGCACCGTGGGAAAGCTGGTGCGCAGGCTTTCATGGCGGGCCACGATGCGGTCCAGCGCGCGGCGGAAGGCGGCGGTCTGCAACTGGCCATCCAGGCGCAAGGCGGTGGGCAGGTGGTAGGCCTTGCTGGCCGACGGATCCAGCTGGCCGATGAACCACAGCCGCGTCTGCGCCCACGACAGCGGCACGGGCTGCGAGCGATCAGCCTGCGGGATCGCCTGGCTTGCCGTGGGCGACACCTGCACACGCTTGCTCTTCAGGCGACGCAGAACGAGTTCGAGTTGCTTGGCGTCGAGGTTGCCGCGGGTGGGGTTGGTCATGATGGTCAGGAAATCTCTTGGAAATGGAAGCCGCGGCAGCCAGGGCGCGCCCGTGCTCAGTTCGGTTGTCCGGGTTCTGTCGTCTCGGCCAGCAACGCCGCCAGTTCTTCGTCGGACAAGCCTTCCAGCTCGGCCTGGGCCTGGGCGACGTCGTCTGCGCTGTAGCGGTTGAGGGCGGCGGTCAGCACCTGGGTGGCGATGGCCTCGACCGTGGGCTGGGCCAAGACAGCGTTCAGGCTCAGCTCGATGTCGAAGGCCTGGCGGATGCGCACCAGCACCTGCACAGCCAGCAGCGAGTGGCCCCCCAGCTCGAAGAAGTTGTCATGGCGGCCCACCTGCGGCACACCCAGCAGTTCGGACCACAGCGTGGCCAGCGTCTGCTCCACCTCGCCCTGCGGTGCCTCGTAGCCGCGGCTCACAAACGCCTCGCCCTCGGGCGCCGGCAGCGCGTTGCGGTCGAGCTTGCCGTTGGGCGTGAGCGGGAAGCGCTCCAGCGCCACGAAGGCCGCCGGCACCATGTAGGGCGGCAGCTGCCCGCTGGCGTGCTCTCTGAGCGCCTGCGCCGGGGCCTCGCCGCGGTAGTAGGCCACCAGGCGCTTGTCGCCACCGGCGGCCTCGCGCGCCAGCACCACCACCTCGGCCACGCCGGGCGCCTTGGCCAGTTGCGCCTCGATCTCGCCCAGTTCGATGCGGAAGCCCCGGATCTTGACCTGGTGGTCGTTGCGGCCCAGGTACTCGATGGTGCCATCGGCCAGCCAGCGACCCAGGTCGCCGGTCTTGTACAGCCTGGCGCCTGCTTCGTCGCTGAACGGATCTTCGATGAAGCGCTCGGCGGTCATCTCCGGCTGGTGCAGATAGCCAGCGCCCACGCACAGCCCGCCGATGTGGATCTCGCCCACCACGCCCACCGGCAGCAGCTGGCCGTGCGCGTCGAGCACATGCACGCGGCAATGCCGCACCGGACGGCCCAGCGGCACGCCTTGCGCATAGCGGCCCAGGTCGGCCTCCAGCCGGTGCCAGGCCACCACGTCGCTGCACTCGGTGGGGCCGTAGCTGTTGATGAACACCGGCCGGGGCTGGGCCATCTGCGCCAGCCGGGCGGCCTGGATCGGCTCACCGCCCAGCACCACGCAGCGCAGGCCCTGCAGCGCCTGGGCGTCACCATCGATCAGCGCGTGGAAGGCGCTGGGGGCCATGTTCAGCCAGGTGATCCCTTCATGGCGGATCTGCGCGGCAATGCGCTGCGGATCAAAGGGCTCGGCGCCCAGGTGCACGCGGGCGCCCAGCAGCAGCGGGCCGAACAGGTTCTTCTGCGTCAGGTCGAAGCTGTGCGAGCTGAGCACCAGCACGCGGTCCTGCGCCTGCAGGCCGGCATCGTGGATGTACCAGGCCAGCAGGTTGGACAGGCCGCGGTGGCGCACCTGCGCGGCCTTGGGCAGGCCGGTGGAGCCGGAGGTGTAGATGACATAGGCCAGGTCGTCGCCGTGCACCTGCGGCAGCGCGACGCTTGGCGCACCGCACCAGGCGGCGGGCTCGTCCAGGTCGATCAGGGCGGCGGCGCCCTGCCCTTCGGCCAGCGCCTGGCGGGCACGCAGCAGCGCCTCGCCCTGGCCGATCACCACCTTGGGCTGGCTGTCGGCCAGCATGTAGCCCAGGCGCTCGCCCGGGTAGGCCGGGTCCAGCGGCACGTAGGCGCCACCGGCCTTGAGCACGCCCAGCAAGGCCACCAGCAGGCGCGGGCTGCGGCCCACGCACACCGCCACGCGCTCGCCCGGGCACACGCCCAGCGAGACCAGGTGGCGGGCCAGCTGGTTGGCTTGGGCGTTGAGTTCGCCATAGCTCAGCACCTCGTCTCCCTGCACCACCGCCACCGCGTCGGGCTGGGCCTGGGCCTGGGCCTCGACCAGTTCATGCGTGCAGCGCTGCGCCTCGTACGGCGCGGCGCTCTGGTTCCAGGTGTGCAGCACCTGCTGGCGCTCCTCATCCGGCAGCATCGCCAGCGTCAGCACCGGCTGCGCGTCGCCTTGCACCATGGCCTGCAGCAGCGTGCGCCAGTAGCCCAGATAGCGCTGCAGCGTGGGCGCCTCGTACAGCGCCTGCGCATAGTTCAGCGCCCCCACGACGGCGTCCCCGCTGGGCTGCAGCTCCAGCGTCAGGTCGAACTGCGCCGTGGTGGTGGGGCTGCCCACGCTGTTGAGCTCCAGCTCACCCAGGCGCAGCTCGCCCTGCGGCGCGTTCTGCCACGCCAGCACCACCTGGAACAGCGGCGTGTGCGCCAGGCTGCGCGGCGGCTGCACCAGCTCCACGATCTGCTCGAAGGGCAGCGCCTGGTGCTGGTGCGCCCCCAGCACCTGCGCCTTCACCCGCCCCAGCAACTGCGCCACGCTCGGGTTCTCGCTCAGGTCCACCGGCAACGCCAGCGTGTTCACGAAGAAGCCGATCAGCGGCTCCACCTCGGCGCGGTTGCGCCCGGCCACCGGGCTGCCCACCACCACCTGCTCCTGCCCGGCCAGCCGGCCCAGCAGCAGGCCCCAGCTGGCCAGCAGGGTCATGTACAGCGTCACGCCATGGCGCTGGCTGAGCGCCTGCAGCTGCGCGGTGAGCGCGCCATCGAGCGCCACGCCCAGGCTGGCGCCGCGGAAGTCCTGCTGCGCCGGGCGCGCATGGTCGGCGGGCAGCTCCAGCACGCGCGGGCAGTCGGCCAGCGTGTGCTGCCAGTAGCGGCACTGGGCCTCGTAGTGGCCGTTGTCCAGCCAGCTGCGCTGCCAGGCGGCGTAGTCGGCGTACTGGATGGCCAGCGGTGCCAGCGGGTCGGGCAGGCCGCGCGCGAAGGCGGCGTACAGCACGCTGAGCTCGTTGAGCAGCACGCCGATCGACCAGCCGTCGGAGACAATGTGGTGCATCGTCACCGCCAGCACATGGCGCTGGGCGTCGAGCGCGATCAGCGCGGTGCGCAGCAGCGGGCCGGTCTCCAGATCGAAGGGCTGTTCGCTCAAGGACTGCAGCAGCGCCTGCGCGCGCTCGGCGTGGGCCTCGTCGGCCTCGCCCGGCAGCGCGTGCAGCGTTTGCTCCTGCCAGCTCAGGGGGCTGCGCGCATCGTCGATGCACTGGCGCGGCTGGCCGTCCACCTGCACGAAGCGGGTGCGCAGCGCCTCGTGGCGCTGCAGGATGCGCTGCAGGGCTTGCTGCAGCGCGTCGCGGTCGAGCGCGCCGTCCAGTTGCACCGCGCCGCTGATGTGGTAGGCCTGATCGGCCTGGCCCATGCGGCTGAGGAACCACAGGCGCTGCTGGGCCAGCGACAGAGCCAGCGGCTCGTCGCGTGCAACGCGGGGGATGTCGCCTTGCTCGCTGTCGCGGGCCTGGGCCACGCGCTGGGCCAGTTCGGCCAGGCTGGTGGCGGCGAACAGCTCGCTCAGCGGCAGCTCGATGCCACGCGCGCTGCGCAGCCGCGAGATCAGCTGCACGGCCAGCAGCGAGTGGCCGCCGAGTTCAAAGAAGTTGTCATGGCGGCCGACCTGCGGCACGCCCAGCAGTTCGGCCCACAGGTCGGCGAGTGTCTGCTCGACCTCGCCCACCGGGGCCTCGTAGCCGCGGCTCAGGAAGGCCTCGCCCTCGGGCGCCGGCAGCGCCTTGCGGTCGAGCTTGCCGTTCGGGGTGAGCGGGAAGCGATCCAGCGTCACAAAGGCCGCCGGCACCATGTACGCCGGCAACTGGGCGCTGGCGTGCGCGCGCAGCGCCTGCACGTCCACCGTGGATTGGGTCTCGCCCTGGACATAGGCCACCAGCCGCGGCTCACCGGCCACGTCCTCGCGCGCCAGCACCACCACCTCGGCCACGCCGGGCGCCCGGGCCAGCTGGGCCTCGATCTCGCCCAGCTCGATGCGAAAGCCCCGGATCTTGACCTGGTGGTCGTTGCGGCCCAGGTACTCGATCGTGCCGTCGGCCAGCCAGCGGCCCAGGTCACCGGTCTTGTACATGCGCGCGCCGGGTTCCTCGCTGAACGGATCGGCCACAAAACGCTCGGCCGTCATCTCCGGCTGGTTCAGGTAGCCACGCGCCACGCCGTGGCCTCCGATGCACAGTTCTCCCACCACGCCCAGCGGCGCGGGCTGGCCCTGCGCATCCAGGATGTACACCCGGGTGTTGGCCACCGGGCGGCCGATGTGCAGCACCGCGTCGTGGGCGCTCAGCGCACCCGAGGTGGCCACCACGGTGTTCTCGGTGGGGCCGTAGTTGTTGACCAGGGTCTGGCCCGCGGGCAGGCCTTGCGGCCAGCGGCGCAGCCGGTCACCGCCCACCAGCAGCTGGCGCAGGCCGGGGTTGGCCAGGCCGTGGCTGAGCGCGTGCTCGGCCAGCGGCGTGACCAGGAAGCTCACGCCCAGGTCTTGGGCCTGCCACCACTGCAGCAGGGCCTGCGGGTTGCCCTCGGTGTGGGCCGGGGCCAGCAGCAGGCTGGCACCGCTGGCCAGCGTGGGCCAGATCTCCCAGGCGCAGGCATCGAAACCCAGGCCCGCGGTGCAACTGCTGCGCTCGCCCCAGGCCAGGCCGAACTGGCGGGCGTGCCAGGCGATCAGGTTGTTCAGGCTGCGCTGCTCGACCATCACGCCCTTGGGCAGGCCGGTGGAGCCGGAGGTGTAGATCACATAGGCCAGCGCGCGCGCACCCTCGGCTGGCGCGGGCAGGTTGTGGGTCTCCAGGCCGTGCCAGGCCTCGGGGCTGTCGAGTTCGAGCACGGGTAGCGGTTGTGACGCGCGCGCGGCGGCCAGGGCCAGCAGGGCCTGCAGCTCGGCGCTGGCGGTGGATTCACCGACGATCACCCGCGGCTGGCTGTCGGCCAGCATGTGGCCCAGGCGCTCGCCCGGGTAGGCCGGGTCCAGCGGCACGTAGGCGCCACCGGCCTTGAGCACGCCCAGCAAGGCCACCAGCAGGCGCGGGCTGCGGCCCACGCACACCGCCACGCGCTCGCCCGGGCACACGCCCAGCGAGACCAGGTGGCGGGCCAGCTGGTTGGCTTGGGCGTTGAGTTCGCCATAGCTCAGCACCTCGTCTCCCTGCACCACCGCCACCGCGTCGGGCTGGGCCAGGGCCTGGGCCTCGACCAGTTCATGCGTGCAGCGCTGCGCCTCGTACGGCGCGGCGCTCTGGTTCCAGCCATTGAGCAGCAGTTCGCGCTCGGCCGGCGGCAGGATGTCCAGCGTGGCCAGGGCCTGGCCCGGCTGCGAGGCCAGCGCCTGCAGCAGCGCGCCAATGGCGCCTTCCATCAGCGCGCACACCCGTTGCGGCTCGACCGGGCCGCTCACCTGGGCGGTGAGCGCAAAGCCCTCGCCCAGATCATCGACCGACAGCACAAACGGGTAGTTCGTGCGTTCCTGGCTGCCCGTGCTGTCGGCCGGATCGGCCTGCTGGGCGGTGCCCGGCACCGTGCTGTGGCGGTAGTTCAGCAGCGCGCTGAACAAGGGGGCGGAAGCATCGACGCCGCTGCAGCGCTGGGCCAGCGCCAGCGCCGCGTGCTCGTGCTTTAGCAGGCGCGCCAGCAGCGCGTGCGTGGCCCGCAAGGCCTGCTGCACCCCCTGGCCGCCCACCTGCAGGCGCAGCGGCAAGGTGTTGATGAACACACCCATCACGCGGTCGGCATGGTCGCCGCCTTGCATGCGGCCGAACAGCAGGGTGCCAAACACCACATCCTCGCGGCCGCTGGTGCGTGCGATCACCAGCGCCCAGGCCAGGTGCATCAGGCTGGCGGCACTGACGCCCAAGCGGCGGCACAGCTGGCGGATGGCCAGCGCCTGTTCCGGCGACAGGCGGGCCCGGGCTTCGCGCACGTCGCGGCCGTCCCCGCGCACATCCAGCAGGCCGAACGGCGCCGTAGGCTCGACCACATCGCCCAGCATCTCGCGGAAGAAGGCCTCGTGCTCGGCCTGGCTGACACCCAGCCGCGCCTGGGCCACGAAGTTGCGGAAAGGCATCGGCTGGGGCAGCTCTTGCTGCCGCCCCTGTTCGATCAGCTGCGCCTCATGGATCAGCAGCTCCAGCGAGCTGTGGTCAAAGGCCAGGTGGTGCGCCAGCGTGTGCAGCAGCCAGCGGCCGCGGCCCTGCTGGTGGCCGGGATCCTCGGCCACGTGCAAGTGCAGCAGCGGTGCCTGGTCAACCGCGATGCGGTGGTGCAGCGGATCGAGCCGCTGCTGCATCTGCTGGGCCACATCGCCGTTGGCGGGGTCGATGTCCAGCGTCTGCAGCTGCAGCGGTGCGTGGCGCAGCACCACCTGCACCGGCTGGGCCAAGCCCTGCCACAGCACCGCCGTGCGCAGGATGTCATGGCGGTCGATCACCGCCTGCACCGTCTGCACGAAGCGCTCCACACTGGCCGGGTCCTCGAAGTCGTAGACATTGGGCAGCAGGTACGGATCGCCCTCCTGCGCCATCAGGTGATGGAACAGGATGCCTTCCTGCAGCGGGGCCAGCGGGTAGATGTCCTGCACATTGGCCGCACCGCCGGGCACCTGCGCCACGATGGCGTCGATCTCGGCTTGGCTCAGGCTCACCAGCGTGAGCATCTCCGGACGGATCTCGGCCGCATCGGCCGGGATCAGGTTGGGCGGCACCACCACGGCGTGGCTTTCACCGCCCACGGCCTGCGCCAGCTCGGCCAGGCTGCCGGCCGCAAACAGCGCGCGCACGTCGGCCTGCAGGCCCGCCTGGCGCATGCGCTCGATCAGGCTCACGGCCAGCAGCGAGTGGCCGCCCAGCTCGAAGAAGTTGTCGTGGCGACCCACCTGGGCCACCCCCAGCAGCTCGGCCCACAGCGTGGCCAGGGCCTGCTCGGTGTCACCCACCGGCGCCTCGTAGCCACGCTGGGCATAGGCCTCGCCCTCGGGCGCCGGCAGCGCCGCGCGGTCGAGCTTGCCGTTGGGCGTGAGCGGGAAGCGCTCCAGCGCCACGAAGGCCGCCGGCACCATGTAGGCCGGCAGCTGGGCATTGGCATGCTCGCGCAGCGTCTGCACCGCCACCGTGTGCTGCGGGCGTGCCTGGTAGTAGGCCACCAGCTGCTGGTCGCCCGCGCCATCGCCGCCGCTGGCCTGGCGCGCCAGCACCACCACCTCGGCCAAGCCGGGGCAGCGCGCGAGCTGGGCCTCGATCTCGCCGAGCTCGATGCGGAAGCCGCGGATCTTCACCTGGAAGTCATTGCGGCCCAAGTACTCGATCTGGCCATCGGCCAGCCAGCGGCCCAGGTCGCCGGTCTTGTACATCCGGGCGCCGGCCTCGGGGCTGAACGGATCGGCGATGAAGCGCTCGGCCGTCAGCTCGGGCTGGTTCAGGTAGCCACGCGCCACGCCGTGGCCGCCGATGTAGAGCTCGCCCACCACGCCCAGCGGCACCGGCTGGCGCGCGCTGTCCAGGATGTAGATGCGCGTATTGCCCACCGGCTTGCCGATGGTGGGCACAAAGCCCTGGCTGCGCTGCATGCACACCCAGCTGGAGTAGGTGGTGGTCTCCGACGGGCCGTACAGGTTGGCCACCGCCTGCACGCCGGTGTGGGCAAACAGGCGCTCGACGATCGAGCGCTTGAGGGCCTCGCCCGCCAGGTTGACCTGCTGCACGCTGTCGGGCACCTGGTCGAGCTCGAGCAGCGCCTGGATCGCCGAGGGCACGGTGTTGACCAGGCTGGGGGCGTGGCCCGCGGGCGTGGGCTGCAGCACATCCTTGACGAGGGTGATGCGCGCACCGCAACTCAGCGGCGCGTACAGCTCGAAGACATGCAGGTCGAAGTTGATCGAGGTGGAGAACAGCGTGTTCGACAGCTGCTGCGTGCTGAACTCCTGCGTGGCCCAGCTGATGAAGTTGACCGCGTTGCGGTGCTCGATCATCACGCCCTTGGGGCGGCCGGTGGAGCCGGAGGTGTAGATCACATAGGCCAGCTGGCGCGGCTGCAGCGCGCGGCCGTCGGGGTTGTGGGTGGGCTGGGTGGCCAGCAGCGCGGCGTCGCTGTCCATCAGCACCTGGGGCAGGCCCGGGGCCTGCAGGCCGCCGGACTGCAGCAGGCTGGCGTGGGTGACGATGACGGCGGGCTGGCTGTCGGCGAGCATGTAGCGCAGGCGCTCACCCGGGAAGGCCGGGTCCAGCGGCAGGTAAGCGGCGCCGGACTTGAGCACGCCCAGCAGGGCGACCACCATGTCGGTGCAGCGGGCCATGCTGACGGCCACGCGGTCGTCGGGGCGCACGCCCAGGCTGCGCAGGTGGTGGGCCAGCTGGTTGGCGCGCTGGTTGAGCTGGGCGTAGCTCAGCTGCTCGGATTCGAACACCAGGGCCGGCGCATCGGGCTGGGCCGCGGCCCGGGCCTCGAAGCGCTGGTGCAGCAGCTGCCAGCCTTCGTAGGCCATCGCCGTGTCGTTGAAGCCTTCCAGCACCTGCTGGCGCTCCTCATCCGGCAGCATCGCCAGCGTCAGCACCGGCTGCGCGTCGCCTTGCACCATGGCCTGCAGCAACCGGGTGAAATACTGGCCGAAGCGGCGCACGGTGGCCACGTCGAACAGGTCAGCGCTGTAGAGGAAGGCGCCGCCGAGCTTGTCGTCGTCTTCGCTGAGGTTGAGGATCAGGTCGAAGTGCGAGGTGGTTTGCGGCTGCTTCACCGCCGACAGGCGCAGCCCGGGCAGTTCATCGCTGCCGCCGCCGGGCGTGTTGTTCAGCGCCAGCATCGCCTGGAAGATGGGGTTGTAGCTCAGACTGCGCTCGGGCTTGAGCACTTCCACCACCTGCTCGAAGGGCAGGTCCTGGTGCGCCAGTGCCTGGCGCACCGAGTGGTTCACCTGGGCCAGCAGGTCGGCCACCGTCATCTGCGGGGACAGTTGCACGCGCAGCGCCAGGGTGTTGGCAAAGAAGCCGATCAGCGGCTCGAGCTCGCTGCGGTCACGCCCGGAGGTGGGGGTGCCGATCACGATGTCATGCTGGCCGCTCAGCCGCGCCATCAGCACCGCCCAGGCCGCCACCAGGGCCATGAACAGCGTGCTCTTGTGGCGCTGGGCCAGGCTGCGCAGCGCCTGCAGGCCCTGGCCGGGCAGGTGGTATTCCTCCAGGCCGCCGGCATAGCTCTGCACCTCGGGGCGCTTGCGGTCGAAGGGCAGGTGCAGCACCGCCGGCGCGCCACCCAGGTAGCTGCGCCAGAACTCGGCCTGCGCCTGCAGGCCATCGCCCCCGGTGCGCTGGCGCTGCCAGGCGGCAAAGTCGGCGTACTGGATGGGCAGCGGCGGCAGCGGATCGGGCTGCCCCGCGGCATAGGCCGTGTACAGGGCCACCAGCTCCGACACCAGCACGCCGATCGACCAGCCGTCCGACACCATGTGGTGTTGGGTGATCAGCAGGATGTGGCAGTCATCGGCCAGACGCAACAGCTGGCCGCGGCACAGCGGGCCGCTGCCCAGGTCGAAGGGGCTGTCGGCTTCATGGGCCGTGGCCTGCTGGATGCGGGCCTCCTGCTCGGCCGGCGACAGGCCGCGCAGATCCTGCTCCTGCAGCGCAAAGCCCACGTCCGGTGACGCGATGACCGTCAGCGCCTCACCATGCACCGTGGGAAAGCTGGTGCGCAGGCTTTCATGGCGGGCCACGATGCGGTCCAGCGCGCGGCGGAAGGCGGCGGTCTGCAACTGGCCATCCAGGCGCAAGGCGGTGGGCAGGTGGTAGGCCTTGCTGGCCGACGGATCCAGCTGGCCGATGAACCACAGCCGCGTCTGCGCCCACGACAGCGGCACGGGCTGCGAGCGATCAGCCTGCGGGATCGCCTGGCTTGCCGTGGGCGACACCTGCACACGCTTGCTCTTCAGGCGACGCAGAACGAGTTCGAGTTGCTTGGCGTCGAGGTTGCCGCGGGTGGGGTTGGTCATGATGGTCAGGAAATCTCTTGGAAATGGAAGCCGCGGCAGCCAGGGCGCGCCCGTGCTCAGTTCGGTTGTCCGGGTTCTGTCGTCTCGGCCAGCAACGCCGCCAGTTCTTCGTCGGACAAGCCTTCCAGCTCGGCCTGGGCCTGGGCGACGTCGTCTGCGCTGTAGCGGTTGAGGGCGGCGGTCAGCACCTGGGTGGCGATGGCCTCGACCGTGGGCTGGGCCAAGACAGCGTTCAGGCTCAGCTCGATGTCGAAGGCCTGGCGGATGCGCACCAGCACCTGCACAGCCAGCAGCGAGTGGCCCCCCAGCTCGAAGAAGTTGTCATGGCGGCCCACCTGCGGCACACCCAGCAGTTCGGACCACAGCGTGGCCAGCGTCTGCTCCACCTCGCCCTGCGGTGCCTCGTAGCCGCGGCTCACAAACGCCTCGCCCTCGGGCGCCGGCAGCGCGTTGCGGTCGAGCTTGCCGTTGGGCGTGAGCGGGAAGCGCTCCAGCGCCACGAAGGCCGCCGGCACCATGTAGGGCGGCAGCTGCCCGCTGGCGTGCTCTCTGAGCGCCTGCGCCGGGGCCTCGCCGCGGTAGTAGGCCACCAGGCGCTTGTCGCCACCGGCGGCCTCGCGCGCCAGCACCACCACCTCGGCCACGCCGGGCGCCTTGGCCAGTTGCGCCTCGATCTCGCCCAGTTCGATGCGGAAGCCCCGGATCTTGACCTGGTGGTCGTTGCGGCCCAGGTACTCGATGGTGCCATCGGCCAGCCAGCGACCCAGGTCGCCGGTCTTGTACAGCCTGGCGCCTGCTTCGTCGCTGAACGGATCTTCGATGAAGCGCTCGGCGGTCATCTCCGGCTGGTGCAGATAGCCAGCGCCCACGCACAGCCCGCCGATGTGGATCTCGCCCACCACGCCCACCGGCAGCAGCTGGCCGTGCGCGTCGAGCACATGCACGCGGCAATGCCGCACCGGACGGCCCAGCGGCACGCCTTGCGCATAGCGGCCCAGGTCGGCCTCCAGCCGGTGCCAGGCCACCACGTCGCTGCACTCGGTGGGGCCGTAGCTGTTGATGAACACCGGCCGGGGCTGGGCCATCTGCGCCAGCCGGGCGGCCTGGATCGGCTCACCGCCCAGCACCACGCAGCGCAGGCCCTGCAGCGCCTGGGCGTCACCATCGATCAGCGCGTGGAAGGCGCTGGGGGCCATGTTCAGCCAGGTGATCCCTTCATGGCGGATCTGCGCGGCAATGCGCTGCGGATCAAAGGGCTCGGCGCCCAGGTGCACGCGGGCGCCCAGCAGCAGCGGGCCGAACAGGTTCTTCTGCGTCAGGTCGAAGCTGTGCGAGCTGAGCACCAGCACGCGGTCCTGCGCCTGCAGGCCGGCATCGTGGATGTACCAGGCCAGCAGGTTGGACAGGCCGCGGTGGCGCACCTGCGCGGCCTTGGGCAGGCCGGTGGAGCCGGAGGTGTAGATGACATAGGCCAGGTCGTCGCCGTGCACCTGCGGCAGCGCGACGCTTGGCGCACCGCACCAGGCGGCGGGCTCGTCCAGGTCGATCAGGGCGGCGGCGCCCTGCCCTTCGGCCAGCGCCTGGCGGGCACGCAGCAGCGCCTCGCCCTGGCCGATCACCACCTTGGGCTGGCTGTCGGCCAGCATGTAGCCCAGGCGCTCGCCCGGGTAGGCCGGGTCCAGCGGCACGTAGGCGCCACCGGCCTTGAGCACGCCCAGCAAGGCCACCAGCAGGCGCGGGCTGCGGCCCACGCACACCGCCACGCGCTCGCCCGGGCACACGCCCAGCGAGACCAGGTGGCGGGCCAGCTGGTTGGCTTGGGCGTTGAGCTCGCCATAGCTCAGCACCTCATCGCCCTGCACCACCGCCACCGCGTCGGGCTGGGCCTGGGCCTGGGCCTCGACCAGCTCATGCGTGCAGCGTTGCGCCTCGTACGGCGCGGCGCTCTGGTTCCAGCCATTGAGCAGCAGTTCGCGCTCGGCCGGCGGCAGGATGTCCAGCGTGGCCAGGGCCTGGCCCGGCTGGGCGCCGAGAGCCTGCAGCAGCGCCGCGATGGCACCTTCCATCAGCGCGCACACGCGCTGCGGGTCGATGGGCTGGCTCACCTGGGCCGTCAGCGCAAAGCCTTCGCCCAGGTCGTCGATCGCAAAGGTCAGCGGATAGTTGGTGCGCTCCTGCGAGCTCAGGCTGTGCACGCCGTCGTGATCGGCCGGCGCACGGGTGTCGGTTGCAGCATCTTCGCTGTCCACCGCCTGCGGCGTGTGGCGGTAGTTCAGCAAGGCGCTGAACAGCGGCAGCGGCGCCTCCACGCCACTGCAGCGCTGGGCGAGCGCCAATGGCGCATGCTCATGGCGCAGCAGCTGCGCCAGGCGGGCATGCAGCTGCTTCAGGCCGGCCAGGGCCCCGAGCTGGCCCAGGCTCACACGCAGCGGCAGGGTGTTGATGAACATGCCCATCACGCGGTCGGCCTGCTGGCCGCCCTGCATGCGGCCGAACATCACGGTGCCGAAGACCACGTCGTCGCGCCCGCTGGTGCGGGCCACCACCAGGGCCCAGGCCAGGTGCATCAGGCTGGCCGCGCTC
>Ga0208823_1001640_pt1 | contig 17438 bp, 17 predicted proteins | sample AD_UKC075_MetaG_FD_184440 | JGI IMG/M metagenome (GOLD analysis project Ga0208823, IMG submission 184440) | Active sludge microbial communities of municipal wastewater-treating anaerobic digesters from USA - AD_UKC075_MetaG (SPAdes) (version 2) | ecosystem: Engineered > Bioreactor > Anaerobic >... | reverse complement strand
TGGTATTATTAAAAAAAATATAAAGACATTGTCCCAAAGAACCCAATTCATTTATTGGTTCAAAACTTTCTTGCAATTCCTTTAAAACATTCTGGCTTTCTTCTGGCAAGATTTTTGCCGTAAACCAACCAAGAAATATGGCAAATATAAAAACGCAAAAAGAAAATAAAATATAAAAACGCAAAGAATATAAATAAATTTTATCATCCTGATTATCGGGATTATTGGGCATATAGTATTATTATAATAGAATACCTCTTTTTTAAAAAAAATAAAAGCCAAAGGAAAAAATAACCTTTGGCTTGGAAAATTTTAAAATTATATTAATTCAATTTCCTTTAAAATTTCTTTTTCCCGTTTTCGCATCTTGCTTGTTGATTCTGTATCCTTGTGGTCATAGCCCAACAAGTGTAAAAGCCCATGTACAAAAACAAAGGCAAGCTCTTTTTCAAAGTCTTTTTTAAATTTTTTGGCGTTTTTTTTAATTCTTGAAGGACAAAGCAAAACCTCACCAAGAATTTTTTGAACGTCTGGTGGATCAATAAACACCAAATCTTTTTTAGTCGCTTTTTGAATTTCTGAAAAGGCAAAAGACAGAACATCGGTCACTTGATTTTTACCAGCATATCTTTTGTTAATATTCTTCATCCCTCTTTCTCCAAGCAAAACTACCTCTACTAAAACATCCTCTTTATATCCTTCTTTTTTAAACACTTTTTGAACAATTTTTTCAAAAAAATCAGAAGGTATGTTAAAGGTTGTAAAGTTAACAAGTGACACGCTCATAAATTTATTTGTTCTTCTTTATTCTCTTTAATGCCTTCAATTTCTTCTCTCTTTTATTCAATGGCGGTTGGTAATATTGTCTTTTTTTCGCTTCTTGCAAGACGCCACTCAATTTCATTCTAGAAGAAAATCTCCGGACCAGAGCGAATGTTGTTTCTTTTGGTCTTTTTCTTACTTCAACCATAATTTTAATTTATTTATTAACTATTTAATAATTTGGGTGCGGAAGGAGTCGAACCTTCTGCCTCTGCTTTATCAGAGCAGCGTTCTACCGATGAACTACGCACCCAAAATAAAAATTCAGAGCAATGCAGTATTATATCGATAAACTTGTATTTTTATAAACAACTTTTTTATTATACAAAAAGTTTTTAATAAATTCAATTTTTGCAAACGGTTTGCTGTTTTTAAAACTGCGGGACCTGGATTCGAACCAGGATTAGATGCTCCAGAGGCATCTGTCCTACCATTAGACGATCCCGCATCTTGTCATTTGAGAAAACGACCTATATATTCTGTCATTTCAGCCAAACGGCAGGAATATCCCCATTCATTATCATACCAAGCCACTATTTTTATGAGGTTTTTTTGAACCATTGTAAGATTAGCATCTACAATAGCTGAAAAAGAATTTTTCTTATAGTCAACTGAAACCAATTCAGCATCCTCTATTCCTAAAATCTTTGCAAGGCGTTCGTTTGTTGAAGTTCTCTTAAAAAGATAATTTACCTCTTCAGCGCAAGTTTTCTTTTCTACTTCACAAACAAAATCAAGCACAGAAACTGTAGGCGTTGGCACCCTAAAAGCAAGACCATCTAATTTTCCTTTTAATTCTGGCATTACCATACCAATAGCTTTTGCCGCACCGGTAGTAGTAGGAATAATAGAAAGAGCGGCGGCTCGAGCCCGACGAAGATCTTTATGGGGTAAATCTAAAATCCGCTGATCATTGGTATAGGAGTGAATTGTACTTATAAAACCATTTTTAATTTTAAAATTCTCGTGTATTGTCTTTGCTATTGGTGCCAAACAGTTGGTAGTGCAAGAGCCCATATCAATAATATCATTTTCCTGAGGATTAAACTTCTCTTCATTTACACCTAAAATAAAACTAGGGATTTTATCAGGACTCTTGGAGGGAGCAGAAATAATTACTTTTTTTGCTCCTGCTTCAAGATGCTTTTTAGATCCTTCAAAGTCAGTAAAATAACCAGTGCATTCCAACACAATGTCAACATTCATTTCTTTCCATGGTAAATTAATAGGATCTTTTTCAGCAAAAACCTTAATTTTATTATCTTCCGAATCGTCTCCCACTATTAGGTAATCGTCAGTAAATTTTACTGGTTTTTCGTAAATTCCGTAAGATGAATCGTATTTTAAAAGATGCGCCAATGTTTTGGTATCAGTTAAATCATTAATCGCCACCACTTTTAAATTTGGGTGTTTTGCTAAAATTCTTTTTAAGACAGGACGACCAATTCGTCCAAAACCATTAATAGCAACTTTAATTGACATAAGTAATAATAATCTACGAATTTATCTAAATAATGATTTAAATAATTCGTAGTATTTAAATTAATTTTTATAATAATCGCATCTGCTATACTTCATTTTATTTATATATTTGAATCATTTTATTATTTTATATTTAAAAGATTGCTTAATTTTTCTTTATCAAAACCCGGAACAAACTCGCCATTTATCTCTATGACGGGTACGCCTAATTGACCAGTTTTTTCAACAATTATTTTTTTTGCCTCTTCGTCTCTTGAAACATCAATCTCCTCAAACTCAATATGATTTTCTTTTAAAAAATCCTTCAAGGCGTTGCAATAATGACAAGTAGGAAGGGTATAAAGATGGACAATGTTGGACATAGAAAAAATTATTTATCAATTTGACAATCGCTAAATCTGCTTAATGTTTGCAAATCAATTACTCCTATTACATAAAATTCTTCTCCATCGTCTGAAATTTCAAAACAATAATCATTACAATAAAGTCCTTTTGAATTTTTTTGACATTCATCACAAGACAAAAGAAAATTTTCAATTTTCAATCTTTTTGGAAACGTCCAAGTAGGAACATCGTTAATACTCTTTTCTTTACATTCTTCTGACCAATCATCTAACTCATTACACTCTACATAATTAATATATTCAAAGGCGTCGCCAAAAATTTCTTTTTGTTGCTCTGTTGGAGAAGACTCTGAATCGCCATATAATACTATATTTTTTGATAACAAACAGTAAGCAAGATTTCTTTGTTTCTCTTTTTGTTTTGCTTCTAATGTAGCCTTGCCCCCAAAATAAAAAATTATTCCTCCTAATATTGCTACAAATATTACAACTATTAAATATCTTTTTTCTTTTGTTGTCATTTAATATTAAATCTTTTTATCACTTTAGGAACAGATTCAATAATATCAGTTGCTAAAAGCCCTGCTCCTAATTGTTCCTTTGCTATTTCTCCTGCTTTGCCATGTAAATAAGCACCAGCACTAGCTGCTATAATTGGCTCTATTTGTTGCGACAAAAAACAACCACAAATCCCGGTTAATGTATCACCCGTTCCTCCTACTGACATTTCAGGACAACCAGTATTATTTAAAAAAATATTTTCACCATCAGAGATAATATCAGGTTCTTCTTTTAACAACACTGTAATATTCTCTTTTTGGGCAAAATCTTTTACAACCTGACTCTTTTCTTCCAGTGACATTTTTGAAATATCAATTCCTGAAAGAATAAAAAACTCATGCGTATTGGGAGTTAAAAGAAATTTTTTACCCTGAAAAATATCTTTTGAAGGAAAAGGATGATAGTATCGTGAAACGGCATAAAGGGCATCGGCATCAATAACTGCTGGGATGTCAATTCTTAATAAATATTCATTAACTAATTTTTGAGTTTTTTCATCTCTGCCTATGCCCCCTCCAATCGCTACTGCTATTTTTCCTCTAGATGCTCTTTTGGCACTCTCTGTTAATGAAATAAGAGAAGACAAATGTTGATATCCTAAATCCTGACCCTTTAAAGGGTACGCAATCAGATTCGGCGAAAATGAAGCAATAATATCAGCAGCTCTTTGAGGAGCAATAACAAATGATAAATCAATACCCGCTCTTAATGCTGCCATTGCTATAAGAGCTGGTGCTCCTGTGTAAAGATGAGAACCGCCAATAATTAAAAGATAACCAAAGTCATATTTGTGGGTATTTTCTGGCCGTGGCTGATAAACCTTTTTTAATATAGAATCGTTAATATACTCCATAAATTATCAACGAATTTATAAATGGATCTTGAATTTACAAATTTTAAAATTAATAATCAATTTGTATGTTCGCTAATTCTTATAATTTCATTTGTAGGCTTGCATCTTTTTTATTTATTTTATCACATTCTTCTTTAAAGTCACAATATTCACATTCCCATGCTTCAAGATTTTGAGGCTTTGGAGGTAAAATTTCATTTTCAATCTGATATTTTAAGGTTTTAAAATCATTGATAATCTTTTTACAAAGATCAGCATCATATTTCAACTCAAACTCTTTTAATGCTTGAGTATTTTTGTTTTCATACAATAAAATACCTTGTTCAATTTTAAAATAATGCATATAGAGTTGAACTTGATACTGATGGGCTTTTTCTGGTTCTGTTAATTTTTGAAATTTAAAATCACTAGAACTTTTCATATCCACTACATATAATTTATCATTAACAGAAATAATCACATCAGCCCGACCATGAAAAAGTTCTTTTGAAGGTATATCAATTTCTGAAGCAACTACCCTTATTTCTGGAATGCTCCAAAAATTAGCCATTAATCTTTGATGAATAATATCACCTCTGTCAAAAATACGCAAAATGCGAGGTTCTTTCTCTTTTTTAGGATAACCCTTCATTGAAAAATATATTGCCCGTGGACACTTTCCCGCATCACTTATATAAAAATGTTCTTGGGCCCTATCTTTTCTTTTGTCTTGATAATATTTATCAATAAGCTCAATCAGCATAAAAAATTAGATTTTTATTTATACCATTTTTTTTTATTTTTTTCAAATATTTGCTATATTATAAGTAATAAAGACCACACAAAATAAAAAATATGGATGATTATGTCTTTTTAAATAAAAAATTCAAAAAGGTTCTTTATCTTGATCCCAGAGAGAAAACAAAAAAAGCGGTTTTTGGTCCGTTGATTTTTTTAATTACATTTATTGTTTCTTTTTCTTTGTGCTCTTATCTTCCTTTACAATTTTCATCATCAGCTCCCTTAACTGCCTCAATTGAAGAAAACATCTCGCAAGAAGTTCAATCCTATAACAACATATCTGCAACCCCTACAAATGATGCAAAAGAAAATTTATCGCCACTCTTAAAAGATGATTTCAAAAGAACAAATATTCTTCTTATTGGAGTACCGGGAGAACCCTGGCCAGCACCATATTTAACTGATTCAATTGAAGTTGTTTCAATAAATGAAGAAAAAAGCAATGCCTTTGTTGTCGCTATTCCGCGAGATCTTTTGGTAAAAATTCCTGGTTCAAATTATGAAACCAGAATTAATGCTTTGTTTTCAATAGAGCAAAACCCTTCTTTGCTCCAAGAAAAAATAAAAGAAATTACTGGTCTTAATACTCATTATTGGGCAATCATTGATCTTCAATTAATTGAAGAATTAATAAATACTATTGATGGAATTGATGTTGTAGTGGAAGAAGACATTTATGATCCTAAGTTTCCAACAATAAATCGCGGATATGAGGTATTTTCTATTTCTGCTGGCCCTCAGCATTTAAATGGAGAAATTGCTATTAAATACATTCGTTCAAGGCATCAAGCAGAAGGTGATTTCTCTAGAATAAAACGCCAACAGCAAGTGATGGATGCCATTAAAACAAAGATTCTAAACAACCCCCAATATCTGCCTAAAATATTGAATCTTTTTTTAAAAAATAAAGATAAAACTAATATTGGGATTGCTGAAATTAAAACTATGATAGAATTAACTAAAAACTTTTCAGACTCATCTGAAAATAACTCAAGTAGGATAAAATATTTCTTATTAGATGCCGGAAAAAAAGATTCTCTCTTGGTATATGGAAAAACAATTTTAGGTCAGAACACTGCTTCAGTTCTTTGGCCAAGAGCCGGAAAATTTGATTATTCAGAAATTAGAGAAAAAATAAAAGAGTTAGAAAATTAGGCATTGATCTAGCTTTGATCATCAAATTCCTAATTATAAAAATATGTTAAAACAAGCAATTATTGTTAGAAAAGATCTCAAATTATCAAAAGGAAAATTAGCGGTCCAGGTGGCTCATGCCTCTCTTCTTGCTGCTGATAAAAGCATGTTTAAAGAAGAATGGAAAAAAGAAGGACAAAAAAAAATAGTTCTCTGGTGTGAAAATCTTGATGAATTATTTTCGCTTTATGAATCTGCTAGAAAATTCAATCTTCCTTGTGCCATAGTCAGTGATGCTGGCCTCACTGAGGTAGAACCGGGAACAAAAACCTGTTTAAGTATTGGCCCAGCGCCAGAAGAAAAAATTGATAAAATTACCAGAAATTTAAAATTAATATAAAAAGAAAACAGTCACTAGGACTGTCTTCTTTTAAAGTTCCATTGGTGGAAATCAGAATTTATTGGAAGACCAATTAATCCTAATTCCCACTTAAAAAGAAAATTTAGGAGGTATTTTTTCCCTTTAGTTTTTAACCAATGGAACTTTTAATAGTATAGCACATATTTCAATAATTGTCAAGGAGTATGGGTGATTTTTATTATTTCTACCTCAGTAAATGCTTGCCGATGACCCTTTTTTACTTTATAACGTTTTTTAGGTTTATATTTAAAAACCATTACTTTTTTGTCCTTGCCCTGCTTTAAAATCTTACCAATAATCTTGGCGTTTTTTACTAATGGCTTACCAATTTCTAATTTTCCATCTTTCCCCAATAATAAAACCTTATCAAAGATTATTTCTTTGCTTTTAATTTTTCCTGCTTGCGACGCTTTTGTCACGGCTTCAGAAATATTGGCAGGTGCGGACAAATCAATTTTTATTTTATCACCAGGAGAAACTAAATATTGCTTACCTCCTGTTTTTATTACTGCTAAATCCATAAGTAATCTTACAAATTAAAACTGATTACAAACACAAATATTTATAATTCAGTAAAATTTGCAATTTGATTATATATTTTTATATATTATTACTATTATTATTTGATATTGTTTTTTTCTCTGACATCGGCTCTTCAAGCTCCCCTGCATTTTCAATCTTACTAGTTAACTTTTCATATCTTATATTTACCCTATCTGCCGCTGATTTTGCATTTTGAATATGCGAATTTAATACCCTTAATTCTTCTCCAAATTTTAATGATTCCTGCTGAATAGATTTTAAAGCACTCAAAATCTTTTTTGATACTTCTTCTATTTTTGCTCCTTCGAGCCCTACCATTATTATTTTTAAAAAATAATAAAACGTGTTGGGCGAGGTAAGATAAACCTTCTTTTGAGATCCAAATTCTAAAATTTCTGGTTGATTTACAGTAATCTCATAATATACCGCTTCTGATGGTACATACATTATAGCAAAATCCACTGTCCCTTCATCTGGTAAAATATATTTTTTGGAAATATCATTGATATGCTTTTTGACATCTTTTCTAAATTCGCGTTGAAACATTTCTTTTTCACTCTCACCTGCTTCCATCATCTTTCTAAAATTTTCCATTGGAAATTTTGAATCAATGGCTATAATTCCCTGATTTGTTTTTAAGATTGCATCTACTATATCTCCACCCCGAAATTTGTATTGAGTATTAAAATGATTTTTGGGCAGAATCTGTTCAAGTAAATCTTTTAAAACCTGCTCTCCTAAATTTCCTCTTAATTTTGGTGATTGTAAAAATTCTTGTATTCCCTTCATCTGGCTTCCAATTTCCTGGAGTGTGCCTAATTCCCTTTGCATTCTTGCATACGACTCTGAAGTTTTCTCAAAACTCTTTTGAATTTCTTTTTGAGTTGAAAAAATTCCCTCTTCAAATCTCTTTTTCATTGCCTCAATATCTTGCTTCAAAATATTCAAAGAACTATCATTTTTCTGGGACTCTTTTAAAGAGTTAATATCTTTTTTTAAATAAAAAAAAGCTCCAATTATCCCTCCTCCAATCAAAAATCCAAAAATAATAAGAACAACATCAGACATATAATTTTATTATACTTTAATTTTTTGAATATTTCAACTTTTTAAAATAGCAGCATAGCAGCGCGAAAAATATTCTCCTATTATTTTCTTATGCTATTTATTAAAATTTCGGATAAAACAAAGGCAACGTAAATTCCAAGTAAAAATATTGCTTCTCTGCGGGTAATTTTTTTTCCGGTACGCAAAAATATAAAAAAGAAAAAAGCTGATATTATCAAAAAAAGCCGGGCAATAACAAATGGTGAAAAATCAGGAATTTGAATTGGGCAAATTAAAACGACTATTCCTAAAACCAATGTAGCAGGAGCAATAATTGATCCCATTAAATCTCCTAAAATCATCCAGGTCTGACCCTTTCTAGCAGAAGCAATTGCAAAATATGTTTCTGGCAAGGCATTTCCCAAAGAAACAATTAAAATACCAATTAAAGACAATGACAAGTTAAATGTTTCAGCAAAAAATAAAGCTGATTCAACAATTCCCTTGGAAGCTAAAATTAAAATTGTTATCCCTAAGATTATTTTTCCAATATCTTTTAAAAGCGTGGGAAGTCGTTTCGAAAGAGGGATCTTATTTTCATTATAAACTTTTGTAAAACGTTCTTGTTTTGAAAAAAGCCACCAAAGATAAAATCCAAAAGTTAAGATTAAAACTAATCCATCTCCTCTGCCCAACTCACCATCCAAAATTAATAAAAGCGGTAAAATTGCAATTGTAGTGGTAAAAAACGAAGTAGTTTGAACAGTACGGCTGTCAGCTGGTAAGCTCTTTGCCACCAGGGCCGCCAAGGCAACCGCCAGAGTTAAATCAATTACATTTCCCCCAACAACATCGCCAAAAGACAACTCGGGAATTTTATTAATGGCTGAAGTAATACCAACAAAAAGATTAGGCAAAGTAGCAGCAAATGCAATAACAATAAAAGCTACTACAAACTCCCGCCAACCTAAAAATTTAGCTGTTCTCATTAATGCTCCAACCACTAATTCTCCTGCAAAATAAAGCCCTGCGCAAGAAGCAATAAAAATTAAAATAGAAAGCCAAAGGGTCATATTTCTTCTGTTTTATGACGCGTTATAAAGAACCACTTAGTCGCTTCGATTAAAAGAATATTCAAAAACCCAATTCCTAAAAGTAATCCCCAGTCAAAAAGATTTAAAGGTGTTGTTTTTAAAAGCGTTTGCAAAGGCGGCAAATAAAGACCAGCCAGTAACATTAAAACTCCAAAAACTAACCCAATATTTAAAAATTTATTAGAAAAGGGATTAAAGTGCCAAATGTTTTTTCTTAAGCTACGACAGGAAAGAATATAAAAAAGTGAATCAAGAGCCAATCCAGCAAAAATAATTGATCTAATATGAGAAAGTTCATAATCAGAATATTTCATTAACCAAAAAAATAATCCCAAGAGAAAAAGATCGGTTACTATCCCAATAATAAAAATTAAAAATTTCATTTCTCTTGTTAACAAAGGCGTATCATGACCACCTGGTTTTTGTCTCATTAAATCTTTTTCTTTGGGCTCAAACGCTAAGGCCAAAGACAATGGTCCATCTTCAATTAAATTTACCCACAAAATTTGAACAGCAATAACAGGAAGCGGCAGTCCTAAAAATAAACTTGCCCCTACTAATATTACCTCAGTAAAGCTGTCAGATAAAAGATAAGTAATTACTTTTCTAATGTTATCTAAAATTGCTCGTCCTTCTTCAACCGCAGCCACAATCACTGAAAAGTTATCAGTTAGCAATACAAGATCAGCAACTTCTTTGGCAACATCAGTACCAGACCCCAAAGCTACTCCAACATCAGCTTGCTTTAGAGCTGGTGCATCGTTAATACCGTCTCCGGTCATTGCTACAACTTCTCCCATTTCTTGCCATGCTTTTATTATTCTTAATTTGTGTTTTGGTTCAACCCGAGCGTAAATTTGAATCTTGGGTAAAATTTTTTTAAATTCTTCATCTGATAAGCTCTCTAATTCTTTTCCTTCTAAGATATTTTCGTCCTTAACTTTTATTCCTATTTTTTCAGCAATTGCTTTGGCTGTTAATTTATGATCACCGGTAACGATAATCGGTCTCATTCCTGCTTGATAACAGGCTTGAATTGCCTCTTTTGCATCTTTTCTTATAGGATCTTCTAAAACAAACATACCAACAAAAATTAAATCATTCACTAATTCTTTAAGGTTGTAAGTTGTTGGTTGTAAGTTGTTGGTTTTTTTATAAGCAACTGCCAATAATCGATAGCCTTTACTCGTTAACTCTTCTTGTTTTTTCTTGAGTTCTTCTATTTTCTCTTGGGTTAACTCTTCTGGGCCATTTTTGCCTTCAATATATTTTGATTTTGCAAACAAAATTTCCGGCGCTCCTTTAACATATAAAATATAATCACCACTAGCAACTTTTCGCAAGCTCGCAGAATATTTGTATTCAGAACTAAAAGAAATTTCATCTATTTCTTCTTCGCTTTTTAAAAATTGATTTTGAAAAATTCCCTTTTTTCCAGCGCTAGCAATCAAAGCTTTCTCAGTGGGCATTCCTCGAATTTTCCATTTTTCCGGCACATCTTCTGGATTTTCAATAAACGCCTCGCTGGATAAAACAGCAATTTTTAAAGCTAATTTTTCATGGAATTGAGGAAAAAATTCAGCAACTTGCATTTTTGCTTTTGTTAAAGTACCTGTTTTATCTGAACAAATAATACTTGTACTTCCTAAAGTTTCAGCTGAAGCTAATCTTCTGACTAATCCTTTTCTTTGAAAAATCCTTTGCATACCAGTAGCTAAAATCAATGTCATTGCTACCGGCAATCCTTCGGGAATACCAGCAACAGCAATCGCAACTGCAGTTGTAAACATCTCAACAAGTTCACCGCCAGTCAACACTCCCTCAATAAAAATTCCAATACAAATCACTCCAATTATTATCCCAATAATTTTTGAAAAATGAGCTAATTTTTTTTGATAAGGAGTTTTTTCTTCTTTTGTTTCTTTTACTAAGGCGCTAATTTTGCCAATCTCTGTCTCTTTCCCTATTCCAGTAACTACTGCCTTGCCTCTACCATCTTCAACCACTGTTCCCATATAAACCATATTGTCTCTATCTGCTAATGGTGTGTCTTTTGGCAATGGATTTATATTCTTTGTCGCTGGCAACCACTCACCCGTCAAAGTTGCTTCGTTAACTTTTAAATTATGGTTCTCAATTAATCTTCCATCAGCCGGCACCTTTTCTCCTGGTTTTAATAAAATAATATCTCCAGGCACTAAATTTTCAGCTAAAATTTCCTCTTCTTTACCATCTCTAAAAACAATTGCTTTTATGCTCAAAACTTTTTTCAATTCTCTTAATGCCTGTGAAGCTTTTTTTTCTTGAATAAAACCAACAATAGCGTTTAAAATAACCGCTGTAAAAATTACGATACTATCAGTGTACTCTTTTAAAAATAAAGTGATAACGCCCGCTATAAGCAAAATATAAATCAAGGGACTTTTAAACTGCTCTAAAAATATTTTAAAACTTGATAAAGGTTTTTCTTCGGGAAGTTTATTTATTCCCAATTTTTGCTGACGTTTTTTAACTTCCTTTTCTGAAATCCCTTTTTGAGGATCAGTTTTTAATGTTTTGATAACTTCTTCAACAGAAAGAGAATGCCACATAAATAAAATTTCTAATTTCTAATTTCTAATTTTAAATTTTTAAAACTTTTAAATTAATTTTGAAATTTGATTTTCGTCTTTTTTTGTTGTATATTATCATATCATATATGTTATCACTTTTCAATTTTTCAGTTCGCAATGCTTTTCGTAAAAAGGGTGTATCAATCCTTGCGGTTTTGGGAGTGGCGTTGGGCTGCGCTTTAATGACTTTTCTTTTATCACTTTCTCAAGGGATGAATCAAAGAATAGAAAAAACTTTTACCGAGGTTGCTGGTACAATTGTTGTTGGATCAGAAGATTCTATACTTGGTGGACAAATTACAACCACCAAAACTCCCCTGCCAGCAAGTTATGTTGAGCAAATTGAAAAATTAAATTATGTTAGCTCAGTTTCTCCACGGGTAAATGCCTTAATCCCTCCCACTGCCATTAAAACTCCCAGCCCAATTGGAATACCCTTAACTGGTATTGATCCAACAAAAGAAAAAGACGGTCCTAAAGATCATATTATTGAAGGAAGAAATTTTAAAGACGAAAATGAAATTATCATTGGTAAATCTATAAAACAGGACTTGGAATTCTTTGAAACAAAATTAAATGTTGGTGACAAAATCACTATTCCTCAAATTGACCCAAAAACAGGACAACTATTGGGTCAAACTGAATTAACCATTGTTGGACTTTTTGAAACAGGTAATATTACCGATGACGCTGGAATTTTTGGCTCAATTGATCTGGCACGAAAACTTTCCCAGTTACCAGAAGATAAAGTAAACACAATAATTGTCAAAGCAGATTCTATTAACAATGTAGATTTGCTTGCAAAAGAAATAGAAGAAGAATTTAAAGACGCAGATCCCGGAGTAAAACTTCTGGTATCAAAAGATCTCCTGGGTGAAGCAGAAAAAACATTGGACATTTTGAATAATTTTCTATTGGCTATTGCTATCGTGTCAGCGCTTGCCGGTGGAGTAAGTATTTTAATTGTAATGTTGATTTCAGTAATTGAGAGAAGAAAAGAATTTGGTATTTTAAAAGCAGTTGGCTGGAAAGGCAGCAATGTTGTTTTTTCAGTTTTGATTGAATCTTTAACCTTAAGCGTTATTGGAGCGGCTGTAGGAATTGGAGCTGGGTATGGCGGAATTTGTCTTGCACGAAATATCATAATTAGTGATATAGGCATTGTGACACCTCAATTATTCATAGGTGTAATTTTGTTTGGGGTTTTACTTGGAGTTTTGGGAGGAATATATCCGGCATGGAGAGCCAGTCGAGTAGCGCCAATGGAAATTTTACGCGAACCGTAGCACCAACCAATTTACTAATCTATACGAATTTGTAAGTTACGTTGATGCATCTATAATTCGTTGTTATTTATGGTAATTATCAAAAACGGTATTAAAGAAAAGAACACTGAAGATATTTTAATAAAGACAAAAAACCTTACCAAAATTTATGGTAAGGGTGATTTAGCAGTAAAAGCACTAGACAATATTAATATTAAAATAAAACGAGGAGAATTTATTGAGGTGATGGGTCCATCTGGCTCTGGAAAAACTACTCTTTTAAATATGCTCGGCGCATTAGATAAGCCCACCTCTGGCGAAGTAATTATCGATGGTATTGAAATTTCTAAAATAAGAGAATCGAAACTTTATGAAATCAGAAGAGAAAAAATTGGTTTTATATTTCAAAGTTTTTATCTTATTCCAACTCTAAGTGCTCTTCAAAATGTTTTAATCCCTGTTTTTCCCTTGAATGAAGATAAAAAGAAATTTGAAGAAAAAGCAAGAGAATTATTGGCAAGAGTAGGATTAAAAGGCAAAGAACACAGAAGACCAGCAGAATTATCAGGAGGAGAACAACAAAGAGTGGCAATTGCTAGGTCTTTAATTTTAGATCCTGTTTTGATTTTGGCTGATGAACCAACAGGAAATTTAGATACCAAAACCGGCACAGAAATTATTGAAATAATGAAAGAATTAAATAAAAGCGATGGAAAAACCTTTGTTGTCGTCACTCATGATCCCCGACTTACTAAATTCTGCCAAAGAGTAATCCGATTAGAAGACGGAAAAATAATCGAGGAATAAAAAAATAATATTAAAAAATTAAAAATACCACGTAAATACCGTGGTATTTTTAATGTAAGAATAATTTCTGATTAATAAAATATTAGTTGTGTTGTATGGATCTTTGTCTGGAATTAAAAAGATGGAAAGATTATTATTCTGGAATTGGTACTTCTGGACCCAGTTTTATGAGCCAAATATCATAAGAATTATCTTTTATATATTGACTTCCAACGATGATATATCCTTCATCAGAAGTTTGTTTTACCGAATAACCTAAGGCGGGATAATCATTTTCACCACTAAAAATTAAATCCCAAGTTTTGTTTCCTTCGGAATCAGTTTTAATCAACCAAATATCACTGTCTTCATTATCGGCAGTATTACCTATAATCATATAACCACTATCTGTTGTTTGGATAACATCATAACCTTCATCCTTGCCCAGATCAAAACTCTTTTTCCATCGTTCTGTACCATCGTTCAAGGTTTTAATAAGTAAAATATTGTTGTTAGAAGGACCAGGCTGATCAAGACCAGAATGAAATGCAGTAGTACCAACAACAACATATCCTCCCTCTACTGTTTGTTGAGCAGAATAAGCAACATCGCTCGTACTTTTTTCTCCACGATATTCTTTCTGCCATTTAATTGTGCCACTTTTATCAATTTCTTCTAGCCAAAAGCTATCATAACTTCCTCCAACACCACAACCTCGACAAACAGATCGTACACCACCAATAATGTAGCCATCAGAAGTTGGTTTAATAGAATAAGGGAAATAATCTTTACCCATCTCTATTGTCCATCTTTTTCCGTCTTCAAACTCATCACCATCTAAATTAGTTTTTATTATTTCACCATAAAAATTACCACTTAAAAATTTATCTCCAACACATATATAACCATCTTCAGTCCCAACTACATCATAAATTTCTATTCCCAACTCTTTTTCCCATTTTTTGGTACCATTATTATCAATTTTAATTAGTTTATTTCCTCCAGCAAGAATATAGTGATCATCGGCAACAAAGAGAGAACTACGAAGAGAATTATGAAGAGAAAAGGAATTAATTTGAAAAGAATCGCTCCGCCATTGCTCTTCGCCTTCTTTATTAGTTTTAATTAAATAGATTGAATAAATTCCATTGGAATAAGTATAACCTGCAATAATATATCCATCCTCTGTTTCTTCAATATCATAACCATAATCAGAACCTATTCCCTCAAAAGTTTTTTGCCATTGCAAAGGCGTTATTAATTGTTTAACGATTATCTCTTGGGTAAATGTTTGAGTATTATTTTTATTATCATTTATTGTTAAAGTTACTTTATATGTGTCAGGGGTTAAAAAGATATGGTCTACTTTTTTTCCAGAACCTTGAACTCCATCTCCAAAATCCCAATCATAGGAAACAGATAGCCCATCAAAAGAACTTAAATCTAAGTTTGAAGCATCAAAAGTAATATTTTCTCCCATAACAACAAAGTTTATTTTTTGACCGTTTGTATCTTCATACCTTCGTTGAGGAGAATAAGTAAAAGAAGATGTTTGTTGTGGAGATTCTGTTTCTTCTTGTGGTGGTTGAGAGCTTTCTTCTTCTCCTGTTGGCGAAGATGGCGAAGTTGAATTATTCTCTTGGGGTGGATAATAATAAGAGATGGGTGGAACAGTGGTTTCTGGGTTTTGAGTTTCTTGATTGCTGTTAATGATCTCTTCGAGACTAGCACCAGCAAAAGCAAAGGTGTCTTGGGAAGATTGTTTTATTTCTGCTAAGAAGATAGCTTTGTCAGAACCAATCCAATGAAAATTAGTACCATCATAGTAAACAGGTTGAAACTGGGGATAATAGGTACCAGGATCTTTAGGAAACTGCAAAAGAAAGGTGAAAAAGGCATTTCCTCCTGGTTCTATGGTGGTAATAAGCTTGGTTGGTCTTAACTTTGTTGTCCAAGATGGATGATAAAACTTAGCTGCTGTACTTTGATAGCCACCAACAATGTTTAAAGAAACATTGTTAGGAGTCCAGGTAGTATTGCCTGTGTTTTGAAACTTAAGAACTAATTGATAAATGCCTTGTTCCTTATCTTTCTCTGTTAGTTCATAGGAGATAAATCTTTGATTCCAAACCTCTGATTGAGCTGAAGGAGAACTGTTCTCTGTTGATTGTTGAGGGTTGTTTGTGGTTGCTTCTTGATTACTGGGAACTGGAGATGGGTTATTATTCTGGTTTACTTGTTGTTGAATCTCAGTATTAGTTAATGGTTGTGCAACTTGAACTTCACCTGTAGTTCCACCAAAGAATTGTTTAAGATTAGCTACAAAACCATTCCAATAAAAAGCAACCTTGTCCCAGAAAGAGAGAGTGTCACTGCCACCTGCTAGACCTGGTGGTGAAGGAGAGAAAGAAGGAGGTTTTTGAGCAATAGGCTCTGCTTGATTATTTTCAACTAATTTATTATCTGATGTATACCAATTATCTGCAATAAAATTAGTGTATCCTGACATTGGCTCAGGTTTATAAGCCTGGCCATTTTGATACATTGCAAAATGAAGGTGAGTGCCAGGATAACTAGGACAAGCAATACCTTCTACATTGCCCGTATTTCCTATATAACCAATTATTTCTCCTTGTTTTATTTGGTCTCCTGTTTGCACAATAAACTCTCTTAAATGAGCATAAATACTTTCTATCCCGTTGTTGTATTCTAATAATACCGCATTTCCATAACCCCTTTTATCTCCTCTATCTATTCTCAAATCTTTAACTACACCATTAGCTACCGCTAATACTGGTTTTCCATAGGCAGCACATCCACTTTGAGTAAAATCAAGAGCATAGGCATCTTTTCCTACGTGGGTTGGTGAGGTATTATATCCTCTTGTCATTACAAAACTTTCTCCTTCTTGAAATGGAAGTTTTAAAAATAAATCTGCGGCATAAATTACTATCGACATAACCAAGCAGAGAAAAATATTAATGAAAATTATTTTTAAAGTAGATAACTTCATAATGTCTTACTTTAATGTTTTACTTTATCGAAACTGTTTTAAAAAATTCATTGAACTCCTGAGAACATTTCTCTTCATGTTGAAAATAAGGATAAGAAGGATACACTGCAAAACTATATAGATATTCTGCTGTAGGAATATATACTGCGATAGAATACCCAGTTTCTTGGGCTTGAAAGGTATTTTTTAAAGCTTGGTAATTATCAATTTCTATAATCTCGTAAGTATTTAATTCTACCGTATACCATTTATTAACATCGGATTCTAATTCTTTTTTTAAATCTTCAATATTTATAGTTCTTTTATCCGTACTAGCTTCTATCTTACACATCTGCCATTCTTCTTCTCCTGTTACTCCTACTGCTGGCACTCTTTCGGAACTATAAAAAGATATTGGCTCTTGTTCATTTGTTGGCAACTGAACCTCCCATCCATCAGGAACTTTCATTGAAATCCCCTCTTTTGTATTTTCTACTATCTTTCCTTCTGGTGTATCTTTAATTTGAATATAATCCATTGATTCTAAAGAAGATTCCTTCTCTTGACTTTGCCACAAATACACTCCTCCGCTAATAAAGATTAGAGCAATGATAGTTATAAGAATAATGGTTGTTTTCTTTGACATAGTGTTGAGATAATTTTAAGCCCCGTAGGGGGCTTATTTAAAATCCCTGCGGGGTT
>Ga0208823_1001633_pt1 | contig 17460 bp, 14 predicted proteins | sample AD_UKC075_MetaG_FD_184440 | JGI IMG/M metagenome (GOLD analysis project Ga0208823, IMG submission 184440) | Active sludge microbial communities of municipal wastewater-treating anaerobic digesters from USA - AD_UKC075_MetaG (SPAdes) (version 2) | ecosystem: Engineered > Bioreactor > Anaerobic >... | reverse complement strand
CCGGTGGTTGCGGATTCATCGAATTTTCACAGGTTGGCGCGTTCCGGCGTCGGGCGGGCCGCAGGGTCAGGCGTCGGCGTCCAGGCGTCGGCGATCAGGTGTCGGGTCCGGCGTCCGGCTCGGGTGGCGTGTCGGCTCCCGCACGCTCGTCCCGCTCGGCCCATTCCAACAAGGCATCCAGCCGGTATGCCGTGTCGTCGATCCCCGCGTGAAGGTCACCGAGGGCGGCATACCTCGCGGGAACCGTTGCGAGCGTGAGGGATCGGGGTTCCACGTCGGCGATCTCGTCCCACCGGATCGGCGTCGAAACGGTGCCGTCGGGGACGCCGCGGACCGAGTAGGCCGCCGCGATCGTGTGGTCGCGAGCGTTCTGGTTGTAGTCGATGAAGACATGCCGGGGGTCGCGGTCCTTGCGCCACCAGGTCGTCGTCGCGTCTCCAGGCAGCCGCCGCTCCACCTCGCGGGCGAAGGCGAGGGCCGCCCGGCGGACGTCGCCGAACTCCCACTCGGGCACGATCCGGACGTAGACGTGCAGCCCGTTGCCCCCCGAAGTCTTCGGGAAACCGACGATGCCCAGCTCGTCAAGCACCTCGCGGACGACCCCGGCGACGACGCGCACCCGGTCGAACCCGGCCTCGGGCATGGGGTCGAGGTCGATCCGCCACTCGTCGGGGCGATCGACATCGGCGCGCCGGACGTTCCACGGATGGAACTCCACGGTCGACATCTGCACCGCCCAGATGACCGACCCGAGCTCGGTGACGCACAGTTCGTCGGCGGTGCGGTTCCAGCGGGGGAAGTGCAGCCGCACGGTCTGCAACCACGGCGGGGCCCCGTGCGGGATCCGCTTCTGGTGGACCTTCTCGCCGGCCAGCCCCTCGGGGAACCGGTGCAGCATGCACGGCCGCTCCCGCAGCGCCCGGACGATGCCGTCGCCGACCGCGAGGTAGTAGTTCGCCAGGTCGAGTTTGGTCCACCCGTGCTCCGGGAAATACACCCGGTCGGGGTTGCTGAGCCGGATCGTCCGCTCACCGACGGCGAGCTCGATCGCGGGGGTCGTTGCCTTCGCGGCCATCACCGCACGCTATCCGGTATGCCGCGCCCGCGGCATACCGTGGCTTAGCGGCGGCCTACCGCGGCGGGTGGCGTCACAACGGGGAACGGGCCCAAACGGGGGTGCCTAGCGCGGGAGCGGGCGACCGAACTCTGCCGATGTGGGCGAATGGTCCCCGGAAACACAAACACGAGCGGCCGCCAGCAGGGGGTCCGGCAGCCGCTCGTGGGTCTGTGTTGGTGTCTGTGAAGACTGTACTACATGCACCTCAGTTAAGAGAAGTGACCTCGTCCGTGATTGCCGACACGGCGTCTCCGCCGATCATCCCGCCGGCCATGGCGACGGCCTGGGCGGCGGGCATGCCGGCCGCCATGCCGATCATGGGGTTGGTCGTGATGCCGGGGGCGTGCTTCTCCATGATGGCCACCACGTCGGGGTCGGCCAGCAGGGTGCCCAAGGTTGCGGTCGTGATGTCGTACCTGGCCATCGTCGTCCTCCCGAGTCGGGTCGCCGGGTGGGGTTACCCGTGGGTAGATCTTCCCTCACCGAGCCGCCGCGCGCAAACAGTGGACGCCTAGCTCCAGCGGGGTTCGGGGCCTCCCCAGGTCAGCCCTGCAGTTGCACGACCTGCCAGGCAGCGGGTCGGACCTGGTTGGCGCTGGTGCGGCCCCGGTTGCTGGAGTACATCGCGGCGAACTCCTTGGGTGAGGACCCGGCGTCGCTGGCGTTGAGGTTGATCCCGAACACCTGACCTGTCTGCACCCCAAGGGGCGCCACACCCGTCACGGCCCAGGGCAGGCGCGCCTCGACCCGGTAACCGCCGGGAATGAGCGCAACGACGGCGTCGCTCTCGCCATGGAATCGGCCGGCGTCGATGGTGTTCTTGGTGACGTTGGCACGGTTGATGACGATCTTGGTCCGCGCCGGGGTCGTCGGGGTCAGGCCGACGATGTAGTGCGCGTCCGTGGCCCGCAGCCCAGCCTCGACGGCCAAGCCCCGCGGATCAGCCCCGAGCTCGAAGCTCACCGAATCTCCGCGCCACTGCTGGTCGGGAGCCGTCTGGTCGGCTGGCATGAGGTTGGGGTCGGCGACATCGGCGACCACATAGAAGGCCTGCTGGTCCCACATCAGGCTCCACGTCGCCTTGATCTTCGTCGCCTTGCCTGCGACGAGGACGTCCGAGACGTAGGGCACGGCTCCGGCCCATTCGTTGGCCTGGCCGTCGATGACCGGCGTTCCGCGCATCGCGACGAACCCGTTGAACTCCTTGGGCGCCGGCCCCGGTCCATTCGTCAGCGAGCCGCCATCGGGCCGCAGCAAGAACGCCGCGACCAGGCCCAAGGTGACGATGACGGCTGCGACGACAGCGGGTGCCACCGCGGGATGGCGCTGCTTCGGCGCTCCCGGCGCGTCAGCAGGTATGCCGCCCGCCCCCGTTTGCGGGGTAGGTGGCGTCGGCACGGGCATCGGCGGGGGTGGTGCGGATGTCGGTACGGGCATCGGCGCCGGAGTCGGTGGAGTGGTCGAGATCGGGTAAGGGATCGGGATGGGTGATGGTGGAGCGGGCGCGGGTGTCGCCACTGGTGTCGGCGTAGGTGTCGGCGGGGCCGCACCTTGAGTTGCCACGTCGAAGATTCGCCCGTCCCGGGCGCGCAGATAGAGGACCGGCGTGCCCCACTCGACGTCGTTGTCCGCAGCGAACACGCTCATCCGGGCATGTGCAAGAGCAGCGTCGATGGGCAGCCCGTCGGCCAGAGCGGCATAGAACTCCGACGACAGGCTGGTGGCTGCGGTATCGGTGATCTCGAACTGCATAGCGACGACCGCCGGCAAGCCCTGACGGACCAGACACTGCGCGACACCCGAGAAGGGGTCGGTGGGCGACTGCCGAGCGCCTTCGCAGGCGTTGAGGACGGCCAAGCGCAGGGTGCGCATATCGTGCAGCAGCGTGCCCAGGTCCTGCCCGGACACGAGGTGGCCCAGATGGTCGGCGTCCTCGAAGGCGAGCACGCCGTCGCCGGCGACCGGGTCGAAGCCGCCATGACCGATGAAGTGCAGGACGTGATAGTCGGTCGCCCGCAGCGCCTGACGCAGCGCCGTGAGCGTCGCGTTCGGCAGCGGGTCCACGATGACCAGCCCACGCTCGACGAGGTCGCGGAGCGATTCGGCGACCCGCGCGACTTCCGCCTGGGTGTCGAGTTGGGTGAGGTTGGTTGGGCTGCACACGGCCAAGAGAATCCGCAGTGGAGGCGTGACGGTGAGCGGCAGAACCTCACGCGGCAGGTCGAGGTAACGGATGATCGGCGTGGACTCGGAGAGAACGAGGAAGCGACCCAGCCCCGCGGCATACAGGTATTCCCAGGGGACGTCGGCGAGCGAGGGGACGTCGGTGAGCCGCAGTTTGATACGCAGGCCCTTGCCCTGCTCGTCCGCCTCATCGAGGCTGCGCCGGAAGCAGGTGCCGACCTCTCCGGAGAACACCGTGTCGTAGAGCTGACCGCCGAAGGTGCGCGCGAGGTCATGCTGCGGGGAGCCCAGCGCGCGGACGCCCGAACGGGTGCGGCCGAGCTTGAGGATGACGTTCTCGAGATCGACGCCGAGGAACGGCATACGGAAATCGGCACTGGCCTCCCCCTTGGGGGAGGCGAGGACCCGGGCGGTGTAGCCGCCTTCACCGGCGTCGGTGAGTTCGAGGTCGAAGTCGAGGTAGTCGGGGATGCGGGCCATCAGAGGCCTCGCTCGGACAACCTGATCATCGGGTGCGGATGGGCACTTGGCTTGAGCATGGGAGAGACGCTCCTCACGACGTAACACCAGAAAGAGGTGTCCGGACTATCGAGAGATACGTCTGTGAGGCTATCCCTGCCCGCAAGGGGTTAAGCCAGTTTGGCGGCGCGCTTGGCCGCGCGCTTGGCCTTCCCCGCCACGAAGGCGTCCTTGACGGCCGAGGCGACGATCTGCCCACGGGAGCGGTCGGGCTCCTTGTCGGGCAGGGCGTAGACGAAGACCTTGGCCCAGGCCGAGGCGAGCTGACGCGGGTAGGAACCCGTGACGTAGTGCAGGCCGTAGCGCTGGCAGATCTCACGCACCTGCGGGGCGACCTGGGCGTAGCGGTTGCTCGGCAGGTCGGGGAACAGGTGGTGCTCGATCTGGTGGCTGAGGTTGCCCGACATGAAGTGGACGAGCCAGCCACCGGAGATGTTGGCCGAACCGAGCATCTGGCGGACATACCACTCGCCGCGGGTCTCGCCCTCGATCGAGTCGTAGGCGAAGGTGTCGACGCCGAACGGGAAGTGCCCACAGAGGATGACCCCGTTGGACCACAGGTTGCGGATGATCGTCGCGACGAAGTTGGCGCCCATCGTCGGGAAGAACGACGGCCCAGACAGCAGCGGGTGGATGAGGTAGTCCTTGAGGACCTGCCGACGCATCTTGGTCAGCATGGCGTCGACCCGAGGCTTGGACTCCTCGCGGGGCATCTTGCCGGTGATGACGTCATGCAGCTTCAGGTCGTAGCTGGCGATGCCCCACTCGAAGAACAGGGCGTTGATGAAGCTGTAGAGCGGCTGACCGAGGTTGGCCAGGTGCCAGGGCTGGTCGGCGTCGACGCGCATGATGCCGTAGCCGAGGTCGTTGTCGCGGCCGAGGACGTTGGTGTAGGTGTGGTGAGTCTCGTTGTGCGACTCCTTCCACTGGGCCGCCGGCGTGACATGGTCCCATTCCCAGGTCGTCGAGTGGATCTTGGGGTCGCGCATCCAGTCCCACTGGCCGTGGAGGATGTTGTGGCCCAGCTCCATGTTGTCGATGATCTTGGCGACCGACAGGCCCGCGGTGCCGACCAACCAGGCCGGTGGGAAGAGCGAGAACAGCAGGATCGCGCGGCTGGTCAACTCGAGGTAGCGGTTGAACGCAATGACCTTGCGGATGTATGCCGCGTCGTCGGCTCCGCGCGAATCCATGACGGTCTGGCGGATGGCGTCGAGCTCACGACCGAGGGCCTCGATGTCGGCGGCCGACAGGTGCGCGGTCGGGTCGGGACGACCGGACGGCTTGGGGTGCAGGACCCGCTCCTTGCCGTCGACCAGACGCAGGTGTGGGTTGACGCGGGCGTCGACAGGCGGGGCGGGGGGCGCGAAGGCAGACCCGGCCCGCTGGCCGGACCGCTCGCTCGGCATCGTGGGGTCGGTCGCAACGGGGTGCGGCTCGGCGACGAGGGTCATTCAGTGGCTCCTCAGTGCTCGATCTCGCACGCGCCGGCGGCAGCCGACACGCAGGTTTGGATGGCGACACCGTCGCCGGGGGCGGCATACGTGACCTCGCCGGTGCGCAGGTCGCGGACCGCGCCGTCGCGCAGCGGCAACACGCACTGGTAGCAGATGCCCATGCGGCAACCGTGCGGCATGAGCATGCCCGCCTCTTCGGCGACCTCAAGGATGGGGCGGCCGCCGTCGGCCTCGACGATCGTTCCGGTCTTGGTGAAGGTGACGGTGCCACCCTCGCCAGCGGCGTGCAGGTGGGTGCGGAAGCGCTCGACGTGCAGGCGCTCGCGCAGCTCGGCGGTCGACCAGTGGGTCTCGCACGCGTCGAGCATTCCGGCCGGGCCACACGCCCAGACCTCACGCTCACGCCAGTCGGGGACGAGGCGGTCGAGGTCGACCGCGAGGTCGAGCATGCCGTCGGTGTCGGTGTGCAACTCGACCAGGCGCATCAGGCCGGTGGCGGCCAGCTCGCGCAGCTCGGTCGCGAAGATGACGTCGCGGGCGGTTGGCGCGGAGTGGATCATCACCACGTCGGGCAACTCGGCGATGTGGTTGCGCAGCATCCCCATGACGGGCGTGATGCCGCTGCCGCCGGTGAGGAACAAGACCTTGTCCGGGCGGGCCGTCGGGAGGACGAAGTCGCCTTCGGCCTGGCCGATGTGGACCAGCGTGCCTGGGCGCAGGTCACGGACGACGTGGTTGCTCACCAAGCCGTCGGGGATGGCCTTGGTCGTGATCGTCAGCAGGCCGTCGGGACGGTCGAGCCGGCTGGTCAGCGAGTAGGTGCGCCACTGCCTGACACCACCGATGTCGATGCCGAAGCGGAGGTACTGCCCGGGGATGTGCCCCGACCAGTCGGCTCCAGGTTTGATGAAAACGGTTGCAGCGTCCGCGGTTTCGAGATGAATCCGCTCAATCCGGCCCGCGAGCGGGTCGGCGCCGGGGCGCAAGGGGTTGATGACATCGAGAGTGTCGGCCGGCATGAGGGCTCCAGTGAGCATCTCGGCGGCGCGCCAGGCGCGTTGTCGAAGACTGCGGCCTCGCGGCGAGGTGACCGTGGCGGACATAGAACCCATTGTTCCGGGTTTCTGCGCTAGATTTCTGATGGCTCGACGTGAAGCGGAGCTGAACTTTTGTTCGCGAGAGACAAGGCGGTGAAGCCATGTCCGTCACCCCACGGGCCCCTCGCACTCCCCGAACGCCCCCCAGCGCGGTGCCGGCGGTCACGTCCTTGGCCCTCGAACAGGACGTCTTCGAGAGACTCCGAGGCGTCGTCCCGCGGGTGGCGGCCGAGGCCGTCGAGACCATCATGCGCGAAGTGCCCAGCTATGCCCGGCCGTTTTCGGACGCCATGGGTGCGCGCATCCGTACCGCCGTCGAGCTGGCCCTGGTCAATTTCCTCGAGCTGGCCCGGGTCGGCAGCGGCACCGACCCTGCCGAACCCATCGCCCCAAGCACGGCTGCAGCCTATGAGTTGGGCCGCGGCGAGGCCCGCAGTGGCCGGTCCATGGACGCGCTGCAGGCGGCATACCGGGTCGGGGCGCGAGTCTGCTGGCGCGGTCTGTCGCGGGAGGCAGTGGCGACCGGGGTGCCGGCGGCCACGCTGGGGGCGTTTGCCGAGTTGGTGTTCGCCTACATCGACGCCCTGTCGTCCGCGAGCATCTCGGGTCATGCCGACGAACTGGCCACTGCCGGGCGCGCGCGCGAGCGCTATCGCGACCGATTGGCCGCGCTGCTCGTCGGTGGCGGCGAGGAGGCCGACCTCGTCGCGGCCGCTCGGCGGGCCGACTGGCACCCGCCACGGTCGCTCACCGCGGTGCTCCTGCCCGAGGGGCAACTGCGCGCGGTGCTCGGGCTCCTCGACGCCAGGACCCTGGCGATGTCGACTGAGCCGGCCGGCGTCGACGACGAGGACGCCGGCGTCCTGCTCGTGCCCGACGCCACCGGGCGGGATCGGGAGCGGCTGGTGCGCCAGTTGGAAGGGCGCGGGGCGATCATCGGGCCCGAGCGACCGTGGCTGCAGGTACATCGGTCGTTCCAGCGGGTGTTGCGCGCTCGCGAGTTCCTCCCCCAGCCCAACTCGCGCGGAACCCTCGACACCGACGACCTCCTGGCCGAGTTGCTGCTGAGCGCCGACCCTGAGGCGCTGGCCGACTTGCGGGCTCGGGCCTTGGCGCCGCTCGCCGCGGTGCGCCCGACCGTGCGGCTGCGGCTGGAGGAGACGCTGCGGTCGTGGCTGCTGCACCACGGCCGTCGCGAGCTCATCGCCGCCCACCTGTTCGTCCACCCACAGACGGTGCGCTACCGCATGGCCCAGCTGCGCGAGTTGTTCGGGGACCGGCTTGATGACCCCGAGGAGGTCCTGCGGCTGACGATGGCGCTGGCGCTGCAACCCACGCGGCCACCGACGCCCTGAGCGCGCGGCGTGAGACCGGGGGTGAGGCAGCCGATGAAGCAGCCCCCGGTGGGGTAATCACACCCCCGCAGAAGGCTTCATGCGCGGCCCCGACCCCGGCCCAGCGCCGCGATCAGGTATGCCGTGCGGCGCGGCCAGTCGAGGCTACGCCCCGCGGCTCCCACCGAGGCCGGCCACGGCGTCGAGGACGTCGGCCACGGTGGCCGGCGTGATCGGCTCGTGCAGCAGCCATTCGACCCACGCGGCGGCGAGCTCGCGGTCGCCCTCATCGGTCGCCGAGAGCCAGCGGCGGCAGCCTTCCTCGGCCAGGTGCTCGCTCGTCGCCCCCAACATGGTCAGGTCACCGGCGCGCGAGATCCGGCCGGGCCCTCCGGCGATGAGGTAGGCGGCATACAGGTCGAGCATCCGGGCCGGGTCGCCAAGGCCGTATTCGAACACGACCATCCCCAACTCGTGCGACGGGCTCTCGGGGCCGGCACTCTCCCAGTCGAGCAGGACGATCCCGCCGTCACGCGTCGCGCGGACGTTGTCGGCCCAGAGGTCGCAGTGGCAGGTCCGGACGTCCGCGGGCACCTCGAAAGTCTGCTCAAGAGCGACAAGTTGGGGCACCAGCGCGGCGAGGTCGGTGGCGAAGGGCGCGTCCTCCGCACGCAAGGCCTCGACGAGCTCGCCCCAGACCTGAGGGCCGACCGGCTCGCGGTACCAGGGATCCACAGTTCCGGCAGCGGGCGCCTCGACGTTGTGCACGCGGGCGAGCAGCCGCCCGATCTCGCGCGGATCAAGGTCACGGCGCGGCTCGAGGATGTCGACCCATTCGTAGACCCTGACGGTCGCGTTGGGGGGCGGCCCACCGACGTCGGCCAAGACGTTGCCCGAGAGGGTGCGCAGGACCGCGGGCATCGGTACGCCCGTATCGCGAACGACGTCCTGGTATGCCGCGTCCCGCTCCGCCCGCTCGCGGAACACCGTGCCGAAAAGGGCCTTCACGGCATACCGACCCTCATCGGTGACCAAGCGCCAGACTTCGCCCTTGCGGCCATGGGCGACCGGGCCTTCGAGGCGGGCGTTCGCGCCCAGCCCGAAAGCACGGGCAATCTCCCCCGCTGCCTTCGGATCCAGCATCGTCGCCCCCCAGGGTCGTTGATTCGGTGTTACCCGTCAGTAACAGCGTGACAGGTCACCCCCAGGGAACGCTCGATGTGTGATCCGCCTTCCACGAGACGTCCGTCACGACGCTGACAATCGTGGTCAGGGCTCGCTGGGGCTCGGCGGGCCGCCGCCGCGAGCCCGGTCGAGAAGGTCGCCTCAGCTGAGGACGTCCTTGCGGCGGAACACGGCGAAGGCCAACCCAACGGTGAGCAGCGTGTAGAGCACTGACCAGAGCACCCCGTGCCCCATCGCGGTCCAGTCCACCTGGGGCGTCAACAGGTCCTGCCATGCGCGGATGTAGTGCAGCGGGAGGCCGTTGCGCAGGTCGCCCAGGCTGTCGATCTGGCCGAGGATCGACGAGACGATCGCGACCAGCACGGCCACCCCGACGGCACCCAGCGGCGCGTCGGTCCGCACACCGAGCACGAACGCGATCCCCGCCACCTGCAGCAGGGTCACGAAGAGATAGGCCGCCGCAATCGCCAGCCGGGGCAACAACTCGCCCCAACCCAACACTCCCCCAGCCGGATTGGTGAAAGGAGCCCACCCATAGGCAAGACCGCCAACAAGCAGCCCCCAACCGAGATAGACGACGATGGCGACCCCGAGGCTGACGATCGCGACGGCCCATTTGCTCGCCAGCAGCCGAGCCCGCGGGACGGGCGCGATGAGGAGGTAGCGCAGGGTTGACCAGGACGCCTCAGCCGGCACCGCGTCGCCCGCGAAGAGGGCCGCGAGGACGACGAGGAGGAAGTCGGAGGCTGCCGCCAGCGCGAAGATCGCGAAGTTGGCACTGCCCTGCTGGGCGAGGTCCGACAGCCGCGAGCCGCCCGGCGGGCCACTCGTGCGGCCGAGCGCGAACGCGGCGACGAGGATCACCGGCAGCGCGAGCATGATGACGAAACTCCACAGCGTGCGACGGCGGCCCAGTTGTCGGCGCACCTCCGCGCCGAAGGACAACGCCCCTCGGGTATGCCGCCCGCTCGGCTCCGTCGCGCTCGGCTCCGTCGCTCTCGGCTCCGTGGCGGTCGGCACCGTGGTGGTGGGCTGCTTGGCGACCGGGTCCGTGGTCATCGGGCCCGCACCTGTCGCAGCCGTTCGGTGACCGATCCGGTCGGCTCTCCTGCGGTCTGGGCGGCGGCGATGACCCGCAAGAAGACCTCCTCGAGATGTTTGCGGCTGCTCAGCCCGACGACGTCGGCACCGACCTCGGTGAGCGCCCGGACCACGTCGGGGCGCGGCATACCCGCGGTGACGACCAGCCGCGAGTCACCCTCGTCCTCGACGATCTCGACCTCAAGGATCCCGGCGACCGACAGGAGCCGATCAGCAACAGCCGCAATGGTTTCCGCCGTCGCGGCCGGGTCGAGGTGGACGACGGTCGTGTCGGAGGAGTCGATGAGATCGGCGACCGGCCCAGCGGTGACCACCCGCCCGGCGTGCATGACGACGACATGCGAGCAGGTCTGCTCCACCTCGGCCAGCAGGTGGCTGGAGACGACGACGGTGCGGCCGGCGGCGGCATACCGCTGCAGGATCGGGCGCATCGCGGCGATCTGCGGAGGGTCGAGCCCGTTGGTGGGCTCGTCGAGAACGAGCAGGTCGGGCAGCCCGAGCATGGCCTGGGCGATGCCGAGCCGCTGGCGCATGCCGTGGCTGTAGGAGCGCACCGGCCGGTCGACCGCGCCGCCGAGCGCCGCCACGTCGAGGGCCTCGTCGAGCCGGGCCTCCTCGATCGGGCGACCGGTGGCCGCCCAATACGCGTGCAGGTTGGCCCGGCCGGTGAGATGCGGCAGGAAACCCGGCCCCTCGACCAGCGCCCCGACGCCGCTCAGCGCCGGTGCCCCTGGGCGCACTGCCCGCCCGCCGAGATAGACCGCGCCAGAGTCGGGGGTGATGAGCCCCATCGCCATGCGCAGCGTCGTCGTCTTCCCCGCCCCGTTGGGTCCCAGCAGCCCGACGACCTGGCCGCGTTCGGCCCGCCACGACACATCGCCGACGGCGCGGTGACCGTCGGCGTAGGTCTTCACGAGGTGCTCAACCGCCAACGGCACGTCGGCGAGGTCGTCCCGGTCGGGCAGCAACCGTCGTCGGCGCCGCTCGCGCCAGGCCAACACCCCGAAAGCGGCCAGCAGCAGCGCGATTGCCGTCGCGACCCCGACCGACTCGGTGTCCAGGTCGCTCTCCGCAGCAAGGAGGTCGCCGTCGACATGCGGCAGTTGAAGCTCCCCGCCGGCGACCGCCACCAGGTCGACGCGAGCCTCGCGGGGGGCGGCATACGCCGAGTCGGTCGAGGTGACCAACACCCGAAGCGAGCTACCCGCCTCGACCGTCCAGGTGGCCGGAGCGAGCGCGACGTCGACCGAGGTCGGCTGTCCCGGCGTGGTGAGCACCCGCACGGGCGCGACCAGCCGCCGCGGCAGGGTGGCCTGGCCGGCCGTCACTTGCCACAGCGACAGGAAGAGCACGGTCTCGGGCCCGGTCGAGGTCACGGTGAGGGTTAGTCGCGGCGTACCGACGATAGCGGTCTGCTGCGCGAAGGGAGGACTGTCGAAGGCGGCGGACTGCCCTGGGAGAGCTGCCAGTTGGTATGCCGCCGCGCCCACGCCCAGCCCCCCGAGCGACGGAATCGCGGTCACCGACGCCGGCTGACCACCCGGTGGCGTGACGATCCGCTGCGGGTCGGACGTCCCGCCCCCCGAGGCGCCGACAAGGGGCGCAAGGGGCACGGCGGTCCAGGTCGCTGTCGGCGGAGAGTCGGGCGTGGTGAAGAGCGGAGCCACCGTCCGTCGCCGCGGAATCGGTGCGGCGTAGCTGAACTGGCCCGCGCCGGCCAGAAGCGTGGTGCCACGGAGGGTGTCGGCCAGCCAATCGCGCAACGCCTGCTCGTCGGCTGCGGCGGTGCTCGACAGCCCGTCGTGACCACCGTCGATCCACCGGATCGCCAGCCGCGGCACCTGGACCGCGATCGCTCGCGCAGTCGCGGCGGCCTGCTCGATGCCGAACAGCGAGTCGGCCATCCCCTGAACGAGCATGGTCGGCGCGCGCAGGCCGGCAAGCAGCGGACGAGGGCTGTGGGCGCGCAACACCGTCAACAACTCGGGGCTCGGTCGCCCGGTCACCGTCGCCTCCAGGAACAGCCGACACACGGTGGGGTCGAATCGCCCGCACACGGCGCCCGCGCCACCACCCGAGCCCGTGACTGCACCAGCACCCGCACCAGCCCCAGCACCCGGCGAACCCGCAGCGGCGAGGGCCGAGCCGAAGAATCGGGACGCCCAGAGCGCCTTGAGCGGTCCCGGCTCGACAGACCGATCCACCTGAGCCGGCCCCAACGGACTCCGGGGCCCCACGACCGCGAACTGCGGGAAGAAGGCGTCGGCCAGGTCGTTCCACGCAACGACTCCGACGACGCTGTCCACGCGCGGGTCGGTCGCGCCGAGCATGATCGCGAGCGCCCCACCGTAGGACGCCCCCACCACGCCGACGTGCGGGTCGCCGGGCGCATCCAGGAGCACGTCACTGCGGGCGGCGAGCAGACTCACGAGGGCGCGGGCATCGGCGATCTCGTATGCCGGGTCGTTGAGGTGGATCCGGCCTCCCGACGCGCCGAAACCCCTGGCGGAGTAGCCGAGCACGAGATAGCCCCGGGAGGCGAGGTCACGGCCTCGCTCGACCAGGTCGGCCTTGCTGCCGCCGAAGCCGTGGGCCAGCAGGACCGCCGACCAGGGTTCGCTGTGCTGGCCGAGCCCGCCTGGACGGAAGACGGTCACGTCCAGCGCCACCGCCGTCCCGTCAGGCTCCGGGCCCACCGGGACGCTCAGCGTCTCTTCGATGGCCGGTCCCGGCGTTCCGTCCGCGCCCAGCCCGGCAGCCGTCGAGCTCACGGGCGATGCCGCGAGCCCGGCCGACGTCCCCGGCACCAGCGCCAGCACCACGGCGGCGAGCAGGGCCGCGGAGGTGCGGCGGACGGCATACATGAGCCGGAGCGTAACCCGGCCCCGCCGGAAGGTGAGGGCAACGCGAAACAGCCGGTCCGAGTGGGCTCTCGGACCGGCTGCTGCGTGACCCGCCGCAAGCGGGTGTCTGTGACGATCAGGCGCTGGTGTCGGCCGTCGTCGAGTCGTCGTCCTCGCGGCCAGGGGTCCGCAGGTTCCACTTGCGGATGACCCAGGTGAAGAGGAGGTAGTAGACCACCGCGTAGATCAGACCGAGCACGATGAGCAGGGCCGGTTTGGTGGCGATATTCCAGTTGAGCGCGAAGTCGAACAGGCCTGCGGAGAAGCCGAATCCGTCGTGGATGCCCAAGGCGTTGGCGACTGCCAGCGACGTGCCGGTGAGGACCGAGTGCAGGACGTAGAGCGGCCAGGCGACGAACATGAACGAGAACTCCAGCGGCTCGGTCACCCCGGTGAGGAACGACGTCAGGGCGCCCGAGAGCATGATGCCGCCGACGGCCTTGCGCTGGGAGGGCTTGGCCGCGCGCCAGATCGCGAAGGCCGCGGCCGGGAGGGCGAACATCATGATGGGGAAGAAGCCGGTCATGAAGGGGCCCGCAGCCGGGTCGCCGTGGAGGAAGCGGGCGATGTCACCGTGGTAAACCTGGCCATCGGCGGCGGTGTACTCACCGAAGACGAACCACGGCACCGAGTTGAGGATGTGGTGCAGGCCGAGCGGGATGAGCAGGCGGTTGAGCGTGCCGTAGACGAGACCACCGATGATGGTGTTGGCCACGACCCAGTTGCCCAGCGCGGTCAGACCGCTGTTGAAGGCCGGGTAGATCACGCCGAGCAGGACGGCCAGGATGATCGCGGCCAGGGCCGTGACGATCGGGACGAAGCGCCGCCCGCCGAAGAAGGCGAGGTAGGGCGGGAGGCTGATCCGGTGGTAGCGCTCCCAGAGTTTGGCGGCGGTGATGCCCATGACAATGCCGCCGAGGACGCCGTAGTTGATGAGTTTCTGCTTCTCGCCGGCGGCGGCGGCCCCGAGGACGAACGGTGAGATCGCGTCGGCCACCCCCTTGAAGACGAGGTAACCCACGACACCGGCGAGGGCGGTCGAGCCGTCGGCCTTCTTGGCCATGCCGATGGCGACACCGACGGCGAACAGCAGCGGCAGGTTGGCGAAGATCGCGTCACCGGCTGCGCCGAGGACGGCGGCCACCTGGGTCCAACCGAGGCCGTCCTTGCCGAGCAGGTCGGGCTGGCCGATGCGCAGGAGGAGGGCGGCCGCGGGGAGGGCGGCGATGGGGAGCATGAGGCTGCGACCGAACTTCTGCAGCGGCGCAAGATCGAACCGTTTCCCACTCGTCTGGCGGGCGGCGGCTTGGGCGTTCATCAAAGTCCTTTCGGGACGGACGAGCGATCGGGAGGGTGGAGCCGGGGGCTTCTCGCCGTGCTCCTGAGGAACTACGGCGGTGCTACTTCGGTGGTTCTTCAGTGCACTTGCGGGGCTTCTGCGGGGCTTCTGCGGGGCTTGCTGTTCGTGGTCCGTACTGATACGCTCTGGTACGTACCAGTAAGCATGACCCAGGCTCCCACCGTTTGTCAAGCCCCGAGGAGAACGCTCCGAATGACAGCCACCGCGATGGCCCGAGAGATCGCCGAGCAGCCCGAGGCGGTTCGCCGGACCCTGGCCGCGCACCTGTCTCGCACCGACGAGATCGCGGCGCTCGCGGTGCCCGCCACCTTGGCCTGGACCCTGACGCCCCTCGCGGGTTGCGCAAGGTCACCCAGACCGAATTCGTCCACTGACCGACCCGATAGATCCGCACTGATATCCCGTAGAACCGCACAGTGATCCACGCAGAACCGCACAGTGATCCCACGAAAGGAACTCAAATGAGCAAGGCAGCACGCATCCTCTCCGGCCTCGGTGGCGCCGACAACATCGTCGAGATCGAGGCCTGCATCACGCGGCTTCGGACCGAAGTGGAAGACGGCGGGCTCGTCGACCAGGCGGCCCTCAAGGCGGCCGGCGCCCACGGTGTCATCGTCACCGGCAACATCGTCCAGGTCGTCGTCGGCCCCGAGGCGGACAACCTCGCCGAGGACATCCAGGACCTCATGTGACCGCGATCCTCAGCCCCTGCAGCGGACGGGTCATCGCCCTCGACGAGGTCCCCGACCCCGTCTTCGCCGGCCGGATCGTCGGGCCGGGCGTGGCCATCGACCCGGACCGCAGCGCGGCCACGGTCGTGGCCCCGATCTCCGGGCGCCTGGTCAAGCTGCACCCGCACGCGTTCGTCATCGCCGGAGCCGATGTCGCCGTCCTGGTCCACCTGGGCATCGACACCGTCCAACTCGGTGGCGCGGGGTTCACCCTGCACGCCACCGAGCGCACCGACATCGCAGCCGGCGACCCGATCGTCACGTGGGATCCGGCGGATATCGAGGCCGGCGGACGCAGCCCGGTCGTGCCGATCATCCTGCTCGACGTCCCCGGTGAGACCCCGGTCGACGCCGTGTGCGGACCCGACGCCGTCATCGGCGAACACTTGCTCACGTGGCCCGCGGACAGCGACCCGGACGGGGCCACGCAGCGTAGAGAATGAGGCCGTATCCACGTCGTCTCGACTCTCGATTCGACTCTCGATTCGACTCTCGCGTTCGGGCGGGCGGTGCCGCCCGGGCTGCGAATGAAGACCACCTTGTCCACGTGGGGAGGGACCTAACCATGACAGCCGTCACGCTGCCGGATCAGATCTTGGAGGGACCGGTGCCAAAGCATCGGCAGCTTCGCGACGTCCTGGCCCGCCTCGCCGTCCCCGGCGAGGCCATCCCCTCGGAGCGCGACCTGACCGCCACCTACGGCGTCTCGCGAGCCACGGTCCGCAAGGCGATCGACACCCTCGTCTACGAGGGGTTGCTCCAACGCACCCACGGGTTGGGAACCTTCGCCATCCGGCCGCGCCTCGGCACCCAACTGCACCTGGCGTCTTTCACTCAGGACATGCATCGCCGCGGCATGGTGCCCTCGACCCGGTTGGTGTCGATCCGTCGTGAGGTGCCCCCGGACCCAATCGCCCGCGCCCTGGGGCTCGGACCCCTCGACCGGGCCTGGTCACTGCGCCGGTTGCGGCTCGCCGACGGACAGGCCATCGCCCTTGAGGACGCCTGGTATCCCGTCAGCCTCCTGCCGGACCTGGACCACCACGACCTCGAGAGCTCGCTCTACGCGCTGTTCCAGAACCAGTACGGGCTGACCATCGACGGGGCCGAGCAGACCCTCTGGGGCGAGGCCGCAACCGGCGATGTCGCCCGCCTGATCGCCTGCCCGGAGCACACTCCGCTGCTCGTCTTCCGCCGGGTCGCCTCCGCCGGTGACCGCCCGGTCGAATACGTCCTGTCCTGGTATCGCGGCGATCGTTACGAGGTCAGCATGTCCCTCGGCAGCGAGGCGGCGGCCAGCCGGGCGATGGTCCCGTCATGACGACCGACGGCGACTCCGGCCCGACGCGCACCCTCCTCACCGGTCGGCTGGTCACCGGCGGGACAACCACGCACGACGGCGCCGTCGCGATCGAGGACGGGACCATCGCGTATGCCGGCCCGCTGGCCGACCTGCCACCGAACTGGTCCGCAGTCGCGCCCGATCCGCGGGTGCCGACCGGCGCCACGCTCGTTCCCGGGCTCGTCGACTCGCACCTGCACGGCGGAGCTGGCGGCGAGTTCGGCGTCGACGCCGACGCTGCGCGCACGGCCATCGCCGAACATCGGGCGCACGGGTCCACCACGCTCATCGGGAGCCTGGTCTCGGCCGGGGCCTCCGACCTGATCACTGCCACACAGACCCTCAGCGCTCTCGTCGCCTCCGGCGACCTAGCCGGCATCCACCTCGAAGGTCCCTTCATCGCCGCAGCCCGCAAGGGGGCTCACGATCCGGATGCCCTGCGGGACGGCGATCCCGGGCTGGTCGACGCCCTGGCCGAGGCCGCCGCAGCGGTCGGCGCTCCTGGGGCGATCCGCCACATGACCTTCGCGCCGGACCGAGCCGGCGCCGACCTGCTGCCCGCGGCGCTGCACCGACACGGCATACGGGTCAATGTGGGGCACACCGAGGCGGACGCGACGCTGACCTTCGACGTCCTGGGTCGGGCCGCAGCCACCGCGGGAGCCCCGTCGCTCGTCACCCACATCTTCAACGCGATGCCGCCGATCCGTGGCCGCTCGCCCGGCACGGCTGCCGGGGCGATCCGCGCGGCCCTGCGGGGTGACGCCGTTCTTGAGGTGGTCGCCGACGGCGTCCACCTGTCCCCCGACACGGTGCGGATGCTCTTCGAGGTGGTCGGCCCTGGGTCGATCAACCTCATCAGCGACGCGATGGCGGCCACCGGGCTGCCGGACGGCAACTACACGCTCGGCGGCCTGCCGGTCGTCGTGGCGGACGGCACCGCCCGGCTCACGAGCAGCGGAGCCATCGCCGGCAGCGTCGCGCACGTCGCCGATTGCCTGCGCTGGGCCGTGCAGACCGCCGGGATCGACCTGGCCGACGCCGTCCTGGCCGCCACCGGCACGCCTGCCAAGGCCTTCGGTCTGGACGTCGGACACCTGGTCACCGGTGGGGTCGCCGACGTGCTCGTG
>Ga0208823_1001628_pt1 | contig 17476 bp, 11 predicted proteins | sample AD_UKC075_MetaG_FD_184440 | JGI IMG/M metagenome (GOLD analysis project Ga0208823, IMG submission 184440) | Active sludge microbial communities of municipal wastewater-treating anaerobic digesters from USA - AD_UKC075_MetaG (SPAdes) (version 2) | ecosystem: Engineered > Bioreactor > Anaerobic >... | reverse complement strand
CGAGGGGTCATCTCCTTTCAGTTGGAGCGCTTACCAAACTAATTGGAGATCGATTCCCTCGCTCCTTCTTTTTTTACCTGTTTTTACTGCTCCACATACTGAAAACCCACATTAATTTTACTCATACTTAGTCGTTGGTCGTTAGGTTTTCCTAACCACTAACCACTTACCACTAAAGTGTCCTTTCGGGTAGATATGAACTTATCCTAACTATACTCAGACATGAACAGACCTGCTGCCGGCGCTTTTCAAAATGCTGTGCGTTTAATATTCAACTGAAACACTTCCGTTATCCAACCGAGCGTGGAAATAGCAAGTATATTTACAAATAAGCTTGCCCATACGTTCCAATTAACATAAGATGCAACTCCAACCTCTATCAATAATGTTTCTGCACCAAGAAAAAGTAAAGAAAAAACTAATACATGCATAATTTTTAGCCATTTTCTAGTGGGATAAAATTGAGAAAATAATGTGCCCATGGTAAATATAATCCCGAAGATATAAAAAAAGGAGCAACCACCCCAGGGAATTACAACATCATAAAAATTATATAAATCAAACCAATTACGGCCTGCGTAATCAGTCAAGGTAGCCATAAAGGAAGCTGTAAAACCACCAAACATGGCTCTCAGCTTGCTCTTGTCTATTAGTAATATGAATAACATCCATGAAGTAACAAAGGTTATGATCCAGGGCATTAATTACCACCTCACATGGCACAGCATCAATATGAATCCTTGATTAATGCTCGGTGATGTTAGACAGTAATGTAAATTAAATATAGTATTCTCTTTCTATCGCCCTGTTACTCATTTGAGAGGTGAGATGTGAGAAGTTAGATGTGAGAAGAAGTCAATAGCCTCCGGCACCTTAGCTTATAATAACAAAGGACACACCGTAATCGATGTGTCCTTAAAATTTGTTCTGGCGGCGACCTACTCTCCCAGGGGCCTTCGCCCCAAGTACCATCGGCTCTGGAGGGCTTAACTGCCGTGTTCGGGATGGGAACGGGTGTACCCCCTCCGATATTGCCACCAGAATCTTTTTTATCGTTCTCTCAAAACTGTACAGCGCACTCGAACAAGTTTTCAGGTCAAGCCCTCGACCTATTAGTACCGGTCAGCTGAACTGGTTACCCAGCTTACACACCCGGCCTATCTACCTGGTAGTCTACCAGGGGTCTTACCAGATTAACTCTGTGGGAAACCTCATCTCGAGGGGGGCTTCGCGCTTAGATGCTTTCAGCGCTTATCCCGTCCAGACATAATTACCCAGCGCTACCGTTGGCACGATAACTGGTACACCAGTGGTCTGTCCATCCCGGTCCTCTCGTACTAGGGACAGCTCCTCTCAAGTTTCCTGCGCCTGCGACGGATAGGGACCGAACTGTCTCACGACGTTCTGAACCCAGCTCACGTACCGCTTTAATGGGCGAACAGCCCAACCCTTGGGACCTACTACAGCCCCAGGATGCGATGAGCCGACATCGAGGTGCCAAACCTCCCCGTCGATGTGGACTCTTGGGGGAGATAAGCCTGTTATCCCCGGGGTAGCTTTTATCCGTTGAGCGACGGCTCTTCCACTCGATACCGCCGGATCACTAAGCCCGACTTTCGTCCCAGCTCGACCTGTACGTCTCGCTGTCAAGCTCCCTTCTGCCTTTACACTCTATGCGCGCGATTTCCAACCGCGCTGAGGGAACCTTTGGGCGCCTCCGTTACCTTTTGGGAGGCGACCGCCCCAGTCAAACTGCCCGCCTGACACTGTCCACGTCCCGGTTCCACGGAACTGTGTTAGAATTTCAATACTCAAAGGGTGGTATCCCAACGTCGGCTCCCCCAAAACTGGCGTCCTGGGTTCTCTGCCTCCCACCTATCCTGTACATTCAATACCAAAACCCAATGTCAGGTTGCAGTAAAGCTCCACGGGGTCTTTCTGTCCTGTCGCAGGTAGCCGGCATCTTCACCGGCATTACAAGTTCACCGAGCCCCTCGTTGAGACAGTGCCCAAGTCGTTACGCCTTTCGTGCGGGTCGGAACTTACCCGACAAGGAATTTCGCTACCTTAGGACCGTTATAGTTACGGCCGCCGTTTACTGGGGCTTCGGTTCAGAGCTTCGGGTCTCCCCTAACCCCTCCCCTTAACCTTCCAGCACCGGGCAGGCGTCAGCCCCTATACGTCATCTTTCGATTTAGCAGGGACCTGTGTTTTTGCTAAACAGTCGCTTGGGCCTTTTCTCTGCGACCCCCTCACGCTCCAAGTGTTCACCCTTCACGCTACCGGGGTACCCCTTCTCCCGAAGTTACGGGGTTATTTTGCCGAGTTCCTTAACGAGGGTTCTCTCGCGCGCCTTAGGATTCTCACCCCACCTACCTGTGTCGGTTTACGGTACGGGCACTTACTAGCCTCGTTAGAGGTTTTTCTTGACAGTTTGGGTTCGGCTACTTCGCTACTTAATTTCGCTCCCCTTCAGTTCTCAGGCTCTTCGAGAGACGGTTTTGCCTATCTCTCACCCTACCACCTTGGACGCGCCTTTCCATCCGCGCGCTTAGCCTACCCTCCTGTGTCACCCCATCCTTCAAACGGCTGTAAGTGGCATCGGATTCTCAACCGATTCTCCATCACCTACGCTTTTCGCCTCGGCTTAGGTCCCGGCTTACTCTGGGCGGACGACCCTTCCCCAGAAAACCTTAGGTTTTCGGCGGGCAGGATTCTCACCTGCCTTTGCGTTTACTTATACCGGCATTCTCACTTGTATGCGCTCCACAGCTCCTTACGGTACTGCTTCTGCGCGCATACAACGCTCCCCTACCATCTTGGTGGTTAGTCGTTAGTAATTGGTCGTTGGGGTTTTGTCCATGCTTCCCTTAGTCGATAGATTTGCTTGCCTATGATTGTGTATTCCTGGCTGTACTCTTGGTACTGCTCTTCGGTCAGATACCCAAGGTCTTTTGATATCTCTAGCAATACTAAGGTTTCATTGCATGAACCCAAGGCAGTTCTTAGGAAATGTCGGAATTCGGCTCTTGCGTCTTTTCTTCCATAACCTTCTGCTATATTTAGTGCAACTGATACAGCCGATCTTCTTATCTGACTTCCTAACTCATGCCTCTCATAATTGGGAAAGGTTTGTGTGACACGGTGTATTTCTAAAGACATTTTATATGCTCTTTGATATACTTCCAGTGTCTTATATCCTGCCATTTCCTTTCCCCCCAACCACTAACCACTAACGACCAACCACCAAAATCCGCGGCTTCGGTGACAGGCTTAGCCCCGTTACATTTTCGGCGCAGAGCCACTTGACCAGTGAGCTATTACGCACTCTTTAAATGATGGCTGCTTCTAAGCCAACATCCTGGTTGTCCGGGCAACTCCACATCCTTCTCCACTTAGCCTGTCTTGGGGACCTTAGCCGGCGGTCTGGGCTGTTTCCCTCTCGACTATGAATCTTAGCACCCATAGTCTGACTCCTGGGATCCGAATATCCGGCATTCGGAGTTTGATTGGGTTCGGTAATCGGTGAAGACCCCTAGCCCATTCAGTGCTCTACCTCCGGTATTCATTCCCAAGGCTAGCCCTAAAGCTATTTCGGGGAGAACCAGCTATTTCCGGGTTCGATTGGCATTTCACCCCTACCCACACCTCATCCGCCGCCTTTTCAACGACGGTCGGTTCGAGCCTCCACTCTATTTTACTAAAGCTTCACTCTGGACATGGGTAGATCACCCGGTTTCGGGTCTACTCCAACGGACTTGCGCCCTTTTAAGACTCGCTTTCGCTTCGGCTCCGCGTCTCCCGCTTAACCTCGCCCGCTGGATGTAACTCGCCGGTCCGTTCTACAAAAAGTACGCCATCACACATCTATCGTGCTCTGACTGCTTGTAAGCATACGGTTTCAGGTCCTCTTTCACTCCCCTCCCGGGGTGCTTTTCACCTTTCCCTCACGGTACTTGTTCACTATCGGTCGCCCAGGGTATTTAGCCTTGGGGGGTGGTCCCCCCGGATTCCCACGGGGTTCCACGTGTCCCGTGGTACTTGGGATCCTCTCCTGCGTCTCAGACTTTTCGCCTACAAGGCTTTTACTTTCTGTGGCGGGCCTTTCCAGACCGCTTCGACTAAGTCCTCAACTGCTTATACGAGAGTCCCGCAACCCCAGTACTCCGAAGAGTACTGGTTTAGGCTCGCCCCTTTTCGCTCGCCGCTACTGGGGGGTTCGATTTTTCTTTCTCTTCCTCCGGCTACTAAGATGTTTCAGTTCGCCGGGTGCCCCCCGCATACCTATGGGTTCAGTATGCGGTGACGGGGGTTCGCCCCCGCCGGGTTGCCCCATTCGGAGATCTACGGATCTACGCCTGCTTGCGGCTACCCGTAGCTTTTCGCAGCTTACCACGTCCTTCGTCGGCCCTGAGCACCTAGGCATCCGCCGTATGCTCTTTCTAGCTTGACCTGTTTCGCGCTACTAGAACTCCTCTAGTTGCTCGTTACTTGTTCTCCTACGCTGTGCAGTTTTCAAAGAACGCTTTGAGAGACTCTTTCTATGGCGGCTCGCTGGAGGGTCCCCCTCTACTCGCCGCCTCCTATCTTTCCCTGGTGGAGATGAGCGGACTCGAACCGCTGACCCCCTGCTTGCAAGGCAGGTGCTCTCCCAGCTGAGCTACACCCCCGATTTTGGTCGTTTGTCGTTGGGTTCTTTCCCAACCACCAACGACCCACCACCAACCACTAATTTGGTGGGACTAGGTGGACTCGAACCACCGGCCTCACGCTTATCAGGCGTGCGCTCTAGCCGGCTGAGCTATAGTCCCACGGTCTCTCAAAACTAAACAGTGGCTATGGATGTACCGACCTAGGAGTCTTGAGATGTGGGATGTGAGAGCTTGGAGGTGAGATTTATTCGTCGGAATTCGCCTTAAGGCGAATTCCTTCTATCCCCACTTCTCACTTCTCATTCCTCACTTCTCAAACTTTCTCCTTAGAAAGGAGGTGATCCAGCCGCACCTTCCGATACGGCTACCTTGTTACGACTTCACCCCAATCACCAACCCCACCTTCGACGGCTCTCTCCCTTGCGGGTTAAGTCACCGGCTTCGGGTGTTGTCAGCTTTCGTGGTGTGACGGGCGGTGTGTACAAGGCCCGGGAACGTATTCACCGCAGTATGCTGACCTGCGATTACTAGCGATTCCGACTTCATGCAGGCGAGTTGCAGCCTGCAATCCGAACTGAGACCGGCTTTTTGGGATCCGCTCCGCCTCACAGCTTCGCTTCCCTTTGTACCGGCCATTGTAGCACGTGTGTAGCCCAGGATATAAGGGGCATGATGATTTGACGTCATCCCCACCTTCCTCCGTTTTGTCAACGGCAGTTCGTTTAGAGTGCCCGGCCTCACCCGCTGGCAACTAAACGTGAGGGTTGCGCTCGTTGCGGGACTTAACCCAACATCTCACGACACGAGCTGACGACAACCATGCACCACCTGTCTCCCTGTCTATCCGAAGATAGAAAACCTACTTTCATAGGCTGTCAGGGGATGTCAAACCCTGGTAAGGTTCTTCGCGTTGCGTCGAATTAAACCACATGCTCCACCGCTTGTGCGGGCCCCCGTCAATTCCTTTGAGTTTCAACCTTGCGGCCGTACTCCCCAGGCGGGGTGCTTATTGTGTTAACTACGGCACAGAAGGGGTCGATACCTCCTACACCTAGCACCCATCGTTTACGGCGTGGACTACCAGGGTATCTAATCCTGTTTGATCCCCACGCTTTCGCGCCTCAGCGTCAGTAACAGGCCAGAGAGCCGCCTTCGCCACTGGTGTTCCTCCCAATATCTACGCATTTCACCGCTACACTGGGAATTCCACTCCCCTCTCCTGCCCTCAAGTCACCCAGTTTCAGAGGCAGGCCCTGGGTTGAGCCCAAGGTTTTCACCCCTGACTTGGATAACCGCCTACGCGCCCTTTACGCCCAGTAATTCCGGACAACGCTCGCCCCCTACGTTTTACCGCGGCTGCTGGCACGTAGTTAGCCGGGGCTTCCTCCTCAGGTACCGTCACTTTCTTCTTCCCTGATGACAGAGTTTTACAACCCGAAGGCCTTCTTCACTCACGCGGCGTTGCTCCGTCAGGCTTTCGCCCATTGCGGAAGATTCCCCACTGCTGCCTCCCGTAGGAGTCTGGACCGTGTCTCAGTTCCAGTGTGGCCGGTCACCCTCTCAGGCCGGCTACCCATCGTCGCCTTGGGAGTCCATTACACCCCCAACTAGCTAATGGGACGCGGACCCATCTGTCTGCGGGTCTCCCCTTTCCTCACAAGCTCTTGTGAACCCGTGAGCGTATCCGGTATTAGCACCCGTTTCCAGGTGTTATCCCGGTCGGACAGGTAGGTTATCCACGCGTTACTCACCCGTTCGCCACTAGGGTTACATATCACTAGGTTTCAATGTAACCCCCGTTCGACTTGCATGTGTTAAGCACGCCGCCAGCGTTCGTCCTGAGCCAGGATCAAACTCTCCATTAAAACTTTATCTTAAAGTCTTAATTCCTAAAGTCTGATTGGCTCTCATCTCGTACGCGTTGTTTCGGAATGTACTGCTCGCTTCGCTTTGCGCTTGACGAGAGTCCTCTCTTTCGGCAGTCGGTTGTCTTCTGCCGGTAGCAGGATTGTTTGTTGAAAACCGCTTTCGGTTCTCCTCAATCCCAACCACCAACGACCAACCACCAACCACCAATCTTACATCCATCCACTGTTTAGTTTTCAAAGACCGTGTTCTTGTTTGCTTGCCGCTGCCTTCCGGCGCGGACATTTGTCATCTTATCACTTTTGACGCTCCTGCGTCAAGTAGTACTTTTTGGCTTCTTTGCCGCCTCCAAACACTACTTGGAGCTTTGCGGCCAGTGCGCCCGGCTGCATGCAGCTTTTACCGGGCGGCACAATACTTAATTTAGCACAGGGCTTGATCTATGTCAAGCCATCTCCAAACACTTTTTACATTTTATTATTATTACAATTGTTATTAATTTATATTCTATTCATCAGTATTATCTACTTTCGCCACAGCTACGACACTATCTCCAGGGTCAAGCCGCATCAGTGTCACGCCCTGGGTAGAACGGCCTATATTTGATATATCCTCTGCTTTTAACCGGATGATTATGCCCTCGGCACTGATAATCATAACTTCTTCATTATCTTTAATAACTTCCACTGCCACTACCGGGCCGTTCCTTTCCGAGGTCTTAATATTTATAATGCCTTTACCGCCCCTTCCCTGCAGGCGATATTCGGAAAGACTGGTGCGCTTGCCGAAGCCGTTGGCTGTAACAGCAAGCAAATAAGCGTCCGGACGAACAGTTTGCATGCCGATAACTTCGTCATCCGCATCCAGGCTAATTCCTTTTACACCCTTTGCTGCTCTTCCCATCGGGCGTACTTCCTCTTCTAAAAAGCGGATAGCCTTGCCATTTTTAGTTGCTAACACAATTTCTTCTTTGCCGTTGGTAAGCACTACGCTTACCAATTGGTCCCCTTCTCTCAGAGAAATGGCAATGATTCCGTCCCTACGGGAGGTATAGTAATCACTTAATGGTGTTTTCTTAACCATCCCGCTACGGGTTGTCATGAAAAGATATTGGTTGGTATCGAAGTCCCGCACCGGTATAACAGTGGTTATTTTTTCTTCGTTCCCGATGAAAAGAAGGTTCACGGCAGCCGTACCCTTGGCCTGGCGTCCGGCTTCGGGTATCTCGTGTACTTTCAGGCGGTAAACCTTGCCCAAGTTGGTGAAAAACAAAAGATAATGGTGAGTTGTTGTAATAAAGAGATGGTGGACAAAGTCCTCCGCCTTTGTGCCCATGGCTGTAACGCCACGCCCGCCCCTGCGCTGGCTGCGGTAGGTATCCAGGGGCATTCTCTTGATATAACCCTGGTTGGTGATTGTAATTACCACGTCTTCTTCCGGGATTAAATCCTCAGCTTCGAAATTAACATCCTCGTCTGTAATTACCGTGCGCCGGGCATCGGCATATTTTTCCTTGACAGCAGTAAGCTCTTTCTTAATAATGCCGAGGACTTTCCGGTCGTCTGCAAGGACCGAGCGCAGGTAGGCGATTTTTTCCACAAGATCTTTGTATTCCTGCTCCAGTTTTTCCCTCTCCAACCCGGTCAATTGACGCAGGCGCATCTCAACTATAGCCTCGGCCTGTTTTTCGGAAAGGGAAAACTTTTCCATTAACGCTTTCTTAGCGATTTCCGTGGTCCGTGAGGCCCGGATTGTATTAATCACTTCATCCAGGTGGTCCAGTGCGATGCGCAGGCCTTCAACGATGTGTGCCCTGTCTTCTGCCTTGTTCAGTTCATAGCGGGTACGCCTGACAATTACGTCCTTCTGATGCTCCAGGTAGTAGAAGAGCATCTGCTTTAAATTCAGAATCCGGGGTTCCCCATCCACCAGCGCCAGCATGATCACACCGAAGGTATCCTGCATCTGGGTATGTTTGTATAGCTGGTTCAGGACAACTTTGGGGTTGACGTCCCTTTTCACTTCAATATAAATGCTCATACCTTTCCGGTCCGATTCGTCCCGGAGGTCGCTGATCCCCTCCAGTTTTTTTTCTTTAACCAGCTCTGCGATCTTTTCAATGAGCTTGGCCTTGTTAACCTGGTAGGGTATCTCAGAGACAACAATACTGTGTTTGCCCCCTTCAATTGGTTCAATCTTGGCCCGGGCGCGAATCTTAATGCTCCCTCTCCCGGTACGGTAGGCATTCCAAATACCCTCCCTGCCCATTATTATACCGGCGGTGGGAAAGTCAGGACCCTTAATGACAGTCATCAAGTCCTTGATATCAGCATCAGGATTGTCGATCAGCATAATGACCCCATCAATAACCTCCCCTAAATTATGGGGTGGTATGTTGGTAGCCATGCCCACAGCAATGCCCGCCGAACCATTAATCAACAAGTTTGGGATTTTGGAGGGTAAAACTTTTGGTTCCTCAGTTTTTTCATCATAATTGGGAGCAAAGTCAACAGTATCCTTATCGATATCAGACAGCATTTCCAGGGAGATCCTGGCCAAACGGGCTTCAGTATAACGCATGGCTGCTGCGGAGTCGCCATCCACTGAGCCGAAGTTACCATGACCATCCACCAGGGGGTAACGGCAGGCAAAGTCCTGCGCCATACGGACCAGGGCATCGTAAACGGCCACGTCTCCGTGGGGGTGATACTTTGCCAGAACCTCGCCTACAATATAAGCGGATTTGCGGTGGGGTTTATCCGGTGTCAGACCGAGGGTGTGCATGGCGTAGAGGATGCGCCTGTGGACTGGTTTCAGACCGTCCCTGACATCCGGCAGGGCCCGCCCTACAATTACGCTCATAGCATAGTCGAGGTAGGAATGTTTCATTTCCTCGTTAATATCTATAGGGATAACTTTACCTCTTGGAGACGCCAAAAAGGTCACCTCTACCTTTATTTATTCCGAAGGAATTATACCAGAATAAACTTTCAAATGCAATTTTAGCCAGTAATCCTCCTTAGGCATTAAAAGAGCGGGTTTAACTCCCGCTCCAAAGCGAAATTATTGAATTGTGCATAAATTTTAGATCATCTTTAATCAACCGGCAAAAAGGCCTATTTAAGGGGGTTCAACCCGCCGGGAATATTTTCTATATCCCGGTAGAATAATGCCTTACCACTGCCTGGCTGATTTTTTTTATGCTCCCCCTTACGCCACCAGGGCCGGGGGTTTATTCAATCAAATTACATCACCCTTTTCCTGTAGGTTTTTTATTATCTCTTTTTAACTAAGTTAGAAAATGGACAGAACCTGCGGCCGGCCTTCTTAGGTCTGAGCCCAATTACCTGCTGAAATTTTTGCAGGAGCGTCTTTGGCCAATGCCGGGAAAGGACTATTATTTTTGTTTCTCCCAATTAAGCCCCCTCCTCACCACTTCTTATTAAGGACTCCTGGCCCGGTAAGGGAGGGCATTATATAAAATTGCAAGGGAGATCACTGCAGTCCACTTTAACTGTCCGGCCAATGTGTTCACCTTAAAAATAAGCTTTTCCCGCAGGAATGTCTTCATTCCGTCCAGGGCAACGGGCACTGCCGCTGCCAAATCTTGCAGGAAGTGGGCCGTGTCCTGCGTTACAGCCCCGGCAAGAAAGGCTATGGCCAGCAAGACCAGACTCATCAAAAAAGATTTGACTCTTTGACCCTTTGTCGGTCTGTAGTTTGTGATAACTCTCATGCCCTGCCCCCCCGGTTTAATTAATTTCATTCCGATCACTTCCCGGCAACTTCTGCTTCTTTTTATCTATGCGCGCAGCTTATGGCCGTGGGCGTTGGCCGGTGGAGAGATGTTCTTATTTATGAGTTTATGAAGACTTTTTAAGTCTCTTTTCTTAAACACCCCTTTCACTTCTTAATTGATTTTTTGTACTTAACCTTGCGCCCCGGTAAATTATCCACTCTTACCGGTCCCGGGCCAGCCCGGTCGAAATAAATCTAGTCCCAGTTCAACCGCTCCGGCCCTTCGGGAAACGCCCGGGGTGCGCCTCCTGGCACAAAGCATATAATTGGATTAGGGGTAGTTACTTTTAGCAATTTTTCCCATCTCTTTTTGCTTCTTATACTACCACACCAAGGCAAGTCCCGTATTTTCTAAAAAAAATAAAATAGATTTAAAAAGCTAAAGTATGCTCTTTAAATCTATTATTTACTAATTATTGGCAACCTTTAAAATATTTTCTTTTTTATACTTTACCTGTTCTTATTAGACATCCAAATTCCGGACGGCCCTGGCATTTTCCTGGATAAATTCACGCCTGGGCTCCACCCGGTCTCCCATCAGCATGGAAAAAGTGGCTTCGGCCTCAACGGCATCTTCCAAATTCACCTGCATCACTGTCCTGGTTTCCGGGTCCATGGTCGTTTCCCATAACTGTTCAGCGTTCATTTCTCCCAAACCTTTATAACGCTGGATACTTACACCCTCCCTGCCAATTTCCTTTAGTAATTCATCCAGTTCCTTATCACTGTAAACATACTTCTCTAGCTTGCCCTTTTTCACCCGGTAAAGCGGGGGTTGAGCGATGAACACATAACCGGCTTCGATCAGAGGGCGCATATAACGATAGAAAAAAGTAAGCAGCAATGTTCTGATATGGGCACCGTCAATATCAGCGTCGGACATCAGGATTAATTTATGGTACCTGGCTTTGCTAATATCAAACTCATCTCCAATTCCCGTCCCCAGGGCAGTAATCATAGCCCTGATTTCTTCATTGCCCAGGATCCGGTCAAGACGAGCTTTTTCTACGTTTAAAATCTTTCCCCGTAAAGGCAGAACGGCTTGAAAACGCCGATCCCTTCCCTGCTTGGCCGATCCGCCTGCTGAGTCACCCTCTACCAGGTATAATTCGGAGACTGAGGGATCACGGTCCGAACAATCTGCCAGCTTGCCCGGGAGAGTTGAATTTTCCAGGGCGCTCTTGCGCCGGGTCAGTTCCCTGGCCTTACGGGCAGCCTCACGGGCCCGCGCAGCAGTAATGGCTTTTTCCAGGATCCGCCTGGCCACCTGAGGGTTTTCCTCTAAAAAGGTTGAAAGACCTTCTCCGATCACATTATCGACAATGCTTCGGACCTCGCTGTTACCGAGTTTTGTTTTGGTTTGTCCTTCAAACTGCGGATCCGGGACCTTTACGCTGATGATTGCGGTCAAACCCTCCCGGATATCCTCTCCGGAAAGGTTGTTTGTCCCGTTTTTAAGCAGGTTGTATTTTCTCCCGTAATCATTGATTACCCTGGTCAGGGCAGCCTTAAATCCGGCTTCATGGGTTCCCCCGTCGATGGTGTTGATGTTGTTGGCATATGAATAAATACTTTCAACATAGGCATCTGTATATTGTAAAGCCACCTCAACGAGTACATTGTCCTTTTGTTTTTGAAAATAAATAGGCTTACTGTGCAAAGGAGTCTTATTTTTATTTAAGTATTTTACGTAGTCCCTGATTCCCCCGTCATGTTGAAAAACGGTCTCGCTATTATTATCATTACGCTTGTCCCTGAGGATAATCTTAATCCCCATGTTTAAGAAAGATAACTCCCTTAAACGCTGGGCCAGGGTTTCATGATTAAAGGTCAGTTCTTCAAAAATCTCATGGTCGGGTTTAAAGGTTACCTTTGTACCGGTGCTCTTTGCTTTTCCAATGATTTTTAAATCTGTTACCGGTACACCCCTTTTATATTTTTGATGATAAACATAACCGTCCCGCCTGACCTCCACTTCCAGCCACTCGGAGAGGGCGTTAACTACGGAAACTCCCACCCCGTGGAGACCTCCGGATACTTTATAACCTCCTCCACCGAACTTACCGCCGGCGTGAAGCATGGTTAAGGCCACCTGCACAGCGGGCAGCCCCACCTTTGGATGTATATCTACTGGTATTCCCCTGCCGTTGTCAATGACAGTAACCGACCCGTCCTGGTTCAAAACAACCTCAATCCGGTCACAATAGCCCGCCATGGCTTCATCAATACTATTATCAACCACTTCATAAACCAGGTGGTGTAAACCTCTGGCACTGGTGCTGCCGATATACATGCCCGGCCGGCGCCGAACAGCCTCAAGACCTTCTAGGACTTGTATATCTTCTGCCCCGTACCGGCTGTCATTAAGTTTTTCATCGTTCAATGCCAGACACACTCCTTACTGGATACTTAACATTCTAAAACGTTATTCTATCATAAAAATAAATAATTCACAATTTTTACCTGTTCGTACAAGCCCGGGGTTCAAAATTAGCTTATTTTAAATATTTAATTGATCCAGCTCTCTTCTGTAAGGTTTTACATGAAATAGGCGAAATAAAAACTTCTCTGGTTGTCAATACATAGGACTTTTCTTTACCACCGGAAATATTTTTTATAAAACCCTCATCCCCGGCAATTTCAATAAACTCACGGGTAGCAGGAGAAGTGAAGGTCTGAGTATCCATAATCATGATTATGTCCTTTTTAGGAACCACAACGTCTCCCCCAAGATGCAAAAACACTCCTATCACCTTTCCTTTCTTATAAAAAAATATTTCTGTAGCTTACCAAGCCTTTGTTATCTTGCCGTTTACTACATTATACAAAATTTTATTAACTCCGGCTCCCAGTTTGAGATTTTCCCCGCTGGTAGAGGTCAAAAATACCTGGACGCTGCCACTTACATAATTTAATAACGCCTGCCGGCGAATCTGGTCCAGTTCCTGCAGCACGTCGTCAAGGAGCAGGACAGGATATTCGTTAACATCATTTTTCCACTGCAGGATCTGGGCTATTTTTAAAGCCAGGATGATTGTCCTCTGCTGCCCCTGGGAACCATAGGTTTTTGCATCAACGCCGTTTAAAAAAAAAGAAAGATCATCCCGGTGAGGTCCGATTAAGGTTTGAGCCCTGGCTATTTCTTCTTCTTGAACAGTAGCCAAAGCTTCTAAATACTGATTAAATAACTCCTCTTCAGAATACATGTTTGTAGCCTTCAAAGAGGAGTGATATCTAAGCTCAAGGTTTTCATGTCCGGTGGTTAACTGGAAGTGCAGTTGCCTCAGGTGGGGGCTGAATTTTTTTAGTAATTGCAGCCTGAAAAGCAATACCTTTGCCCCGTAACGTCCAAGTTGTTCATTCCAGGCCTGAAGGGTACTGTTTTTAGTCCGCTTTTCCCTGATTTCACGGAGAAGGTTGTTCCGTTGAGAGACAATCCTGTTATAGCGGGAGAGGTAATGGCTATATTGCGGTTGGAAAAGACCCAGTTCGTAATCCAAAAACCGCCTTCTTTCCTGGGGAGGACCCTTAATTAGAAGAAGATCATCAGGTGTAAATAAAACAACTCCGGGCCAGCCCAGAGGATACCCATGTACAATATTCTCGTTTACAAAAAACTTTTTTTGTCCCGGGTAAAGCTGGAGTTTTATTTTTAGTTCACGGGTTTCAGTTTCCAGAAGGCATTGGATCGTGGAAAACTCGCTGGACCAGTTGATCGCCTCGCGCTCCCTGGAAGTACGAAAAGATTTTCCGGTACAGGCCAGGTATATTGATTCAAGGAGGTTGGTCTTTCCCTGGGCGTTTTGCCCGGTCAGGATGTTGAAATGAGGGCAGGGTTCAATTGTTTGATGGACGTAATTCCGGAAGTTGATCAGTTCCAGGCTTTTCAGGTACAAGTGTTGAACACTCCTTGCAAAAAAGCACTAAAAAATCATCCTCTCCTACCTTAACCCTGTCCCCGTTCTGGAGGATCCTCCCCCTTCTATTCTCCACCTTGTCGTTGACCTTCACCAGGCCCTCTTGAATTATCCTCTTGGCCTGGCCTCCTGTAGAAGCGGCTCCTGCCCACTTCATAAACTGGTCTAACCTGATTTCCCCTTCCACCTTGACCTGCCTGGTTATCGCGATCACTCCTCACGCAACCGCACCGGCAATAGTAACGAAAGATACTCATCGTTTCCAACCGGTTTGATCACACCCGGGCTCAAGGGCCCTGATAATTCGATGGTCATTTCTTCTGAGCCAATTACCTTCAAAACATCACCGAGGTAGTGGGCATTGAAGGCAATCTGGAGGTTTTCACCCTCCTGGTAAACGTCCAGCTCCTCATGTACCCTTCCGGCTTCCGAATAGGCAGATACAATAAGTTTATTCTCAGCGATGTTGAGCTTAATCACCGGAGATTTTTCCTGGATCAGAAGAGATGCCCTTTCTGTGGCATCAAGTAAGTCCTTTGTTTTAAGGCGGACCATTAAAATATGATCCTGGGGGATAACCTGCTTGTACTTCGGAAAACTTCCCTCGATCAGACGGGAAATCAACCATACATTGCCGGATACAAAAAGGATTTGATTTTGGGTAACCGTAACCTCTATTTGCTCATTACTGCCAATAATTCTGAGAAGCTCATTAAGAGTTTTGCCAGGGATGATTAAACTTATGTCATTTTCCTTATAATTTTCCAAAATCACCCTGCGCCAGGCCAGACGGTAGGTATCTGTGGCTACAACCTGTAGTTCGCTGCCATTTATTTCAAATAATACTCCCATGAATACGGGACGGCTTTCTTCATTGCCGGTGGCAAAGACGACTTGCCTGATGATTTCCTTTAATAAATCCCCTGGCAGGGTAAAAGTATATATACCTTCGGGCAGAGGAAGTTCTGGAAATTCTTCAGGCGGGTAACCATTGATTCTAGTTTCGGATTTCCCGTACTGGATCTTTACACTTCCGGAATCGGGATCTGATTCAATATAAACAGGTAGATCGGGAAGTCTCTTGACCAGTTCGGAAATGTACCTTGCAGGAAGGACGGTTGTACCCTCTTTAATTACCTCTGCGGGAAAGGAACAGCGAATTCCGATATCCAGATCTGTGGCGGTAAGAAGGACCTGGTTTTCCCGGGTTTCGAATTTAATGCCCGCCAGAATGGGCAAGGGATTTTTTAATGAAACAGCCCTCTGCACTTGCTGAATGGCGTTATTCAGGTTTTCTTTACGGGTCAAGATTTTCATTTTATTAATATCTCTCTCTTTTTCCGAAATATGTTTTATTATTCAGATCATTAAATATAAATTAATAACAGGAGTAGTAGTGCCTGTGATTATGTGAAAAACTCTTCCAGGGCCAGACGGCCGTAAAAATAAGGCCTGTTGGTAGAAGCAAGATAAATGCAATTAAAAAAAATTTGACCGGAAGTCAATTTCAGTAAGTCAACAGAGTTAGTGACAATCAATTCACAGGCTTGTTATTTTTTTTATTTTCTCAATTATCAGTTTAATTTTATCCTGGAGTTCCAGGTCATTCTGTAGTTCATCGTTGATTTTTTCACAGGCGTGGATCACTGTGGTATGGTCTCGCCCTCCAAATGACTCGCCAATTTTAGGCAGGGAAAGGTCAGTCAATTCCCTGGTCAGGTACATGGCAATTTGGCGGGGAAAGGCAACGTTCCGTGTTCTTTTTTTGGCTTTAAAATCCTCTATACGAATACCAAAAAAGTCGGAAACAACTTCCTGGATCAGTTCCGCAGTGATCTGTTTTGGTTTTTCGGAAGGAAGCATGTCCTTAAGGACTTCCGCAACCATTTCCTGGTTAATCTCTGTCCGGTTTAAGGATGAAAAGGCGATAACCCTGATCAGGGCTCCTTCCAGTTCACGAATATTGGACTGGATTTTTGTTGCAATGTAAACAAGGCAGTCGTCAGGAATGTAAAGGTTTTCCCCTTGAGCTTTTTTTCTTAAAATAGCAATTCTGGTTTCCAGATCGGGCGGCTGGATATCTGTAATTAGACCCCACTCGAATCTGGAACGGAGCCTATCCTCCAGTGTGGGAATGTCTTTAGGAGGACGGTCGCTGGAGATGATAATTTGTTTATTGGCTTCGTAAAGGGTATTGAAAGTATGGAAAAATTCTTCCTGGGTTCGCTCCTTGCCAGCTAAAAACTGGATATCGTCAACCAGTAAAATATCCATATTGCGGTATTTATTTCTAAATTCAACTGCCTTATCATCGCGGATGGAGTTAATCAGTTCGTTAGTAAACTTTTCAGATGAAACATAACTCACTTTAATTCCCGCGCTGTGTTGCAGGGTGTAATGACCTATGGCATGCATTAGATGGGTTTTGCCTAAACCGACACCGCCATAGATAAATAAAGGATTATAGGCCTTTGATGGTGATTCGGCAACCGCAAGACAGGCAGCATGGGCGAAGCGATTGCTGTTTCCTACAACAAAGGTTTCAAAGGTATACTTGCTATTTAAATGGGGAATAGTCGTAGTTTGTGATACCTTTTCCCTGTCTTTTTTTGATGGCGTGATGTTCTGGATTTCACTGGACAGCAGGAATTGGATCTCCACATCCTGTTTGAGGACATTTATTAAAACGTCTTTAATAATCGGCGCGTAACGATCACTGAGCCAAACCCGAGAAAAGTGATTGGGTACCTCGATGATGATTTTATTCTCGTCAAATCCCAGGGGTTTGAGTGATTTCAGCCAGGTGTCATAGGAAGGTTTGCTAATTTTTTTTTCTAATTGACGGAGGGCTTCTTCCCAAAACTCCATTAAACTACTTCTAATCAAAACAGACCCTCCAAATAAATATTATTTGGCATACACGGGAAGGATTAGAGATAACGTCTTGCGGCATTGTTTGAAAGGTTGAAGAATCAACAAAACTATCCACATAGTTATCCACAGGCTGTGTAAAACCAGTATTTTGTTGGTTTACCAGCACTAAGATCATATCAAATTTAATATGAGTTATCAACAGGCATTTTGGTCAGGTAAGACCTTCGCGAACAGTAAAACTCGTATGAGTAAAATTAATGTGGGTTTTCAGTATAGGGAGCAGTAAAAACAGGTAAAAAAAGAAGGAGCGAGGGAATCGATCTCCAATTAGTTTGGTAAGCGCTCCAACTGAAAGGAGATGACCCCTCG
>Ga0208823_1001624_pt1 | contig 17501 bp, 18 predicted proteins | sample AD_UKC075_MetaG_FD_184440 | JGI IMG/M metagenome (GOLD analysis project Ga0208823, IMG submission 184440) | Active sludge microbial communities of municipal wastewater-treating anaerobic digesters from USA - AD_UKC075_MetaG (SPAdes) (version 2) | ecosystem: Engineered > Bioreactor > Anaerobic >... | reverse complement strand
GGTCGAGCCGACCAAGCCGGCCGCCACCCAGACTCCCGCCCAGACGGTCCGCCCGACGTCGCAGCCCACGGTCACGCGACCGGGCAACAAGCCGACCACGCCACCGGGCCGTTCGACGGCGACGGCAACCGCCCCGGTGCCATAGCGTCTGACGTGCGGGTCGCTGTCTGGCCGTGAGCGTGCGGGTCTCAGCCTTCCGCCGGGTCGGGCCGCCAGGCCCACAGGATGCCGTGCCCCCATTCGTTGGGCCGGGCGAAGCCGGTGGTGAACCCGGCGCCTTCCAAGGCGGCTCGGGCGGCATCCAGGGCGGGCAGGAACGGCGCCCCCACCCGGTGATATTCCATGGCCAGGACCCGCACCTTCGCGTGGGCCAGCCGGGGATCGGCGAGGATCGGCCACTCTCCGCCTTCGATGTCGATCTTGACCAGGTCCGCGCCGTCGAGGTGGTCGAAGATATCGACCATCGGCACCGAGAAGCCCGCCTCGCCCGGCCGGGCGACGTGTGATCCGCCGCCGAGATCGCCGGCGAAGGTCACCTCGCCGTCCTGGGTGCCGGCGGCCGCTTCGACGAGGTCGACGGTGACGCCGCTGGCGGCCAGGCAGTCGCGCATGGTCGCCACGTTGGACGGGTCGGGTTCGAAGGCGACGATGCGCGCCTGCGGCCACCGGGTCGAAGCCCAGATGGAGAACATCCCCACGTTGGCGCCGATGTCCAGCACGGTCGACACTTGGTGCGGCCCCAGCAAGCTCGCCACGTCACCCGGGGGCACGTATTCGCCACGATGAAACAGCTCGTAGAAGGCCTCGAGGTCACGGCCATGGGTGACGAGGATCCGCTGGCCGCTGCCGCGCAGGGTGTGCAGGCCCTGCCGGGGCCGGACGGCTTGACCGAGCAGCTCGGCCCGAACGAAGTCCAGTGGGTCCGTCGTCTGTCGCGCAGCAGCCAGGAAACGCAGGGCCAACGCCCTCGCGACGACGTGACGCACCCGCGGGTGCAGCAGGACCGGTGCCAGACGGGGCGCGCGAGCGACTCGCCGCAGCCGGTTCATCGTGCCCGGCGCGGGGGACGGGTATGGGGAGCGGTTGCTCATGGATTCACCTTCCTGACGCGGGCAGGCTAGCGGGTCGGCAGGGACTGCCGTCCCTGACTCAGCCGACCGGCATACCCTGTCGCTCGTGATGTCACCCGACCGCATCGTCGTGCCCTCCCGGGACGACCCCCTCGCGCGCTCGGCCTCCCGCGTGATCGGGGGACCGCTCGGCCGGTATGCCGTGCCGCTCGCCCGCGGCTGGCGGCACCTCGCGGCGCTGCTCGTGGCGGCGTCGATGGTGCCGATGGCGCTGAGCGCCGCGCTGCGCGGGTATTGCGTCGAGGGTGGGTGGCGCTCGCCGGACCAGTTCTTCCACATGTGCTTCTCGGATGTGCCGGCGACCTTCGGCAACTCCAATCTCGGGGCCGGGGTGGGGGCCTTCCTCGCCGGTGGTGCCGACGCGCCGACGCCGGAGCAACCGCCGCTGCTGGCGTTGCTGTCGACGCTCACCGGGGGGTTGATCCCGGATGGCACTCCCGAGACCCGCGCGCGGCTCTTCTTCGGGGTATGGGCGCTGCTGCTCACGGTGGCTCTGGCGCTCACGGTGTGGTGGACGGCTCGCTCACTGCCTCGTATGCCGTTGCGCGCCAGTCACATTGCGCTGTCACCGGTCGTCGCGTTGACGGCGCTCGTGGCACCCGATCTCGTCGGCGTCGCCTTGACGGCGGCGGCGCTGTGGGCTTGGTCGAGCGACCGAATGCGTTGGGCCGGAGTCTGGTTGGGCCTCGCCATCTTGACCGTGCACTATCCCGTCATCGTGCTCGTCGCGATCTGCCTCGTGGCGGTGCGTGCCGGTCGGTGGGGCGAGGTCCGGACCCTTGTCGGGATGACCCTGGTGACGGTCGCGGCGGTCTTCGGGCTCGTGGCCTGGCGCAATCCGACCGGCGCGGTGCAGTCCTATGTGGGGTGGATGCAGTCGTCTGCTGGCTTCGGATCGCCCTGGGTGGGGCCGCAATTGGCCGGCTCGCCGCTGCCGACGGTCGCCGTGACGGCGCTGGCCGCGGCCGGCTGGGTGGCGGCACTCATGGCGGGGGCATTCTTCGCGTTGGGGGCACCGCGGCGGCCGGGCGTTGCCGAGGTGTCCCTGGTCATGCTCGTCATCGTGCTGGTCACCGCCAAGGCCTTCCCCGTGCAGGCCTCGCTGTGGCTGGTGCCCTTGGTGGCCCTGGTCGGGCTGCGTTGGCGCGAGCACCTGTGGTGGGCAGGTGCCGAAGCGCTCCACTTCGGTGCGGTCTGGCTCTATCTGGCCGGGGTGTCGGTGCCCGATCGTGGGTTGCCGTCCGGGTGGTATCTCGTGGCGCTCGCGGCCCGACTGGTCGCCGTCGTGTGGTTGGCCGTCGCGGTGTGGCGGATGGCCTGGCGGCGCCCTGCGGCCAACCCCGAGGAGCTGACGCCGCCGGAGTCCGATCCGCTAGCCGGCCCGTTGACCGGCGCTCCCGATGCCCTTCTGGTCAAGGTCGTCTAGCCGCTCGGGGCCGCGGGGGAGCGCTTCCTACAGTCCCGTGACCGCGCACTCTGCGGAACTGCAATCGTCAATGCGCACGAGGATGAGGTCTCCCTCGATTCTGACCCACCCTGGCTGTGGATAGCGAGGCATGCCCCGCAGGGTGGCGATGCCCTGGTCATACTGCACCCGGGTAGGCGCTTTGACGGCCACGCCCTGGAGCTTGAGATAGGCGGCGGAGAACCAGGGAGTGGAAGTGTACGCCGACAAGCCGATGAGTTCTCGCGCCGGGAAAGCGTCGCTGCTGGGCCATCCTGCAGACGCCATCACCACGACCGGGCGGTCTGCGGATGCCTGTGCTGAGCTGAGAGACTTGATCTGCTCATCAATCTCAAACGCGACCGCCCGATCTCTCGCCGAAACAAGATCCGCGCTCTGCAGAGTGACGGATGTGATCGATGCGAGCCCGAATATCAGCAATCCACAGATCCCGGCCATCGCCGGGAACAGCATGGGACGGGTAGGGCGACGCAGATGAGGAACGCCTTGATACCCCACAATCGCCAAACACACGCCCACGATCGGCAGGTAGACCATCGCGCGACGAGGAAGGTCTGTCGCGATAAGTTGCGCCAGGAACGGAACTGCCAAGATTATTCCCAGCCCCAAGATGCGGAAGGTGCGACCCGCGGGCCGGTTGGGCATCCACGCTGCCTTGATGGCCATTGAAGTCGCGATCAGTGCCACCAGCGGCAGCCATGGAAGGCTGCGACCGAAAATCGCCCCCAACAATCCGGTGTTGCTGAGGACCTCCCTGCCAGTGGTGACGATGACGCCCGTGGGGTCCGCGAATAGATGTCGCCAGCCCTGGGCGGCCTCGTCGACGTAAGGGTTCGCCGGCACGCGCAGTAGTGTCCGGGCGACTGCTGTGACGATCCCAGACGCGGCCACCCCGGCGGCCAGGGTAAGCCCTGCACGAAAGGCAGTTTTGCCTGCGGGACGTAGGACGAGCATCATTGCTGCGACCGACAGGGCGCCGAGGGCAAACGCCTCGTACGCTCCGAAGGCTGTTGCGACGGCGCATGCTGCACCGATTGTTCTCCATCGAGATTCTTGCGTGAGCATCTGTCCATAGATTGCCAGACAGACGAAGGCGACTCCGAATGCTCTGGCGTTGAGGCCGAAAGCAAGATTGAGTGCCGTCCACGGAAGACAGACGAGGACCGCCAAGACCAGGAACGCGGACTTCGGGCTCAACCCGCCGAGCCGCCGGACAAGCCACCACAGGCCACCAGTCATCCCAGTGAGCCCCACCGCCACGTCGAGAGCCGGCGCGACAGTGACGGGGCTGGCCAGGATGGTTGCCGCGACAACCCATCTCCCGCCGGAGACTGCCTCGCGGAACAGCCCATCTCGGGAAAGAGTCGCCCAATACGACTCGTCGGCATTGAGACTCACGTTGAACAGTTCGTAGCCATACGTGAGGGTCAACAGGGCTGCCAAACCGATGAGGAGCAGAGAATCCCCGGTCGCAATCGCATCCCGTCTGCCGGGCGAGATCTCCGTGAGGGGAGTTGGTGGACGTCCCTCGACTCCGGCGCGCTGCAGTTGCTGCGGCTTCTCGCGTTTGCCCATGATGCCCTAGCTGTGAGATGGATAGGCGCGCAGCCGCGCGAGGATGCGCTTGATCGTCACCTTAGCTCGGTCGGTCCTGCGATAAGCGTGCTGGTAGGCGGCGAGTTGAGTGCGCAGGGTGATGAGGTCCGCGACAACTTCATCCGGGAACTGCAGCACGAGATCGGGGTTCTCCGAAATCACCAAATTCCACGCTCGAGCCCGGTCTCGGGGATCCATAGCACCCCGAGTCACCTGGTGCGAATGAAGTCGCCGGAGGAGGAAGGTCGCATCGGACACGGCAACGTCGCCCCCTGCCTTCAGCAGTCTCATCCAAAGCACCCAGTCCTCGCCTACTGAAAGCCCCTCTGGATAGCCGCCGCACGCGCGAAAGGACGAGAGGCGGAACATCGACGGATTGGCGATCACCGAGCCGCGACGCATCGTGATCCGACTGGGATCAGGTGGCGGGATAGGGTCCGAGTAGACGCCGTCAGATGTGAACTCGATGCCCGATCCTGTCACGAGTTCCACCTCGGGGCGCGCGTCGAGGATGTCGGCGGCGATGGAGGGGGCGTTCGGGGTGATGATGTCGTCGCTGTCCAGCCCGCACGCATAGGGCACATCCATGGCCGCAAGGCCGGCGTTTCGAGCCGCCCCGACACCCTTGTGGGGGAGCCGGACGACCGGAAAACCTTGTCTTTCGAGGTCAGCGAGGATCTGCTTGGTCCTCTTGTCCGTCGACCCGTCGTCGACGATGACCACATTCCGGTGCGAGCCCAAGCTGCTCAGGGCGCTCTGCGCTGCCTCGCGCAGGGGATCGCCGGTGTTGTAGGCCGGAATGACGATTCCGACACGGTTCTCCACCCCAAGACTCCTCGGTTGCAGACGGGTGACGGCGCGCCCAACGCCTACGGATGCGTTGGTCGACTCGTCCTATTATGTCCTGGTCTCGGATGGTTGGAGTCGTCTTGCGCATCAACGTCGCACACGCTGTGCCTCCGACGTCGTCGGCCTACGGGAAGGCTGACGACGGGTTCACTGCGGCCATGGAGATTGTCGCCGAGCGCCACGAGGTGAGGTGGCTCAACGTCCATCCGTATGCCGCCGGGTGGAAAGAGCGCGAGGCGCTCCTCCCCGACGCCGATTTCGTGCTTGTGCGCAGCGATTGGCTCTGGCTCCCGGCGCAGTCAGCAGATCGTGCCCTGCGCGGACGCACCACTCCGGTGGGTCTGCTCATCGCCGGGTCGACCATGCCGCCCCCTCGGTCGCGGATGCTCCGCTACGACGTGCTCTTCTACGAGACACCGTGGTACGCCCAGTTCGTCACCGACCATCCGTATGCCGTGCAGGCCTTCGGAGTAGACACTCGGGTCATGCGCAACCTGGGTCGTGCGGATGCTGATCGCACCTACGACTGGGTCTTCGTCGGCAGATTGGCGCCGTTCAAACGACCCGAACGCCTCATCGGCCTCCCAGGTCGACGCCTCGCGATCGGCGACCTAGGAGTGCACCGCCCGGAGATCGAACAAGCGCTGCGTGACGACGGAGTCGAGGTGCTCGATCAGCGCACTCACGAGGTACTCGCGGAGATCTACAACGACGCTCGCGGAGTGTTCGTCCCCTGCGAACTGCAGGGTGGGGGTGAGAGGGCTGTCCTGGAAGGTCGGGCCTGCGGCTGTCGGGTCGAGATCGCCGATGACAACCCCAAGCTCGCGTCGCTGATGGAGTGCCCGATCTGGAGCCACGAAGAGTATGCCGCGTGGCTGCTGGAGGCCATTGAGGCCGTGGTTGACGGCCGCCGAATCCCGGATCGTGACAAGCTGGCCGGTCAGCGGGCCCAACGCCGCGCGATGTTGCTCGACAAGGCCCGCCGCTCTCCCAGCACGATCCGCATCCGACTGCGGGACAAGGCAGCCCAGGTGCTGCAGCGATGACGTCTCTGGGTTAGGTCAGCGTTGTCATCCCCACTCTGCAGCTTTCGCCGCGACTGGTGCCGCTCCTTGAGACGTTTGTTGACGACCCCGCTGTAGGGGAGGTCGTGGTGGGCAACAACGTGGCCAAGCCGATTCCGTTCAGGCACCGAAAACTCGTGGTCCTCGATCAGACCGAGAACATCTTCGTCAACCCTGCGTGGAATCTGGGCGTGAGCGTCGCCACTGGCCACTACGTCTTGGTCAGCAACGACGACATCGGCCTCAGGTGCGACGTCGTGACGACCCTCGTATCGATCGTCCGCCTGGCATGGGCATCATCGGTCCCCACCCCAAGCTGATTCGTGGATACTGTCGATCACCTCGGGCCGATGTCCCCGCTGCTGCGGCGGACGTATGCGCGAACCTGGGGATTTGGCAGCCTCATGTTCCTTGAACGTGATCACTGGTTGCCCATTCCCAGCGACATGAAGATCATCTACGGGGACGACTACCTCTTCCATCGTCAGCGACACCGCAACTACCACCTCTTCGGTGTGCCCATCGTGACCGAGATGAGTACGACGTCCTCACGGGATGAGTTCACCGGACAAGCCGCCGAGGACGCGCGCCTCTACGAGCAACGGTGGGCTCGAGAGAGCCCCTACCTCAGGCGCTTCCGAGTTGCGGCCGCCTTCGCCGGCCTGCAGCAACGCGCCGGTCGCTCACGCTGAGTGGGCGACGACGGCATACTGCATCCACTGGGTGTCCCCGAGGAGATGGCGCACCTTACGACTGTGCCCCGCGAAACGGTGGGGGTACATCCGGACGACGTTGTTGATGCCCTCACAGCGTTCGACGACGTAGCCGGTGTCCGTGAAGAGTGACTCGATGCTGCCGCGGGTGAAGAAGCGGAAATGGGTGCGGTCGAGAACGCCGTCGTCGGCGTAGTCCCACCGGCCACGGATCAATCCCCACAGAACGGGAGCGAATCTCATGTTGGGGATCCTTGCCATGACTTGCCCGTCGTCGGAAAGAAGTCCGCGGGCAGCCCGCAGAGCCGACCATGGGTCGGCCATGTGCTCGAGCACATCGTTGAAGCAGATCAGGTCGAACTCCCGATCCGCGGACTCAGGGGCGTCCGGGAAGTAGCCGGTGCGCACCTCGTCGTACCCGCGGCCATGCCGGGCCAGTTCGGCCTGCTCGGCCGTGGCTTCGACGCCGTCGAGAGTTGCCCCGGCGCCGAGCGCTGCGCGGACGGTGCTACCGAAACCTCCCGTGGCACAGCCAACGTCGAGCACCCGCCGAGATCCTGCCGGGATCAGCGGCAGAAGTTCGCGGCGATCGATCTGGTGGTAGCCGCCATCGCGAGACAGGGCGTCCATGTCAGCCACCAGACTGGGATGGGTCGGTGCTACTCGGAACCAGCCAACCCGCCCCACGCCCGCTGGGCACCAGGCGCCGCCACATCATGGCCCGTGACTCGACGAACGTCCAAGACAGCCAGGCTAGGGGTGTGACCAGCAGGGTCGTCACCATGGTCAGCACATGGGTGGGCCAGCGCGGTGTCATGGCTACCAGGAGTTGTTGCATCGGGAAGCCGTAGATGTAGAAGCCGTAGGACAAGTCACGGCGCGAACCGATCCGTGTGGGCAGACTGAAACCTGTCCATAGCACCAGGTAGGCAAAGGGCAAAGCACCCAGCCGGACGCTGAACCCCCGCAGGGCGAGCAGCCCGAAGACGACGCCGGCCGCTGCTGCCCACGTGGTTCGCCACGGGATCCAGCGGTGAAAGAGGTAGATGAGGGACCCGGCTGCGAAGAAGAACAGCAGTTTCGAGCCCCAGAACAGCTCGATGGGCACGGCGGCCTTCACCCGTGGCTGAGAACCCACCAACGCCGCCAGGAAGACCACCGGCATTGCCACCCGCAGGAGCCCGCGCCCACCGAAACCCAACAAAGCGATGAGCAGGTAGCACCCCACCTCATAGGGCAAGGTCCACAACGGCAGGTTCCACATGCCGGGGTAGGGGTTGTGGGACAGCGTCGGTGCGATGTCGGTCTGGCGCACCATGAGGGCGGCATTCTCGATGACGTACTGGAGCGCAGCGCCCGAGTCGAAGGGGATGTTGCCGAGCATCGCCGCAGCCGGTGCACACGCGAACGCAACGATCAGGAGGCACACGGCATACCCGGGGTAGATGCGCAGGAAGCGGCGCCAGAGGTATGGGGCCCACCCCATCCGGAGCCGACTGGAGGTGATGAGGTACCCCGAGATGACGAAGAACCCGGATACTGCCCAACCGGCCGCGCCCTCACCGTTGATCGTCCACTCGTTGGTGTCGAGCAGCACCGAGTAGCTGTGCTGGACGATCACCAGAACCGCAAAGACCAGTCGCAGGAAGTTGAGGGCATTGCCAGACGCGCTCGCGACGTGCTCGGTGCCTGCGGACGTCGGCGCGGGAGGAGTTCGGTCGTGCGGACGGGAGTTCTCGCGGGGCACGGATCTCCTCGGGTGGGCGAGGGAAGTGGACTGCATGGGATCTACGATCGGAAGGTTCTCACGGAGGATGCTCCTCCCTAGCATGCCTGCATGTCTGGACTCCTCGGTGGGGTGGCGCCGCTCACGGGCAGGCCCCTGTTATCGGCCAGCGCACCATCAGTGTGGAGAACGAACCCGCTCGCCACGGCGGCCGTCGTGGTCCTGGGGTTGGCTCTTCCTCACCGTGCCGCGGCCTTCGGGATGGGTGGGCGATCACGTCCACAAGGAAGACGGCGAAATCTTCCTCACCGACTCCCTCGCCCGCGGGTGGTCGTCAATCGTCGACGTCTACTCCGTCTACCTACACGTTGGGCCCCGACTCATCGTTGGAGGGTGTGCGACCGCGCTGCCGCCTGAGGCTTTCGCGGGCTGTGTGACGACGACAGTCAATGGGTTACGGGCCGGGGTCGCTCTTCTCGTGGCAGCGGCGTTGGCGGCGTACCTCGGTCGGCCAAGGGTGGCGTTGCTGGCCGGCGCAGGGATGCTGCTGCTTCCGGCTGGTCAGATGGAGATCCTCGGCAATGTGACCAACCTCCGGTGGATCCTCGTCGCGTCGGCGACCTTCCTGCTGCTGGCCCGCTTCGACCATTGGCGGTCAGCCGCCGTCGCCAGTGGAGTGTTGGCCCTCGCTGCGGTGTCCGACCCGCTGGCCCTGGCCCTGGTCCCGCTCGCCCTGCTGCGACTGGTGACCTGGCGTGGAGTGGCCCGCCTGGGTCCCTCAGTCTTGCTCGTGGCCGCAATGGTCCAGACGGCCATGATGCGCCCGGGCGACCGCCAGACCACCCCTGGGGCGACGTTGCTGGGAGACCTGCTGACCGGCATACAGCAGGTCGTCGTGCGGTGGGGCGCTGGGTGGTTCGGCATCACCCCGGTGCAAGTGCTCCTTCGCCTCGGGACGGCCGTGGCCGCCACCGCCGTCGTCGTGGTGGCGGTGGTGCTGCTCGCCGTGGCTGCCCGCCGCGTCGGGCTCGCCCGCGACGAACGCCACCTCGTGGTGGCCCTGGGAAGCGCTTCTGCGGTCTACCTGGCCGCCGCGTTGGCGTTCGCCGACCTTTCACTGCTGTCCCTGGGCAACTGGTGGACGGTCGCCGACTCGGCGCGCTACTCCACAGTGGCCGGCTTCCTGTGGTTCCCCGTCGTCGTGCTCGTGGCCGCTCGATGCTGGGAGGCGCGCCGATCAATCCGCTGGCTGGGGCTGGTCGCCGTCCTGCTCGGGTTGTCGATCATGGTCGGCGTCCTCGCGGATTTTCGCGGAGATCCCTGGAACACCAACGGTCCGGCCTGGCCGATGACCGTGTCCGATGCGCGGACGGAGTGCGCCACGACGGGGCAGGACCCGAGCGTGCGCGTCACTCCGGTCGGGCTGGCTCAACCCTTGTGGGCACAGCTCACCTGCCGCTGGCTGACCAGCTAGCCGCCCACGGGAGCAGTCGTCGCCGAGGCCAACCGAGCGGGATTCGGTATGCCGTGCCCGGTGCCGTACCCTTGGACGGTTCGCCTCCGGCATACCGCCGATCATCGGCGCGGCCCGCTAAGCCGCACCACCTGTGGATAACCCGCCCATCGGGTGTCCAGGATCGGGCAGAGTGTCGCCTGGCAGACACATGCACACCCTCCTGTCACGGAGAGACCGTGACCGCGAAGACCAGAGGAGGTGGGTCACCGCATGCGTCAGTACGAACTTATGGTCATCCTCGATCCCGAACTCGACGACCGCACTGTCGCGCCCTCGCTCGACAAGCTGCTGTCGGTCGTGAAGAAGGACGGCGGCACCGTCGACAACGTCGACATCTGGGGCCGTCGTCGGTTGGCTTACGACATCAAGAAGAAGTCCGAGGGCATCTACGCCGTCGTGCGCATGAGCGCCGAGCCGGCCACCGCGCTCGAGCTCGACCGTCAGCTCAACCTCAACGAGTCGGTCCTGCGCACCAAGCTGCTGCGCCCCGGCGCCTGAGCTTCGGTCCACCCGCTCACCAGATCCACTCGGATCACCTGATCACCTGATCGCACCACCTGAATCCACCACAGAACGCACCGGCGCAGGAAACGAGAGGTCCACGCATGGCTGGCGACACCGTCATCACCATCGTCGGGAACGTCACCGGCGACCCCGAGCTGCGGTTCACCCCGTCCGGGGCTGCCGTGGCCAACTTCACCGTCGCCTCGACGCCGCGCGCGTTCGACCGCCAGAGCAACGAGTGGAAGGACGGGGAAACCCTGTTCATGCGCTGCTCGGTGTGGCGGGATGCGGCCGAAAACGTCGCCGAATCGCTGGCGCGCGGCACCCGGGTCATCGTCACCGGCCGGCTCAAGAGCCGGTCCTACGAGACCAAGGAAGGCGAGAAGCGCACCGTCCTCGAGATGGAGGTCGACGAGGTCGGCCCCTCGCTGCGCTACGCCACGGCCAAGGTGGCGCGCACCCAGCGTGGGCAGGGCTCCGGTGGCGGCTTCGGCGGCCAGGGCGGCCAGGGCGGACAAGCCGGCGGGTATGCCGGGCAGGAGTCCGACCCGTGGGCGACCGGTCCCGCCGGTGGCGGTCACGGCCCGCAAGGCGGCTACGGCCAAGGCGGACAGGGTGGCCAGGGCGGTCACGGTGGCTATGGGGGATCGCCGCAGGGCGGCCCCACCCAGGGTGGTTGGGGCGGCGGCGCGCCGTCCTACGACGAGCCCCCGTTCTGATCGACCCGATCGTCGACAACACACCTTCACGACAGACGTTTGACCTTTAGGAGACACACGAGATGCCCAAGCCCCCGCCGCGGAAGCCGAAGAAGAAGGCCAACCCGCTCAAGATGGCCAAGGTCGAGAACATCGACTACAAGGACGCCAACCTGCTGCGCAAGTTCATCTCCGACCGCGGCAAGATCCGCGCTCGCCGCGTGACCGGCGTGTCGGTCCAGGAGCAGCGCCTCATCGCCAACGCCGTCAAGAACGCCCGCGAGATGGCCCTGTTGCCCTACTCGTCGTCGGCGCGCTGACCGGCATACCCCTCTTTCGAGCGCGAAAGGTACTGGAGATGAAGGTCATCCTCACGCACGAGGTGAGCGGTCTGGGCACTGCTGGAGACGTCGTCGACGTCAAGGACGGCTACGCCCGCAACTACCTCTTCCCCCGCAAGCTGGCCACGGCGTGGACCGCCGGCGGCCAGAAGCAGGTCGACTCGATCACCAAGGCCCGCGCGGCCCGCGAGATCAAGTCGCTCGACGACGCCAAGTCGGTCAAGGCGGCCCTGGAGGGCAAGTCAGTCAAGGTCGCCGCGAAGGCCGGCAAGGGCGGGCGCCTCTTCGGCGCGGTCAGCGGTGGCGACATCGCGGCTGCGGTCAAGGCCGCCGGCGGCCCGGAGCTCGACCGTCGCAAGATCGAGGTTCCCGGCCACATCAAGACCACCGGTGAATACTCCGCACTGGTCCGCCTGCACCCCGAGGTGCAGGCCAAGGTCGCATTCGAGGTCGTTCCGGCCTGAGTTCGGCTGACCCGCAAGGGTTTTCGGTATGCCGTGGGGCCGGGTGACGCGCGTCGGACGCGACCCGGCCCCACGGCATACGCATCGTATGTTCGCGAGAGAGTGGTGGGGATGGACCCTTCTCGTGCGGCGTCGGAGGTCCCTCGCCGCATTGCCGTGCTCGTGCCGAATCCGCAACTGCGCGGAGGCGGGGAGAAGCACGGCCTGGCGATTGCCGTGGCGCTGTCCCAGGTCGCCGAGGTGACCGTGGTCACCGATGGCCTGGAGGCGCTCGACGAGGCGGGTCGCTTCCACAACCTCGACCTCTCGCGCTGCACCGTGGTGCCGCTGCGGCGGGGTCGGTCCGTCCCGCTGCGCGCTGCCTACCGAGCCCAGGTGCCAGTGCCCTATCTGCGCCGGTTGCAGAACTGGGAGGACTACCGCGATCTGCGGCGGCTGGGCTTTGACATGTTCGTCAACGTCGGCTTCGAGAGCACGCTCAAGAATCCTTCGCCGCGAGGGATATTCGTGTGCATGTTCCCGCACCGGCCGGCTGAACTGCTGTGGACCGAGTCGGCCCGCCGGGCGACGGCTCGGGCGGACCGATTCGCCCGGGTGATCGGGGGCACCAGCCTGGTGCTGTCGGACAGCTATCAGCAGATCGTCACCAACTCCACGTTCACCGCGCAGTGGCTGCGTCGGTGGTGGGGCGTCACTGCAGACGCCGTGATCTTCCCGCCGTGCGAGGACATGCGGCGTCCGCAGATCCCGCGGGCTCGGTCGATTCTCAACGTCGGACGTTTTGTGGCCGACGTCGGGGACACCCTTCTCAAACGCCAGGACGTCTTGGTCGACGCCTTTGCCCAGCTGACGGAGTTGCACGGTGCCGGCTGGACCTTGGATCTGGTCGGGCCGGTCCACGACGAAGGTCCCTCACGCGCGGCCGTGGCGGCGCTCAAAGAGCGCGCGGCCGGGTTGCCGGTGCGGTTCCACGAGGCGATCGATCACGCCGAGTTGGTGCGGTTGATGAACCAGGCCCGGATCTACTGGCACGCCACCGGGTTGGGGTCAGACCCTGAGGTCAACCCCGGCAATCAGGAGCACTTCGGCATGTCGACCGTCGAGGCCATGTCTGCAGGAGCGGTGCCCATCGTCCTGGACACGGCCGGGGCTCGCGACTCGGTCCGCCATGGGATCGACGGGATCCGCTGGACGACCGTCCCCGAGTTGCTGTCGGCGACCCGAGAGGTGGCTCTGGACGAGTCGCGTTGGGCCACTCTGAGCCGGGAGGCGATGGTCGGTGCTCGCCGATTCTCGCGCGAAGCCTTCGACCGGGCCACGTTGGGCCTCCTCACGTCCCTGGGGGGAATGTCATGATGCGTCCAAATCTCCGTTACCGTGAGAGCACGGGCGCAGGGGGATGCGCCCCCAGCACCGGAGAGACAGCATGACCCGGTTCACCGCGGCCTGGGCACCCTACGCCGACCTCTTCTCGCGCAGCGCGCGAGTCAAGCTCGGGATCGCGACCGTGGGGTCACTTGTCGTGTCGCTCATCGAGACAGCGGCTATTGCCCTGCTCTTCCCACTCATCCAGATCCTGTCCGGCGCTGACATGGAGCAGGGAGTGCTGGGGTGGCTGCACCGCCTCTTCGGGCAGCCAGCGAAGATCCCGTTCATCCTCACCCTGATGAGTGGGGTTCTCGGCGGCTTCATCGTCAAGGACGTGTTCTCGCTCGCCTTCCGCTGGTGGATGCTCGGGTTCATCGGGCGGGAACAGGTCGCGACCTCCACCCGGATGTTGCGCTACTTCCTCAACGCCCCGTATTCGGTGTTCCTGCAGCGGTCGGTGCCCGACATGCTGCAGACCATCTCGAATGCCGTGGGGATGTTCTACATCGCGACAGTCGGCGGAACGATGACACTCGTCGTCGAGAGCTTCACCATGCTCACCATTCTCGGCGCGCTTCTTCTTACCTCTCCGCTCATCACGTTCATTCTGGTGCTGTACTTCGGAGCGATCGGGCTGGTGTTCGCCAGGCTGGTCAGACCTCGCGCCAAACGTGCAGGAGAGAACCAGATGCACGCCGCCACGATCGCCTACGCCGCCATGACGCAGGCGTTGGGTGGGATCGAGGAGATCAAGATCCGGCATGCTCAGGAGTTCTACCTGTTCAGGTACCGCGATGCGGCCATCAAAGGTGTGCTCGCTGGGCGAGTGAGCACAACGCTCGGTGAGGCGCCGCGCTACCTGCTGGAGATCCTGTTCATCTTCGGCCTGGGCGGGGTCATCATGTTCACCCAGACCCTGGGCTCACCAGATGCCCTTGTCGCCACCCTTGCGGTCATGGCTGCCGCTGCCTTCCGGATGCTGCCGTCGCTGACCCGTTTGCTGGGCTCCGTGACTCAGATCCGCGCGGGCGAGTCGGCCCGCAGCCTGCTCTTCGAAGAACTGACGCGCGAGAAGACCTACACAGCTTCGGAGCCTGTCGCTGGGTGCGAAGGGCGACTCCAATTCCGCCAGGAGTTGCGCTTCGACGGCGTGACCTTCGTCTTCGACGATGGCCACGAGCCAGTCCTTGACGATGTGTCCTTCGGAGTGGCGCCGGGGTCCAGGGTGGCCATCGTCGGCGGCAGCGGGGCGGGCAAGACGACAGTCGCCAAGCTCATCATGGGTTTGCATACGCCTACCGGAGGCCGGATCACTGTCGACGGAGTGGATATCGTCGCGGAACGCTGCCGATGGCAGAACAACCTGGCGTTCGTTCCCCAGGACATCTATCTCATGGACCTTCCGCTGTGCGAGAACATCGCGTTCGACCATCTTCGGGCAGAAATCGACTGGGGCAAGCTCACGAGAGCTGTGGAGTTGGCCCATCTCGACGGGTTGGTGCGATCCCTGCCCCAGGGCCTTGACACGGTGATCGGCGAACGCGGCGTGCGGCTGTCCGGTGGGCAACGCCAACGGCTGGGATTGGCACGCGCCCTCTATCGAGGTGCGGCAGTCCTGGTGCTCGACGAAGCGACGTCGGCACTCGACAACGCCACAGAGCGGCGGATCTCGGAGACTCTCGCCGAGTTGCCGGCCGAGATCACCACCATCGTCATCGCCCACCGGCTGTCCACCATCAAGGACGCCGATCAGATCATCCTGCTCAACGCTGGGCGCGTGGCGGGCATCGGCACCTTCTCGGAACTCCTGCGACACAACTCGGAATTTGCCCAGCTGGTCGCCTTGGGATCCCTGGATGTCGCCGAGGCGCGGGACGTGCGCGCGGACCGCCGGGCACCCGATGATTCCCGGTCGTAGCCCCACACACGCGGGGCGACGAGTGTCAGGCCGGCCCTCGCTCCGCGCCGAAGCGCGTCAACTTCTGGCTGTTGCGGCGTGGTATCGCTTGGGTCACCGACTTCGCGCTCAACGACGTGTGGACGCTCGGATCGAGCTCCCAGCTCTGCCGTCGGGACCGACGCGCCGAGGCGAGATCTGGGCCGTTGCCGTCGTGCGTGACGAGGCGGACGTGGTCGCATCCGTGATCCACCACCTGCTCGACCAGGGCATCGACCACATACTCGTTGCGGACAACCGATCGATGGACGGGACGAGGGAACTGCTCACCCGCATGGCTGTGGACGACAGTCGGGTCCACGTCGCGTTCGATGAAGAGCCTGCCCATATGCAGGGACAAAAGATCACCCGCCTGGCCCGGGCAGCGTGGAGTGCCGGCGCCGACTGGATCCTTCCATTTGATGCCGACGAGTTCTTCTTCGCCCGAGGTCAGACTGTGGGAAGCTTCCTGCGCGGTCACGCGGCCTCGGTCATCTACGGCGAGATGCACCACCTGGTCCCCGAGGTCGCAGGAGACCTCGGGGCCCGAAGTTGGGTCTGGTTCGACTGTGCTGATGCCTTTCCCGGCAAGGTTGCGTTCCGCTCACACCGGTGGGCGACGGTGGGGCAGGGCAACCACTCGGTTGTCCGCGCGGGTGAGCGCGGGCTGGGCCTGTTCATCGCGCACGCCCAATACCGGGGGCCGGTACAGGTGGCCCGCAAGGCCAGGCAGGGTGCGGCGGCCGAGGCGATGGCTGCGGCAGCCGTGGCGATGGATACCGGAGACCACTGGATCGCGGGCTCGCGGTTGAGCGACGAACAGGTCCAGCAGGCCTGGGACGCCATGTCCCACGGACGGCCCGCGCCCCTGCTGAAGTACCACGCACACGGCCCGGTGCTCCGACTTCAGCCGTTCTCGTGGCGGACCTGGGACCCCGGCGGCGAGGTCGCCAGGGCCAAGGCGCTCCAACCGCGAGCAAGCGACGGTCATTGAATCCACCGGGGACGCCTGGCCCACGGACGCCAGGTGGGACCGGCATTCCCCGCGAGTTCCTGCGCGCTCGCCACCCCGGCGCGAGCCAGGTAGGGCGCCTGGAACCGCTCCTCGGCGGCATTGTCGTATGCCGCGCCGACCGTCCCGAGGTGCCGCACTGGTGCTGCATCGATGACACCCAGGCGAAATCCCTTGTCCCTCAGGAAGGTCCACCCGACGTCTACCCCCCAGCCCATCCGGGCATCAGTCGGGAAGGGCAGGACCACGGTTTGAGCACGGGGCGAGAAGAGCACGACCGGTCCCACTTCGACGTAGAGGACCTCCCGTGCAGTCATCAGCGGGACGACCTCGGTGACCTTGTAGTTGAGGTTACTGTCGGCCACATGTGCCGGCTGGGCAATATCGAACTCACCGGTGGTCATCAGGCCGGCGATCCGCGCAGCCCCACCCCCGACGAACACCACGTCATCGTCGAAAATGGCGACGATGTCTCCGCGCCGCGGGGGGTGAGCGTCGATGAGCTTCTGCAACAACGGCATACGGGCACCTGGGCCACAGGACCGAGTCTCGATGCGCACCTCGTCGGCCACCGAGTCGAGTGCGTGCAAATGCATGGCCGTCCCGGTCGGCCACCCGGTCATGAACTCGCGGACCACCCCTGCGTTCTTGCGGCGATACACGCAGTAGCCGCTGACGCGCGCCGGGGCCATCTCGGCCAGGTGATAACCCCGACCTGCGAAGGTATTGCCGCGCAGCACCAGCGGGCCGACGGTGGGCGCCATCCGCGTCCACCAGCGGTGCAGCGTGCTCGTCACTGCTGTGGGCATCATCTCTTCCAATAGTCAACCAGGAGTCCGGGCCGGACCCGTGGCAGGCCAGGGCGGCGGTGCACGAGGATAGGGGCATGGCCCCGACAACCGTCTATTACACCGACAATGGTGGCAGGGGTTGGGCCACCGTCGAACTGCAGGCGGTTCTCATGGCCCGGCTCTTCGAGGCAGATCTGGTGCGACTAGATGCCTCCCGAGGCTACTCGAAGGTCGAACTGCTCCCCGGCCTTCTCCCGCGCCGTCGCAGGTCCGGTTTCGCCCTCGTCATCGCGCCCGCCCCCGCGCACCTCAACGCAGTGCTGTCCCG
>Ga0208823_1001618_pt1 | contig 17537 bp, 15 predicted proteins | sample AD_UKC075_MetaG_FD_184440 | JGI IMG/M metagenome (GOLD analysis project Ga0208823, IMG submission 184440) | Active sludge microbial communities of municipal wastewater-treating anaerobic digesters from USA - AD_UKC075_MetaG (SPAdes) (version 2) | ecosystem: Engineered > Bioreactor > Anaerobic >... | reverse complement strand
CAAACTGGCCGGAGCCGGCGGCTTCATCAACATCAGCCAGAACGCCAAGCGGGTGGTGTTCGTCGGCACCTTCCTGGCTGGCGGCGAGGTCGCCATCGAAGAGGGTCAGCTGCAAATCGTCAAACCGGGCAAGGGTAGGAAATTCATCGAAGAAGTGGAACATCGCACCTTCAGTGGCTCCCATGCGGTCGCCAAAGGTCAGCCGGTGCTCTACATCACCGAACGCTGCGTGTTCCAGCTCACCCGCGACGGGATGGAACTGATCGAAGTCGCGCCGGGCATCGACATACAGCGCGACATCTTGGATCAGATGGATTTCATTCCCGTGCAGAAACAACCGCCGCGCATCATGGACCTGCGGATTTTCCGGACGGAGCCGATGGGTTTGCGCCGCGCCCTGTTGCAGCTGCCGGTCGAGGAACGCTTCACCTATGACCCGGACGATGACCTGTTTTTCGTCAATCTGGAGGGCTACCACATCAAGACCCTGGATGATGCCGAGGCCATCCGTCGCCAGGTGGAGCGCAATCTGGGATCGCTGGGTCGCAAGACCTACGCGGTAGTCAACTACGACAATTTCACCATCGACCCGGATCTGCTGGACGCCTATACCGATATCATCAAGGATCTGATGAATCGCTTTTATTCAGGCGTGACGCGTTATACCACCAGCGCTTTCCTACGGATGAAACTGGGCAACGCGCTGGAACAGCGCGATGTGGCGCCCTATATCTTCGAAAGTGCCGGCGAGGCTCGACGTCACCTGCGTGAGGCCCAATCAGGACTGACCGAGGAAGAACTGAGAATCGCCAGTTACGGCGGTACGGGCTGATCGGCGAATCTTGCAATCATTCCTCTCAACAAAAAGGCCAGCTTGAACGCTGGCCTTTGGGTAAGGAGTGAACGACGACGATCATTTCTCCCAGTTGGTTTCTCCTGTATCAGCCGTATCGCCGTCATTGTTTTTATCCCAGCGCCGGGCGCCGGTATTATCGATCTCGAGATACCCATCGCCAACCTGACCGCCGATAGGCGTCGCCCTTAGCGTATAACTCGAAGCCGTAGCGGCATTGATGGTCAAGTCATAATACTTGGTGCTGCCATCAATGGGTGACTGGGATGGATAAATGGTTGGAGCACCAGTATCCGCACCGCTCGCAGCATTTCCCGCATAAGTACTGTTCACGGTAAATTGCCGTTCCATGGCATTGCTCAAGCCCACCAATGCGCCTTCGGCATCCGAGCGCCGCGATTTACGCACACTGCTTTGATAGGACGGATATGCAATTGCAGCCAGAATCGCGACGATCGCAACCGCAACAATCACTTCGAGCAAAGTGAAGCCTCTCGTTCTTATCCGATCTTGCATTGGACTCAACTCCCGCTCACCGTAGCTGCCGCCAAGTACTGGATGGAACTGACAGCAAAGAAAGCCGCACACCCACGTTGCTCTTGCCTTGCAGTAGAGTCTTAAGATCGCTCAAACGCTGCAACCAATCAGACTGAGGCGCACAACCAGACGTAGTACATGGAGTTGCCTCACTGATGATCAAATTGGCGGCAGTGATAACATTGCTGAGTGTTGCAGCATCAATCGTCGCCTGAATAGTCGGATCATTGGCAGCATTGATGATCGCCTGCGCAGCCGCTACCACATCCTGAGCTGCTTGCTTGTTGGCGGCATTAGCAGCGGCAGCGGCGTTTGTATCCGATGGATTGGCGCTGGCCGCTGTGTTAGCCGTATTAGCAGCGTTTATGGAAGTATTGGCTTGAATAATGGCAGTACCGACTGCGTTAGTCTGACCACTCGTCTGAGTCGCACTGGCGGTCGCACTCAAGCCGCTAGTTCCTGATAGAACAACATCGACTCCATTCGAGGACCGTACCAAGGTCATCTGGGACATGCCTGCAACACCCGCTTCAAATCCACTCACCAAAACCTGTCCGCCACTGACTGAAATAGTATCGGAGCTATTATATTGGCCATCTCGGTTGACATCGAATACAACCGTACTGGAACGACTCCCTGACAAGGCATCTAAAGCCATGAGCCATGAAACACCAACCGAAGGTGCACAAGGATCGCTATTATCGTAGGGAATGCGAGCTGCAAAAACCACGCGCCCTCCATTGACTATCGGACTGGCCGTTACTCGCTCACCGCTGGTCGTAAAATCCAAATACCAACCACGCTGGATACTCCAATCAATCGCATTATTAGTCACAACACGCCAAGTATTGCCCAGAGTCGTGACCTTGTTAGTAATCTGTTGTCTTAGTAGAATGCTCTCGCGGTTAGACCCAGTAGCTGTAATAGTGGCCCCTCCCTGCCAACCATTGATAGCATCCCATGTAGCGGTATCCCAGACCCCATAGAAGCTTTGGGTCGGAATACTCGTTGCATGGTCGCCGACCTCAAAATATTTTCCAGCGCCGAACAAGATGAAATAGCCGCCATTTGGATGACGCATGATTGCAGGCGCTGAAGTAATCGGCTGAGTCTGATCAATGGAGTTTTTTGCTGTAAATAATGGCGTACCAGAAAATAGCGCAGTAGCAGGAATACTTGTCGGGCTACTTGCGCTCAAATCAAATTTCCACATGTTACCCAATGCATCTCCCGCATAGGCAGCAATAATACGGCCATCGGTAGAATCAAGTAATAAAGAAGGGCTGGTTAATCCATTAGAAGCACTGGAGTTTGTAGAGATCTTCTTGACCAAAGCGCCTGTATTCAGGTCGACAATGAACAGATACGCCAAGCCGCTATTGCTATTATAACCATTACCGAAAACCACGACCCACTCGCCATTTTTCAATTGGCCAACTTTAGGTTGACCTATGGTATAGCCAAGATCGGTATTGGTATATTCCCACAATACATCACCACCATTACCGCCAGTAAAATTAGCAGGGTCACTCACATTCAAAGCAAACACGGCTCGACCACCTGCACCCGTGGTTGCGACCAATATAGAATCAGTTCCCACATCTACTACGATAGGAGAGCCATCCACAAAATATTTATGGCCATCCTTGATATAGGTACGATTTGTCAGTGCAGACAAGTTGGAAAAAACAGCATTTGGGATATAAACAAACTGCTCTAGCCCAGTCGTCGAATCGAAGCCATGCAAACCACCATCATTGGCGCCAACATAAACCATATTGGTTTTATCATCGTAAAATGGGGTTGAATTGATGATATCGCCTAATAGCCATATACGATCACGTAGTGTTCCACCACTTTGCGACCACTCTTTAGACTGGTCTCCACGAAGCCAGTTGAGTCGATCTTGGCCGACAGAAGTTGTATCTGAGCCTATTAAAGCATTCTGTTGTACACTTGTTAAGTTACTCCAAAGAAGTTCTATACCTGTCGTTCCATTCCAAGTATAAACTTTTCGAGTACTCGGATTGATGGATGTTTGAGTATTATGGCTTCTCCAATGTGGAGAAGCCATATTTGGTGCATTGGTAACAGGATCAAGGTCATACCTAAGCAATTCGCCACTCCAATCCTTGACCTGATATTGGGCTTGATAAACCGCATCGCCTGTTTGTTGCACTGTTGCATCCGAAGCAACAGCCGCTGCGCTACCTATCTGGTCGGAAAGCGTTTGAAATACTTGCGCTAAATTATTAGCCAAGTCAGCTGGATTAATCGCATAATAATAATTATCAGGTATTCCATCACCATTGCTATCCCAACTTTCCACATTCTTGGTTGGGTCATTCGTTGAAACTAGGGTTTTATCGTATCCACCCCATTTTGCAGCGTAATACAAGGAGTCTTTCAGTAAATTAGCTGTTCCTGAAGTAGATAATGAATAGGTCTGTGAAGTAGCAGGACTAGTATCAACGCAGCTAGCTCCTCCACTCCCACATGCCTTGGCTCCAGTTGAATCAGAATAAGTATAGCTCAAAATACCAGAATGAGCATGAAAACCATCCTGAGTTGTACCACTAATTATGTACCCAAAACCCATCGAAAAAGAAGTCGACATAGTCAAAACTTGCGTGGTAACAGTAATTCGAGTACTCGTTATTCTATAGCTTAAAAGACCTGTCATATCCTGATCGTAATCGCCACCTTGTTCACTGTCTTCCCATACCACAAGAAATGAACCTGTACCTGCAGTCAAATCCTGGTTGATAATTTTAAAATCGACAATAGTACAATTTCCGTTTGGAGTCATACCACTATTTCGACAAGCTGGAAGTATAACTACACTTGCCTTAATATTCCCTGGCGTTGGAATTACGATCCTCGGCACTGCAGGAGCCAGGGAAACACCAAATGTTTTAACCATTTGATTCCCATCTAATGAAGAGCGTAAATCATTAGTATATGCGTAATTCGCCAAGCCAGCGATGCGATAACTACCACTCAGGCGTGGTGCCTCAGGACAAGGGCCAGTTACTGAACCCAAGCTAGTTATTAGCTTGGCAGTACACAACTGATTATTATTCAAATCAGAACTCGACGGTGTACCGCCCAGCGTACCAATAAACCACGGTTTGTTATCGATTCCTTCGCCTACCCCAACAGTATCAGTCAATGTTGTTACTGATCCCCATGATAGTGGCACAGAACTATAACCATCACTATCATATGAAGATACACTAGCATTAAAATTAATGATATTCAGCGGTGCGCATCTATTATTAATAGTCAACGGGTCTGCCCACGAAGCTGATGTTAAACCCGTAATCTTGTCGTTTCCCGCCATAGAAAAGGAGGAAGTTGCTGCAAGGCCAGCATAATAGCGAAGCGCCTCTAAAAATATTTCCGATTGCGGATTACCCCAATTAGAGCAATTTCCTTCTGTGAAAGAAGATAAACCCCACGTACAGCTATCGCTACCTGTTACATTGAAATATGTCCCGTCACTTCCACTACGGTAACCATAAATACTCAGCCTATCGAGAGAGTTAATAATACTCCCATTAATGGGAACTTTGACTGTTCCATCTGTACCAGCATTTATTTCATCCGTTATGACACCAATATTTTTCCTCAATACTCCGCCAGACATATTTTTAGAATAACTACCAGTTAATAACCCAAAATAAAGCGATGAATCATCGCCATATTGTTGAATCAAGCCGATGGGTTTTTGATTTCCAGAAGGATATTTCTTACATTTTTCTTGGTTAAGAAGACTGTTGACACAAGAATCTACTCGTACTACATAGTCACCCAACCCAAGAGCAACATCACTTTTAACAGGATTGTCGGAATTAGCGGTAACTTGACTTACACTCATCATATTGCTATTACTGAAAGACTGGCCATCTATGGCCAGTGCAGCATAACCAGTTCTTGATTTTTCAGTATCCCATAAACACTGATAGCGCTCATTAGCCGCCCACAGGCTATAATTACCTTTGGCGACTCGTATCAATGGTGGATATGCTGTAGTATTTGCTGCTGCATCCTGAGAAAGGACAGTATTGCTATAATTAGTGGTAGAGGTAGTATTACAAAAACTAACTCCATTACGAGAACTGTTGATGACATTCCATGTTATAGTATTTCCAACAAGTACACTGCTCCCACTAACGGTACTACTACTGCCAGTAATCTGAATCTGGTCAACTGTTGTTTCATTAATTCCAGATCCTGTAGTAGCCTTACCCATGTAAACACCCATCATCCAGCTTATAGGAAAGCTTGAATTTCCAACATAAAAATATAGCTGATCACCAATTTCAGAGGCGTCTCCACTATTCCATGAAATCACTGGCGGAGTAATCAGATTAGCGCTATTACTACGCACAGAAGACGCAGTAGAAATTGACAATAACTTATAAGATGTTGTCCCATTCGCTACTGCCGACACTAAAAATGGTGTCAATTTATTAATATCGGTTCCTGCATAATATTTAACCCAACTATGCGCATCATTTGGTAGGTAAGTACGCTCAAGCACAGTAGCAGTATTTGCATCAGTTGGATCAGTATAGCGATATCCACCATAAAGAATTTTTCGCACTATATCGATACGAGCCATGGAGACCCAGTTTAAAAAGTTGCCACTCCATTCTGAACCATTACAATATTTATCGACTGTTGTTCTTGAAGGGCTAAATTTATTTGCAGTACTAGAATATGCATAACACTTATAACTGTCGAAATAGCCATAATAATCTACGCTATGTAGATAGCCCTGATCAGCCAGCCCATCGTTATTCAAATCAGCATAGTCTGGGAAAGCGGTAAAATGAAGTTGTTGGTCGCGCGACATGGTCAACATAACCAACGGTGGTACTGGAGCTGTCATGAATAATGGGGCTTGTGCTATATTAAATCCCATGCTTTCAGTTGGGAGAAAAGATAATACTAACAGCAAAATTCCCATAGAAATATTACCTATCCTAGCACATAGCAACCGCATAACCAGCATCACACACCTCCCAATCTAAAAATGCAGGCTCTCTATAATCAATTGCAGCTTCTAACGATAAAATCTCATTTGTAAAATAGAAACTGCGTTTTTAGTTCCGCCAAAGCCTAAAGCAGTAATACGAAAACAATTCAATGAAGTATTTGATAAGCAGTTCGTATCCACACTAGCCATATTCTCAATAACACACTTAGGTTGCTCACTGAGTTGTGATAGTGCCGCTGAGCCTGTTGGTTGGATCTTGGTACCTGTTGCATAAATATAGTTATTCGAAGTATTCGCAAAATACCCAGTCCAAAATCCACCAGGATCGCTACCCTGGTTTTGAACAGTTGTCATGCTGACAGCAGCAGAAGGCAGAGTCGCTGGTAACTCCACTAACGCCAAACAGATCTTCAGCCCTGCCTCAGCTGCCTGAAAAGCAAGATTATGATCACGGGAACTGCCCGCCATACTTTCCTCTTGGCCAGTATTTCGCATAGCAGTTACACCAATAATCGTGATTAGTAGCAAAAAAATAAGTGCAATAAAAAGTACAGCGCCGTGTTGTTTGGCATATTTTTTATTATCGTTTTTAATAAAAAAAATAACATTAATCATGGCACTTTGTTACGAATCTGGATGGTAAAAGTAAACGCCTGCCGCAAACAGCGATCATTGACGCTCCAAATATTATTAGTATCAGCTGGGAAATATATCGTTTGTGGCTGTTTAACGACATTATCAGCCAAACTAACCATCAACAAATGAACCCGTACACTACACACAGAATTCCAGTCCGTAATATTGGTTGCCGGCTGATAAAAAGGTGATATCACTATCATTCTGTCATTAACACCATCTCCATTGGTATCAACTGCAGTGCAAGATCCGTATAAAATCCGCATTGCTTCTACGCCTTCTATCAATTCCTGCAATCCCCCACTATTCCTATTCAAGCGAAGTGAAGTTCTAGCCTTTGCACACTCTTGGGTACTTGTACTTGTTCCAACTGCATAAACCCTACTCTGATGACCGCTCTCATCTACCCACTTGACCGTAACATCGTTATTTTGATTGCTGGTGCCATTACCACTAATGGCAATTCCTGGAAGGACCGCACTTGGTGGTACATAACCTGCCATACGAATATCCGTCACCATGCTTTCCATCGCCAGCCGTCCATTTTCCTGAATTCGAGATAGACTATCCTGCAGTCGATAGGTCTGTTTACTCTGAACAAACAGCTGAATAGCACCGCCAATTAAAAATAAACCAAGAGCGAGTGAAACTAAAACTTCAACTAAGGTAAAACCTGACTGGCTTATACCAGCTGGTATCTCAATAACACACCTAGATTGATACCAGTTATTGTCATTCATAATTTCGTCATCACGACAAATTGCTGAGCGGCGCTCTGGCCTCGGCTATCATCCCACTGGACAATAACAGTGAATTGATCTCCACTATGGGTAATTCCACCTGTCCCTGATGGTAAATGGGATAAAGCAATACGCCATTGTCGACGATCGATATCAGTCAGCTGGCTCGTACCCGTCGGAGCCGTATCAGTTACCGCAATATCATAATTTCCATTATGGGCTGCCACTATATTCGCCCGCATTCGGTCGATCATGTCATAGGCCAAGACAGTTGCTTGAGAACGCAAATATGCGCTTTGATTGAAACGTATCGAGGTTGCTTGCAAGCTAGCTAATCCTAAAAGACCAACAGCTAATATGATGATGCTCACCAAAATCTCAAGGAGCGTAAATCCAGCATGTTTTGGAATTCTTATAATTTTGGTTTTCATCGTGGACATGATTGTTGTCTCATACTTGCACGCCCAACACTATTAATAACGACGATATTTCTCTGATTGTTTGCATTACAAAGACCAAAAGTAAATGTGCCTAACTGAAATGCATTACTGCCTTTGATTCGAGATGAACCATCCGACTGAAATGAGATATATGCAGTTGAGTTATCGGTCATATTGCTGGTCAAGGCATTACCATTGTTAAATGCTCCATGGATTTGAAGAATCTTTTCACCATTATCCCATTGCCCATTATTATCTGTCGTTTCATTCAAGACATGGTCATTATTGGCATCCGCATCGACAAATACGACCCAGCCGCTACCCCATGCTGTGCCAGAACATCCCGCAGCTGTACCAGGACACATTACGATCCGCCAACCCACACCACGTTTTACTGCTTCGCTACGAGCTTGATTGAGCGATGTGATAAAGTCACTGCTATCGACAGCAGCGCGATTATTGAGGATAAGCCCTCTAAATCCAGGTATGCCCCATGTCACTACAATGGCGGCAATCGCTATGATGATAAGCAGTTCGGTTAACGTAAAACCAGCTTGTTGGTTCATATAGATATAAAGATCACTAGCTTTAGTATTAATAACATCGTTCATTTAAGTCAGTCATAAGGTCTCCGACTAAATAGCTCTCTTGATACGCCAATAACATACACACACGTATCAATACCGCTTCTGTAAAGATGAGTCAGTGGTACATAACTCCCGATAAACGGCATTCAAACTTCATGGAGAAATCGGACACTGACTTCACTAAGAATGATCTGGTTCGACAGAGTGAAACTTTGACAAAACCCATTGAAGACAACTTGGCAGCTCGAAACAAAGCTCGCCACGCAATGGATAGAAGAAGAGGGGTGAACCGGAAGGGAAACGGACGCCCATGACCGATGGGCAATCCTATCGCCAGCGAGAAATGCCGGCAGAGAGGGGCTTTCGAGGATTGGTGTTGAGGCCGCACTGACCGCGGTCAGGCGGCACAGGCGGTCGATCGATACGCGATCAGCGTGGATTCATTCCCGCTCGAAGACGTCTACCCGCGCGGGCGGCAGGTTACTCCAGACGATCCGGCTGGACAGCCGGCGGAATCGGGGCAACAAACGGGTGCGGGTGCCACGCAGATCATAGGTAAACTGGATCAACAGTCCACCGGGCTGCAGGAGAATTTCGAACTGATGGCTGATTGCTCGGGTCGTGGCCGGATTCAGGGACCGCAACGGCAAACTGGAAACGATGCTGGACAATGGAAACTGAGGATGATCGAGTAACTGGCCAAGCTGAGCGGCATCGCCCTGAATGATGCGCAGTTGCGGGAAACGCTGGCGTAGATGGCTGGCCAGGGTCGGCGACCGCTCGACCACCACCAGCTTCCACGGTGGCACGCCGTGCTTGAGCAGGGCAGCCGTGACGACCCCGGTCCCGCCTCCCAGCTCCACCACCCATCCGTCCCGGTCCAACGGCACTTGGGCGGCCATGTGACTGGCCAGCGCAGGGGCGCTGGGAAACGCCGCGCCCATAGCCCGCGGATTTGCCCAAATTTCCCGTGTGAACAGCGCCAGCGAAGCGGCGCCCTGATGTTGCAGCAGAACCTTCACCAAACGTTTCATATCCTACCTGATGGACGAAAATCCAAGAGTCAAGCGTTATCCAGGGAGACTGCCGGCGGAACCGGCAGTCGGGTTAAGAATTCAGGAGGTGGTCCGCAATCGTTCCTGCTCAGCCTCGAACAAGACCGAAGCGATCTGATGCAGCCCTTCTTCCTCAGCCAGCTCGGAGATCTCCTCCCAGGAAGCGCCGCGATCGATCGCGGCAGCGGTCTTGCTGCCCTCGGGCAAATCCTGGCGCTGGAGCCGGATGAAGTCGTCGACTGCCGCGAGCTGATCGTCTGCGCCTTCCACACCCTCGCGCAAGGCTTCCTGCTCGGCTTCGAACAGCACCGAGGCTAGCTTGTGGAAGCCCTCCTCCTCGGCCAGCTCGGAAATCTCCTCAAGGCTGGCGCCACGATCCAAGGCGGCTGCGGTCTTGCTAGCATCGGGCAAATCTTCCCGAAACGACCGAAGCAGGGATTCGATATTCTTCATCTCCACAGACAGAACTCCTGATGGTGGTTGTAGAGTCGGACTTATATGGATCGGTAAGTTTATTATGGTGACAGTCAAAAACCAATTTCCACGCATGGCTATCGTAAAATCCCTCTCCTCGCATCCTCATCCCGGTTTCAGCTTGGTTTAAGCCGGCGGCACTACAGTGCCTCCACGACGAGTTGCGGCGGTGCGGGCTCCCCCCGAACCGATGTCCCAACCGGCGTCGTGAACCATTCCTTTTACAACAAGAGGCACTTTCCGAATGATCGCTCACAAATCGATACTCATGGCCATCACCCTCGCCCTGGCCACCCCCTTCACCGTTGCGACTTTTGCCGCCGAGGATAGCAGCGCCACCGCACCAACCGCCGCACACGAATTCACCAAGGAACAGGCCATCGAAAAGGCTCTCAAGGCGCATCCCGGCAAGGTGACCAAAGCCTATCAGGACACCAAAAAGGGCCAGCAGACCTGGGAAGTGAAGATCAAGGGCGACGATGGGCAGAAATGGGAGATGTATTACGACATGAAGACCGGCGAGCTGGTTGCCGAGGAAGCCGACTGACCCGGATAACCATGGAGTAGGCACGGACGCCCCCTCCTCCAACCCTATTCTTCCCAACTGCAGACATCGCTTCATGACCGAACACGATACGACCGAAATCATCGTCTGGGACCCGCTGGTCCGCCTGTTTCATTGGATCCTGGTTGCAGCCTTCACCCTGGCCTACTTCAGCCAAGAGGGGCCATTCGAGGACTGGCTGGAACAGCTGGATGGCGCGTGGTTGCAAACGACCCATGTCTGGGCCGGCTATACCATCGCTGGCTTGCTATTATTTCGCTTGATCTGGGGCTTCGTTGGTCCGCGTCACGCCCGCTTCAGCGATTTCGTGCAGGGACCACGCCAAACCTGGAGCTACCTCAAGGAGGTGTTGACGTTGCGCGCCCCACGCTATCTGGGACACAACCCCGCCGGCGGAGCCATGATCGTCGTCCTGCTGTCGAGCTTGACCATCACGGTCACCGCCGGCCTGCTGCTGTACGGGGCCGACAAGGGCGCAGGACCCTTGAGCGGACTCATGATGGGCGCCAGCGACGCCGCCATCCACTCCATCAAGGAAGTGCACGAGTTCTTCGCCAACTTGACCCTGATCCTGGTCGTAGGACATCTGATCGGCGTGATCTGGGAAAGCCTGCTGCATCGGGAGAATCTGGCCCACGCCATGATCACCGGGCGTAAGCGGGCCTGACGACAGGTCGCCGGTGGGAGTCACGCCGATGCCGCGACCTCTATCGGTCTTGCTGATGGCAGTGAGTCTATTCGCCTCCGCACCGCTCACTGCTGACCATGCGCACGATGACGTCCGCACCCTTCGCAACAGCGGGCAAATCCTGCCGCTCGAAACGATCATCGACTACCACCGCCGCCGCAATCCCGGCGGCCAATTACTGGAAGTGGAGCTGGAGCTTAAACGGGGGCATCACGTGTACGAACTCAAGATTCTGGACGACGACGGCGAGGTGCGAGAGTTCGAGTACGACGCTCGCACCGGCCAGCTCTGGGGTCTTGAACGGGAAGATCGGCGCTAACGATGCGGCTATTACTGGTCGAAGATGACGCTACCCTGAGCGGTCGACTTTGCGTCGAACTGGAGCAGGCCGGTTTCGCCGTCGATGTGGCGGCAGATGGCATAGATGCAGAGTTCATGGGAAAGTCCGAGCCGTACGCCGTGGTGGTCCTGGATCTGGGCCTGCCGCGCCGCCCAGGATTGGACGTGCTGCGTCACTGGCGGGAAGCCGGCAACCCGGTGCCAGTGCTGATCCTCACCGCCCGCGACGCCTGGCACGAAAAAGTCGATGGCTTCAAAGCCGGCGCCGACGATTATCTCGGCAAACCGTTCCACACCGCCGAGCTGATCGCTCGGCTGCAGGCCCTGCTTCGCCGCGGCATCGCCCGCCCACCCGGTCCACTGCGCAACGCCGGCCTGGAGCTGGACGAGGATACTCAGACCGCGCGGATTCTCGCCACGGGCGAAACCGTCGATCTGACCGGCATCGAATTTCGCCTGCTGCGTTATTTCATGCTGCATCCTGGACGCGTGTTGTCCAAAACCCGGTTGGCCGAACAAGTCTACGATTTCGCCACCGAGCACGACAGCAATGTGCTGGAGGTCTACATCAACCGCTTGCGGCGCAAGCTCGGCCGCGAGCTGATCACCACCCACCGGGGCCAGGGCTACGCGTTCGGCTCCGGTCGCGCATGACCTCGTTACAGGCGCGGCTGTCGACCAGCCTGATCCTGACCCTGACCACATTGGCCGTGCTGGTGGTGGCGATCGGCGGCTATTCGCTGCGGCAATTGGCCGAGGATTTCGTAGCCACCCGGTTGGAACACGACCTGGAAACCCTGCTGGCCGCTTTGGAGTTCGACTCGGCCGGCCGACCGCAACTGGCCGATGCGCACACCAACAGCGCATTCCACCAACCCCTCTCCGGCCATTATTATCGGATCGATAGTCCGGCGGGCGAACTGTGTTCCCGCTCGCTGTGGGATGCGGAACTGCCCCTGCCTCCGTTGACGACCGACCGCTTCACCCGCAGCTTCACCACCGGCCCGCAAGGTCAGCTATTGTTGCTGGTCGGTCGCGCTTTTCGCATCCGTAACCAACCCGTCACCATCGTGGTGACCGAGGATTTCGGTCCGATCAGCGCTGGCCTGCGGCGTCTGATGCTGGAATTCGGCCTGATTGCCCTGCTCCTACTCGGCGTGCTGCTGCTACTCCAGCGGCTGATCGTACGGCGCGGACTGGCTCCGCTGGAGCAAATCCGCCACGAATTACCGCGGTTGGCGCGCGGAGATATCGCTCAACTGTCGATCGACGCGCCAGCCGAAGTCCGCCCTCTGGTGGCCGAGCTCAACCGGCTTCTCGAACTGCTCGGCCAGCGCCAGCGCCGCGCTCGACATGCGCTCGGCAACCTGGCCCATGCCCTGAAAACGCCGCTGACCGCCCTGACCCAATTGGCCGAACAACCCCCGCCCGTCCATGACACTACCGCATGGTGGCGAGATCTGCGCCAACAACTCCAGAATATCCGCCATCTAACCGAACGTGAGTTGAAGCGGGCTCGCATCGCTGGCGGCAGCATCCCCGGTCAACGGGTGCTGCTCGACCGCGAAGTCGCCGATCTGGCCACCACCCTGCGCCGCATCCACCGCGAACGCGATCTGCAGATCGAGATCCATATTCCGCCGGACAGCGGGCTACCGGGCGACCGCGACGATCTGCTGGAATTGTTGGGCAACCTGCTGGACAACGCTTGCCAGTGGGCAACCAGCACGGTGCGGCTGACCGCCGAGGCCAACGACGAACGACTGTGGCTGCAAGTCGAGGATGATGGGCCGGGCTGCCCACCGGATCGCCTGGCTTTACTGCAGCGCGGCATACGAATTGACGAATCGCGCGCCGGTCACGGCCTCGGGTTGGCCATCGCCAGCGACATCGTCGAACAATATGGCGGAACCTTGCAGCTGGGCCGTTCCGCGGCTCTGGGCGGCTTTCTCGCCGAGGTGGCACTGCCTCGCCTGGCCAGCGGACCCGCGTAATGCGGAGATTTCAATACGCTTCGAAGGTGAACCGGGCGGCGCCGATCATCACCTCATCGCCGGCTTCCAGGGCGAGGACTTCGTTGGTCGCCAACCCATGGCAACCGATCCGCACCGACCCCGGCTGAGCCAGATTCTGAATCCAGTACATGCCACCGCGGAACAGCAGCTCGGCCTGACGGGGCGCTACACCCTCGGCATTGATGCACAGACCCGTCTCGAAGGAATTCCCCACCGGCAGCCACTTCGGCACGTAATAATGCACGATGCGTCGCGAGGCGGCATCCACCCGGTCGAAGCGGGCATAGAGCAAGGCCCCCGGATTGCCGACCCCATTCAGCTCAGCGACCCGGTCCTGCATCCGCAACATGTTGAGATAGCGATTGCGCAGCGTCGCCCGCAGATCATCAGCTCCGGACTGCTGGTCGCGCTGCTTGAGCACATCGACCAAACCCAGCAGATAATGGCCAAACCGGTTGCGTGGCTCCTTGGTATCCCAGTTCAATGGCCCTTCCTTGCCACGCTCCCAGGCCAATGTCAGCCGCAGATGGTAGAGATCGCAGATATCCAGGATGTCGCCCGACTGCAGCAACTCCCACTGCCCGCGCGCTAGGCGTTGGCCATTCCGCCCGGTGTAGGTATCGCCCTGATCGCTGGCCGGCATCAGCGTCAACTGGTCGCCCAGCGCGCAGATCACGCAATGCAGGCGGGAGATCCGATTGTACTTGGGCACGAATCCGAGGGTGAAGTCGCCAAAACTGGTATCGGCGGCCGCGCCATGACGGCCGAAGATCATGAACGGGCGCGATACGATCTCGATACGGGTCGGCGCTTGGGACGAATCGACCGACAATAGCACTGCCCGTGTCATCGGCGTGCCCCGGCTGAGCGCTTGATCGCCGGCGCCGCTCAAATCGTAGGTTCGGTCGGGGTTGGCCTCCAACTCCAGCAGCGGGGTGCAGGCCAGGGTCGCATCGCGATTCTCGACCGTATCCCAGTCTTGCGGAGCGCCCTGCGCCTCTACGGCCGGCCAGAAGCGGTCGTAGGCAAGGTCCGCCTCGGACGGCTCGGTGGCTCCACCCTGGTCCGATTCATCCTCATCCAGGCGGATCTCCAGCCGATTGTCATAGGCGTGCCATTCCCCGCGATGATCGAGCAAATCGAGCTCCAGCCACAGCGTGGTCCGCCGCACCGGGCCGGTATCGGCATAGCGGTAGCTCAGATAGACCGGCTGCGCATCCCGGCCATCCAGCAGGCGCAAAGGCGCGAATTGCCCCTGATGGGCGAACGCCAGATCGGGACTCCGCAAGCGCAGGCGGATTTCCCGATACAGCCACCAGGTCGGATTGAGCAGTAGAGCGCTGAGCACGCCGTCCCGGTTGGACTGGGCCTTCGCAACGACCAGCAGATTGACCCACATCGGTTGCTGGTCCGTGGTCAGCCGCACCACCCGCTGCTCGTAGGCCATCAGCCATGGCGCCTTCGAATGCTGCAGCAACCGCAGATGCCAGTCCCGGACCCGGCAAAGCGCGGCCCGGTCTCGAGCGTCCCACCAGTGCTTCTGTTTGGCGGCGATGTCATCCAGCAGCTGGGTGAATTCGCCCAGCGCTGGCCATGCCGACTTCATGGTGGCCAAGGCCGCTGCGTGCGCCGTTTCGGCGGAGGGCTGCGAATGGATAGGCGGTAGCGTAACGGTCGCTTCCGCCTCGAGCGGCAGCGCGCGCTCGGTAACTGCCGGGGTCGCCGCTTCAGCGTCCAGCGGCTTCTCCAAATCAAGATCGAGACTGAACCCCAGCTCGGACCAGTTCAACTCGAATTCGGGACTGGAAGCGATAGCCGTCTGTGGTGGCTGGGCAGCGCTGGGATCGCGCTTGGCCGCCGACCCGCCTGTCTCCGTGGATTGCCAATTCTGCTCGACCAGAAAGCAGTTGCGCGCTGCCTCATCGACCCGCTCCAGGGTGATATCGCGTTTCGAATCCAGGCTATCCAGCAACAGGATCGCATCGCACAGGGTGGCGACCGAACGCGGCGCCCCGTGGCAATAGCCGGCGATGCGCTCCAGCACCGCGGGTGACAGCTTTTCATCGGCGTCCTGGCCGGCTGCCCGAAACTGGTGGGTGATGAACAGCGCCGTTTCCAGGCGACTCAAGCGTTCCAGGCGACAACGGGTCCGCACGCTGTCCTGCAACCGGCCCAATTCGGGTTGGCGCAACTTACCTTCGATTTCCGGCAGACCGGCCAATACGACCTGTAGGCGTTGGCCGGGAATCGGCGGCGTTTCCACGAAGTCCAGCAACTGGCGCAACACGCTGATGCGTAAGAGATGCGCATCGTCGATCAGCAGCGCGGTGATCTGGTTGCGCCGCGCGTTCGTCGCCAGGGTATCCAGCAGCAGCTGGCTTTGTTGTCCGGTGTCGAGCGATTCCACCGGCAACCCGAGGCTGGCGCACAGGTAATTGAGGATATCGGGGAAATCGAACCCGGCATTGGTCAACAGCACAAAACGGATATCATCGGCTTCCGTCATGCAACGATGCAGAGTCAGGGTCTTACCGAGCCCCACTTCCCCTGTCAACAAAATGAAACCACGCCGCTCTCGAATGCCGTCCAGGATGTCCGCGCAGGCACCATCGAAACTGGCATGACGATAAAAGCCGTCGAGATCCTTCGGCTTGAACGGCCCGTTCTCAAACCCAAAATGAGTGGTATACATACAACCATCCCCACTTCACCAACCCACCGCCACGAATACGATCCGAGGTGTTTTATACTCCAATTTTACCCAGATTGGGACGGTTGCACTTCAACATTGCAGGTGTACCGGCCAAATCGCTGGGCGGCAGGACGACAGCGCTGCCCTTCATTCCTCCAACGCCCGCGCACTCGCTCGCAATGCCGCCATTTCCGCCTCGATCCCGGCGACCAGTTCCCACGGCTCGGCGACCACACCGCTGTCGCTGGTGATCCCCACGGTCACGGCCCCCGCATGACTCAGCACGCTGATCCCGATGCCGATGCCGGTAATCTGTGGAACCCAGGCCAATATCCGCCCGACCGGCGCGCCGGCCAGGGTCAGGGGTTCTTCCGGCCCAGGAACGTTGGTCATGACCGCCGTCGCCTTCAACCCATAGAGCCGCAGCGCCAAGCGCTCCAGCCAAGCGGGCAAACGGCCCATCATGCCGATGACCGCCAGGTTCGCTACCGCTTCGAGCGAGGATTTGGCCTGCTCCGTCCGCACCCGAATCGCGGCCAACCGCGCTGCCGGATCGGCGATGGCCAGCGGCAGCTTCAGAAAGATCACCGCAAACCGATTGCCCAACTCGATATCTTCCTGGTACGGCCGCAGATTGACCGGCACCACCAGCCGCACTGTTGGCGTCGGATGCAATTCGCCTCGCGCCAGCAGGTATCGCCGCAACGCCCCAGTCACCACCACCAACATCACATCGTTCACTCGCCCGCCCCAGCGCTGGCGGATCGCGGCGATATCGGTCAAGTATAATGGTCCCCGAATTTTGGACAGCTAATTAAGGTAGGACTCTGCACGGGTAGGATCGCATGACGACGTGGAGACGAGCGATGCAGAGGAAAGTATTCAGTGCGGAGTTCAAGGCGAAAGTGGCG
>Ga0208823_1001612_pt1 | contig 17573 bp, 17 predicted proteins | sample AD_UKC075_MetaG_FD_184440 | JGI IMG/M metagenome (GOLD analysis project Ga0208823, IMG submission 184440) | Active sludge microbial communities of municipal wastewater-treating anaerobic digesters from USA - AD_UKC075_MetaG (SPAdes) (version 2) | ecosystem: Engineered > Bioreactor > Anaerobic >... | reverse complement strand
AGAGGAAGTAGTAAACCATTACCCCCAGGACCGCTGCTGCCCCGAGGAAAAGGTTTACTTGTTCCCCGAAACCGAGGAGCAGGAAAACCAATGCTGCCGCCAAAGAGGGCAGGAACCAGAGCTTAGAGACGGCCATCATCGACTTGGCCTTGGTTACCTCCAGGTCCACGGTAATGGTACGGGTGTTGCCCACAAACCACTCATTTTCACGCTTGAGGGCCGAAAGCCTGCCGCTATATTTATTCACCAGCCAATTGCTAGCCAAGAATATTGCAGCAATCCAGACCGACAGGAAGAGAATCATCAAAGAGGGCTGCCGGATAAAAAAGAGCAGCGGTGTTGGAACCAGGGAAGCCAGGAATACCAGGAAGTTAGCTTTTTTGAATCCCTTGACGATTTCCAGCACCCGGGGATCTTTGTGGACTTCCCGGGGCAGGGTGGTATTGAGAATAACATTGTTCCTCGGGTTGGCAGCCATCTGCAGGCTGGCGTAAAAAACGCCGGCTATGGTGATAAATACAGTAATTAGGATAATGGGCATTACTCATTTCCTCCCCTCGAAATTATATTGTCATAGAATCGGTGACACACTGCCAGAAATGTATCGCGATCCATGTTCCTGGCCCGGGCTTCGGCAATCAGGAGGGACAGCTCCGCCTCCAGGCGCTGGCAGAAGTCCCCATCGGCAGCCGGGGCCCGGCTGACCTTGGCTCCGTGCCGGCGGTCAATCTCCAGGAATCCCTCGTTTTTCAGGAGTGCATAAGCCTTATTGACTGTCATGACATTTACCCCGGTGTCCTCCGCCAGCTGGCGGACAGTGGGAAGGCTGTCACCCTCTTTGAGCTTCCCCGAGCCAATCCCCAGGACAATCTGGTTTCTCAGCTGCTGGTAGATAGGAACATCGCTGGCCATATCCAGGCGAATGAGCATGCACTCACCCCCTAAGTATTGTTTGTACTATATATAGTAATACAAATAGTACTTAGCGTCAAGCTTTTTTTGCGGGATAAGTACATTACCTAAGGCTTTTTCTAACGCTCCCCATTCTCTCGTTAATATTAATAGCACAGCTCATCCGCTGTGCTATTAATATTTGTTTGAATTTCATATGTTTGAAGCAGCAGAACCGACCTCGTGCTTCTTAGCAGTTCCATTTAATCTTTGCTGGGTTGGGCTCGTCTTCCACAGCCACTGCCTGCAGGGCAGCAAGCATGCGCCCGCACTCTTCGGCGGCACATTGTTCCAGCTCTTCCCAGGAGGCCTTGGTTCCCAGCATGTCATAGGCGACGGCTAAGGCTCCATACAGGGCCAGCCCGATACAGTGATGGGCGGAGTGAATTGTCGATGCGCTCTGGTCTATGGCCCTGGCCGCGGCCTGGGCGTGAGGGCTGTCAGCTGCTTCTCGAGCTGCGGCATGGCATTCGAGGATTAGGGGTTTTGCCTGGGGCAGCTTTATTTCCCCCGCAAGCCACTCCTTAGCTGCAGCCAGTGCCTTTTGCGGGCGCTTGTCCTCAGGATAATGCTTGTGCCAAATAGGCACCAGCACTTGCTGACAATAGTCCACTGCCCAATTGGCAAGGGTTGCCTTGCTCTGGGTTTCTATTAACTTAACCAGGGACTGGATATACGGGGCATTCCAATCGCTTAACATTTTTCTTGCTCTCGCCATGTCCATCCTCCCTTTTCAAAGAACCTCTTTACTGCTTTACCGGCTGCAATCGGGAACTGCATCCATACGTACGCATGAATGGAATCCTTTATGTGCTGGATTTCATAAGTATCCAACAGACTTGCGAAGGAAGTCAGGTTGCGCCTTACTTTCTCATCATTCCACTCTTCTTCGCTGGGAAGGAAGAGGACAGGGCATCTTGTCTTCTCATAATACCGCTCAAACTTTACATCCCAGTATTCCTGAACATATTGAGTCTTAACCTGGTTTGAGCAGCAATGAGTAAATTTGCCGTTGGGCAGTTGTTGCAGATTGTGTTCAAAGAAGACCCGGAAATTTTCATTCCAAAGTCCTGCTGCAATCAGTTTCTCGCGCTCTTTTTCAATGTACTCTTCTTTGGTGTTGAATTCAGGGTCAGGCCTTTCAACCAATCCAGCCCACCAGGCTGCTTTTTTCTGCTCGATTTCTTCAGCGGTTCCGTTAAATAGCCCGTACTCGCCAAACTCATTAGATAAGGCTCCTTCACATACCAGGGACAGGACCAGCTTAGGATGGGAAGCAGCTAAGCTAAGTCCGACCTCGGCCCCCATTGAGCTGCCCACCACATGGCAATGCCCCACATTGAGTCTCTTCAATAAGAGATACATATCTTTTGCCATATCGTCTATGTGATAGCCTGTTGCGGGTTTGTCAGATTTGCCATGTCCTCTGAAATCGGGAGCAATGATACTGTATTCCTTATTAAATTGTGGTACAATCCCGTCCCACATATGTAAATTTCCCCCGCTGAAATGAAGGAATAATATCCCTGGCTTATCAGTTAATGAGTAACGTACATTAAGTCCTATGTGGCCCAGCTGAATCATTTCTTCTGTCATTTTTCTGTCTCCTTTACTGCGATGACCAGCGGAAGCGGCAGAACCGTCCCTACGCTTCCAACCTTTGCTGAATCCTCTTGATAGCGTTTCTGTACTTTTCTGCCCTTAACAGGTCGGCATCACTAAGATGAGGGATTCTGGCCAGATTCATGTTATCCTGCAAATCCGCAAGCTTTACCCGGGACGTAGTGGCATCAACCAAAATGCGACTGATAAAGTCATCGTAGCTTTCTTCTTCTCGTTTCGTTAACAAACTCAGGACATTAAGAACCTGTTCAGTGAATCCCTCTTGGCGCAAGTAGTCAAGGGTTATATCTGCATCTTCAATTACATCGTGGAGCACAGCACAAATCCGCTCAGTTTCAGATTCCATGGAAAACATGACACGGAGGGGATGAAGTATGTATGGCTCCCCGCCTTTATCACGCTGCCCTGCATGGGCCCGGGCAGCTATTTCTATTGCTTTGCTTAACATGTCCACGTCCTGTTCCCCTCCCCTTTTCCTTTTATTCTGCCACCACGATAGTCTCTTCTGTGCCCTGGGAGTTCTGTGCACCTCCTGGGAACAGAGGTGTGACATTATCCTTAGGACTAGGGCGAACTTGGCACCCAGGTGAAGGAGAATTTACCTTCAGTGAATCAGATATTGAATTTATTTTACCATAATTATTGCTGCACCAACTGAAATAGGCCTGATAATGTTCGGGCGGGAAAAAATCAGCCATTGGGAACCGTCCCCAATGGCTGATTTGCTAAACTTCACGCCATCGACTTTTGAACAGCACCATTGCCAAGCACGCAAGCAACCATGCCGCCAACAGCAGTATGCAGAGGGTGAGGCGGCCGGAAGTGAGCTCAGCGAGATTATTTACCCAGCGAATGAGCTCCGCCACAGCGGTAGTAGGGGCCAGGAAAGCCAGCCACTGATAGCGGTCAGGAATAATCGCCAAGGGATACATAACGGGCGGAAGCATCATAAACAGTGAATTTAATATATTAGAGACAGCTCCTGTCACAAAGAGGCTCTTGGTATAAGTGGCGATTGTGAAACCGATCATGCTTCCCAGGGCAAAGGTGACTAAAACTATCAGCAGAGTGGCGGGGAGGTTATGCAATTGCATAAACCCAAATCCCAGTAATATCGAGAATAGAATCACCATTCCCGGCAGCATGTAAATTAAGCGTCCGCCGGCAAACCCAAACATGTACGACAGAGGGCCCATGGGTGAGGCGATGTACATATCGAGCAGGCGCCTGTCACGATGGATAACGATAAATTGCGGCATAGACACCAAACCTGCTCCCAAGGCCTGGGCAATGAGGGCCCCATATAATACATGTTGGCTGAGCTCTTGCCCGCCCACGAGAAAGAACATCAGGTATAAAGCCCCTGGTATGAGGCCGACACTTATCAGGGGATAAAGATTGCGCAGCCCGATGAGTGTCTGAGCGTAGGCCAGGCCAAAGGTCTTTCGCAACCCGGCAGCTACACCGTAAGCCCTACTTGTTGTTTCCAACCTTCTTCCTCCTCCCTGTGTTTACCCAGCATGAAAAAGTAGACATCTTCCAGCGTAATCGGCTGAACGGTTACAGTAAGTTCCTGATCCAAGGCAATCTCAATGACCCGCTTTGCTGCCTCCCGGCTGTTGGGATATAGCACTGGTTTGCCGCCGAGCTCGGTCATCAGGCCCAAGGCTGAAAAGTCCTTATGCTCAACTGAACCGTCAAAAATCATTTTTTCGCTTACGGGCACTGCCTGCTTCAGTGAAGCTGGGCTGTCAAAGGCTTGAATCTTGCCCCCATCGATAAACATGACTTGATCCGAGAGGTATTCTGCCTCGTCCAACATGTGGGTTGTGATAATTACCGTAGCCTCATTGCGCAATCTTCCCAGGAAGGAGTTCAACTCCCGACGGGCGATAGGGTCAAGGCCTATTGTCGGTTCGTCAAGAATCAGTACTTCTGCTCCGGTGGCCAGGGCCATGGCGATTAACACTCTTTGCCTTTGCCCCCCGGACAGCTGGCTTGACATATAGTGGCGGCGTTCCCACAACCCCATCGCTTTCACCGCTGACTCGGCGTTAATCCGGGCATCCTTCCACCGAAATCCCCGGGCAAGCAAGTAGCAAAATACGCTCTGCCATACCGTCAGATAGAGCTCCGGCCGCCCCTCCTGGGGGACCATGGCGATACGTAAGCGGACTTGGGAAGGCTCTTTCAGCACATCATATCCCAAAACCCTGGCCTCACCTGACGTGGGCAAGAGATTGGTTCCCAGGATTCTCAACAATGTTGTCTTGCCGGCACCGTTGGGCCCGACCACCGTCAACACCTTTCCTCTGGGAAAGGAAAAACTGACGTCAGAAAGGGCACAGGTGCCGTTGCTATACACTTTTGCCAGATTGTTTACTTCAATAGCTGGCATCGTCCTTCACCTCCATAAATTGTCGCTGGAATGAGGGGGTATCCCCATCGCAAAGAGTAAGATGCAGGCAACTGCCTTCTATGCCATGATGTATTACCACCTCGCATTCATGCAGAATTCTTTCATACCTGGGAAAACTGCCGCACTGAATTATTATTCCTATCTTATTTCCCGCAGCGAATTCATGGGCAACAAGTTTTATTTCTGCACTAATTGACTGCCGTCCCTCTGCCAGCACAGCTGGCTCACTTGTGGCAATCAGCCGTATCAGCCCATCCTGGCCCAACTCGACAAGCTTAAGAATAATAGGCATCGGCCCGCTGGAGTCTGCCACAAGCCGAAAGGCTACAGGCCCCAGGCACGTTACCTGCTCATGTAATTGCCTGGAAAAATAACAGGCAACATCGTTCCGCTTCACTAAGCTGTTTTGCGGAGCTGGCCCGGGGTTAAGTCCGGGAATCGCCGGCAGCGGCCAGCAGTTCCCTCCCAGAGTTGGCGCAGGATCTGAAGGCGAATAAAATAATCTTTGGGAATGAGCCCGGGGTATTTCCTTGCCTAATCCTGCCCTCTCAGTGTGGAATGTCACTTGCTTGCCATAAGCATTCCAATAACTGCAATACTTCCACTCACATCTGCCTGTTACAAATAACTGTACCTTCGACGGAAAAGCCTCGTGTATACTGTTGGAAAAGCACGCGCTGAACCACTTATGTGCCAGTTCTGCAAGTTTTAGTTCACTGTGGGGGCCAAAGTCTACATCAAGTAAGCGGGTGGAAGGGTTCAGCACTGTATGATGAGACCAAGGTCCAATCACCAGCCGGTTGTTTGCTCGCTCTCCAAGCAACTCCCAGCCTCGCAAAACTTCGTGCAGCAAAAAATCGTACCAACCTCCAATATGTAATATCGGAAAACTGGGGAGGCCGTCGGAGAAGCGAATTGCCCTTGATTGCCAATAGTTATCGTATTCTCTATGTTCCAGCCATGTATCCAGCATTAAGGATGCGGGTATCTCTTCCGGCCACTTGTTTAATACGCTTAAAGAAGCACTTTTCCCTGACATTTGATGGGCCCAGGGGTATGCCCAATGCAGTTGGAATACACCTGAAGGGTACACCACGTTGTACCAATCATAAGGAGCAGCGATCAGCACCATGGCATCAAACAATTTTCGCTTGACAACTGCTGCCGCCAGCCCGGCCCACCCGCAATAGGATGGTCCTATCAAGCCTAACCCGCCATCAAACCAGCTTTGATTTCTAATCCATTCAACCGTATCCACGCCATCTAAGCCTTCGCGGATAGCGAACTCATAATCTCCCCCTGACGAAAAGCGACCCCGGACATCTTGCATGAGCACAATATAACCATTGCGGGCAAGGGCAACCGGCAGTGAGTACATACGTCTCTTTCCGTATGGTGTTCGTATCAGCAGCGCTGACCCTGAGCATCCTCTCCGGGGAAAATAGATGTCGGTGGACAACGTCGCCCCATCTCGCATAGGGATCCCTACGGTAATTAAATCCATTTAATCACCCGTAACTGCAGGCAGTATCAGAAAAGATGGGTTCGCAGGGGCTGACACCACTGTCTGCAGGGCAATCTCAGCTTTATCCCTTGTGGCGGCATTAAAATGGCGCTCATACTTTGGAAAGTTGCTGCTGGAAATATCCAGCTGTATCCGGTGGCCGGGGGCAAAGACATGGCTTATTGGCCCCAGGTCGATGGTAATCATCTTTAGCTGGTCTCCCCCTTGAAACAGAGTTATTCCGTCGGCAATAATTCTTTGCGAGCCGTCAGGGCAGAGGTCGACGAGTTTAGCTGTAAAATGCGTTTCCTTGGCACTTGAAGAAACCCACAGCTGTACAGCAGAATTGCCTGCGACGGATACACTTTTTTTCAAGGGGCTTCCAAGGCAGGACAGTATATCGGCGCGCCCTTCCAGAGGTCTCTGATCCTTTGGGCCCGGCGCAAGACTGCCAATGGGCCACACTGCCCCGCCTATTGTCGGCACCGGGTTGAAGGGGTCATACTTGAAAGACTTTGATCCAAAGGTTGAGGGTTCAGCAGCAAGAACGCCCTGGTCCCGGGATAAGTCGAGATACAGGTTGTGTTTCCCGCATTCCCAGTCATCTTTATCAACCCAATGTCCTGCACCGGTCAGATAACAGCTGACCGGCTTTCTGTTTGAGGGTTGATGTGCGGCCATTTGCTTATACCAGTTGACTATTTCTGCAAACACATACCTTCCCAAATCCCTCTGCTTATAGCGCACCAGATCTTTTATCAAGGAGCTGTGATCCCAGGGACCCAGTATCAGTCTGTGGGGAACTTCAGCCTGGCGGCTGGCCCGCTCAAAATCTGCAATGGCAGCCCTGTTCCACAAATCATAGGTTCCTGTCACAAACAAGGTGGGCACCTTTGCTAATTCAGGAGACCAGCAGCCCAACTTTTCCCAAAACCCGTCTTTGCGCCTGTGCTCCCGTATCGCCTGAAACAAGTCCCTTACATTTGCTGAGCAATGAATAGACTGCGCTGAGTGGGGAAATTTCTCAAACATGACCTGCCAGTCAACATCACCCTTGTACGCTTGAGTCTTTCCACTGATTAGGTGCTGAAAGGGCAGGTGGTGGTGGAGAAACAACACACCAAGGCTGCTGTAACATGCAGCATACAAATCAGTTACACCGCCCAGGGAAACATTTGCGAAATATGGCAGGGAGGGGCATTGGCTTATCAGCGAAGCGGCAAAAGCACTGGAGATGCAAGTGCCCAGCAACCCAATCCTGCCTCCCCACCAGTCCTGCTCGGTTAGCCAGTGCAAAGTATCTTCGCCGTCACGGCCTTCAAGGGTCAAATCGAACTCTCCAGCAGAACCGTATCGCCCCCGGCAATCCTGCAAAACCACGGCAAACCCTTCCTGCACAAGTCTCAATATCAGCAAGGTAAAGATTCCGGATCTGGCGTTGTATGGGGTCCGAAAGAGAATGGAGCCCGATGCAGGTTCATTGGGACGGTATACTTCAGTATACAGTTCGGTCCCGTCCCTGGCGGTGACCATCAGCCTTTGCTGCTGTATTTTTAACGCCGCAGCCAGACTCATTTGTATCCCCCCTCTCCTTAGCTGCTCGCTTAAAATATGTACTGGCCAGGGTGGCATCAATGTGAAGAACGGCATTATAGGCTGCGTGGAGCAAAACAGGCACCCATAATGACCCGGTATACATAAATGCCACACCAAGCACTAAGCCTACACTCCCTTGGGTAAGCACGGCGCTGGCAATGGCTCCAGGCAAAGACATGCCTTTCTTCATAGAAAAGTGAGCTCCGCCAAAAAGCGCACTGCTGATTACCAACGCTGTAAAGGGACCCAGCATACCGCTCAATACAGTCAAAAGGAAAAACCTGTACAAGTATTCTTCAGGAAACCCTGTAGCGAGAAAATGATAGGCGAAAGTCTTCCCGTATTGGCGCAGCACATGCCGCCAGCCGGCTAACCTGAGTATGCTGGTTGGACGCCGGGATTTTTTCCATAAGGAAAATAAAACCCCCAGCCCCCCTAGGGCTATCAACAACGCTGAAAGAGGATATTTTCTCCAAGTCAATAGTTCCCATTGTCCTGACCCTGTAATAATAAAGCCCATACTGGGGGCCACTACACATCGGGCCCATTTCCTGACAAGTTGCGGTGCGCCAGTAAAGATCGAACAAAAAAGTGAAACCAGCGCAAGGGCAATGAGCCCCACTGCACCAGCAATAAAAGGCCGTTCAGCACTGATAGTCATCGGGTCAGCAAATATAAGAAAAGGGGCGCTGGCAGCAACACATGTCAACACAAGGAAGGGTATTTTTTTCGCCCTGGGCTTTGCCCCGGCGGCCTGCAATATAGCCAAGGATACAGTCCAGCACAACAGGGCCAGACATACTGCAAGTATTTTGTCGATAGTCATGGATATCTCCTCACAAGCCTGTTAGAGTATTGAGGACAGATGCTCGCCTCCATCAAGGCTGATAACGGCTCCGGTGATGTGTTGAGCTGCCGGTGAACATAAAAATTCTACTGCCTGCGCAACATCATTGGGGGTACCCACCCTGCGCAAAGGTATGCTCCGAATCAATTGGGTGATCTCATCTGGCCGCAGATTTCTCCCAATCTGCTTTTCACTAAACCCGGTGGGCACTATGGAACCGGGGCAAATCACATTGACTCTGATACGGTTTGGACCAAGCAAGCGCGCCATACTCCTCGAGAGTCCTATCAGCCCGGCTTTAGATGCACTGTAAGCAGGAAAGTTCGGGGGACTGGTGAATGCTGCTATTGAACTGATATTCACTATAGAACCGCCGCCGTGCTTTTTCATTATGGGCACCGCCGCCTGCATGGTTAAATAAGGGCCATGGACATTAGTAAGGACTACCCGCGAGAAGATTTCTGGGCTCAACTTAGTGCCATCCCCAAAGGGTTCGATAGCGCCAGCGCAGTTTACCAATACATCCAGTCGTCCATATTCCTCCTGGCAGGCCTTCACTGCCTGGTTTATATCCGATTCCCGGGTTACGTCCCCAATAAACACGTCTCCGCCACCCTCAGTTGAGGTATCCTGCAAATCAAAAGCGACAACCTTCATGCCGCTGCCCGACAATTGATGGCATATTGCTTTCCCAATCCCGGAGCAACCTCCTGTTACCAATGCGACTTTATCCACAGGCATCTCCTCTGTAAATTTTCTTCCCGGACAATTGACAGAGTTCCGGATCCTCTGTCCACAACCACACCCCCCACTGAGGATACGTAAGCTTTGGGAACGGGCTTAATACTCCGCTGCTTATTGCTGCATCCACCACCTGTTCCATTAACAGCCTCATGATAATATGGCGTGCTGACAATATAGACATATTGAACTCCAGCACCCTCTTGTCCACACAAGCGAACAGGGGTACCAAAATCTCCGTTGCAATCAGGTTGGCCAGCTCAGCCAACAGGTCCCATACCGGGTTTCCATCCTGACAGCGAAACACCGGCGCTTTGGGAACAGCCAGGTCGTTATTGCGAGCGACTAACCGCCAATACTTTAGCCTTAATAGACGCGGATCGGTCCAGCTCAATCCCCCATTGTGGAGTAATTCACTTATACACTCGATATCTCCTGAATCCAGACACAGTTTTGGAGCCTTGATATTCTGGTGCCATATCTGCGCAGCTCCGACAGCGACGGTATCGGCAGTACACATGCGGACGCCAAAGGAGTTGCTGGTTGCCATATTCGCAGGCAGTTTCCATACCCAAAAAGATGCAGGCGGTCTGGCAATTAGCTTCAGTTTCTTTGCAGCCTGACCGACACCCAGGTCTATTAGCATCCCGGCCACAACAATATGCTCCAGTTCCTCCCAGGAGTGATTGGAAAACTGTACAGCAGCAACCTGCAGTTTCTTTTTGCACTCCTTCTCCAGCAATCGAACGTAGGATTTGACGTAATCGTCCACAATCGGTTTGATTCCCTCGGCAAACTCAGCAGACAAAAACAGGGCATTGGGGCCGTTAACTAATTTGCCATCAGCGCACTGCAGCAGCCCCATATGGATCCATTCCTGAATACAGTCAGTTTCTCCGGGAGCAAGCCAAGTTCTTCCCCCCATGACCGCTGCGAGTCTGTCAACAGCCTTAGTAACCCTGTTATCTATAGTGCCGTAAATTACCCATCGCCCCATTGGAAAGTCCCCTCCCACTGCCTATTTGCCATAATGCGACTGCATATACACTGCCGGGAATTCGCCAGCTTTGTATTGTTCCTGACAAAGGGGATGGGCTGCGGAAAACCGACCACATTGTTCGAAGGGCCAAGCCCTGCAACTTCCCTTGCAATTTTGGTTAAATACGCAATCTGAGCAGATGCCTTCCAGCCAGCGAACATTTACATAGCAGTTTCGCAACTCACTTAAGCATCCTTTCTGGCAGGCACAGGCCAGATCATTGCGTAGGATGTTGCCGAAGTTAGCACCCTGTATATCCCGGGTTATTGCGCAAATTGTTATTTTTCCATCTGGAAGGATGCTGATTAAGGGAAAATTACAGCTGGTGGTAATAGATAACCTCCCGGCCCGCTTTAACATGGCAAACTTAGGGTAGAGTCGGGGGGGAATAAGGGCTGGGGGAATCTTTACCACAATTCTCTTAGTGCTGGTTTCAGAGGCAGCTAAGATCTTCTCTAATGCGGCAATGGTGCTGTCCATATTTAGCTCTAACTTTTCTGCGTTGTCCAAAGCCCTCCCGACAGGGTGTAAAAAAGCAAACACTAATGTGGCTATGTCCAGCTCTTCCGCAAGCTTTACCATATGCTGAATGTTTGCAGCGTTATGCTTGTTGATTACACATTGAATGTTAACTGGGAAATGGTTGGCTTTTAGCAGTCCTATCCCCCTTATTGCCCGCTCGAATGCTCCCTCGCCTCTAAGAAAGTCATGATCAGAGGCAAGTCCACCATCAACGCTAACTCCGAAGTTCAATCTTATCCCCTGTTTCCGGGCGGCTATAAAGGGCAGCAAATTTCCCTGTTCGATCATAGTTGCATTAGTCTCGACAAAAATATGTGTCTTGCGGCGGGAGAGAGCCTCAACAAGTCTTGGCAGCTCGGGATACATAAATGGTTCCCCGCCGGACAAGATGACACTCCCGGGTGCAATAGTCAGCACATTATCTACCGCTTTTTCGAGCTCTGCTGCAGCTAGGCTCTCCGAGCAATCATTTGGCCCCGATTCAACCCAACAATGCTTACAGGCCAAATTACATTTAAAGGTCACATACCAATAAACGCTGGGACGGAATGCTTCTTGTTTTGCTGGCTCAGACATCTTGCTCTCCCAAAAACTCAATTATCCCTTCTTTGTCTGCCTGGGCAATAAACTCTGAAACATCTTTACGCACAGTCTCTATATCTGCATTGAATTGAGCGGCAATTTGTTCTGAAATCTCAGCGACTGAATTATTGCTGTCGCAAAGTTTAAGTACGGCAAGTCCAACTTTGTTAGTTAGCAGAATTGCACCCGTATTGGTATTAACAATAGTCGGCATCTCATCCTCATCATTTATCACTGCACACTCAAGAGCGACAGGGATTTTGTCCACAAGTATACCACCTTTCATTTTTGGCTGGGAAATCCCTCCCATTCCCAGAGGGGAACTCTTGCACTGATTACATTTTTCCAGGGTTATGTAGTCTACTATGTCTCCCACAGTTTGAAACCTGTCTATTATCTGGTCTGGAACCTGTATAGAAAAAACTTCTTCAAATTCGCATGCCAAAACAATAAGATCGAAGGAATTGAGTCCTATATCCTTTACCAGGTGACTCTCCACAGAAATCGGTTGCTTTACATGCCCTTGATGGTCGAGAATGACCCCTGTAACTTTCTCCAGTATTTGCTCTGCGCTTTTCATTTCTTTACTCTCTTGTCGATTATTATGGTTCTGAATTTCCCTCAGGATAGCAAATGCTATAGTGTTGTTTTTGGTCCAGGACAGGGAGGGGTTCTCCCTGTCCTAGAGCTTAGCGATTATTCCGCTAATTCTGCGTGTCCGCCAGTGTTGCAAATTGCACAATCGTCCATCGGCTCAGCAAGGTTCACCAGAACGGGCTTTTCGTACATTTTTTCACCTCCTCTCCAACAAGCTTGTATTAAAAAATCCTCCAAAAGCGGCAATTCGCAGTTATGGGAGGATTTTTCCTCTTAAATTAAACGCCGAGGGAGGTATTACATAAGCTTGATAAATTGAAGAGTTGGTAAACTCCAAAGGGAGTGTTTATATATTAACACATAATTTCCCAGGTTAAACCAGATGTTTTTCCGGTTTACAAGTATAGGAACAAATGATAGAATTTATTTTTTGGTTGTGAAATGTTGAACGCGGTGATTACCTTCCCCCTAAGATTATTGAAAGAATAAGAGACCCGTGACAATGGGTCTCTCCATAGATATCTTTTAGCGGCTGCATTGTTAGTCTCTTTTTATCTTTCCCGTAGAAGTCTTAGACAGTTCATACTGTTGCAGGCTGAAATCCTGAATTTGCTTGTATTTAGGCAGGGATCGGTTTATTTTGGCAATATGCATTTCAATGACATCGGCAATGCTATCCATATCCTGAGCAACATCCATATCAGGGTGTATTTTGGCGGCAAGAATTTGATTCCCTTTTAACTCCTTACTGTAAACGAGGGCTTCTTTAATCAATGGACATTGGTACAATAAACCCTCAAGTTCTTCGGGACTAATATTTTCTCCATTGTCAAGGACAATGGTGTTTTTTTTGCGCCCAGTTATGTACAGGTAACCATCTGCATCCAGGTATCCCAAATCTCCCGTCTTAAACCAACCGTCAGAATAGCTTTGGGCTGTTGTTGCCTGATCACGATAATACCCCTGACTTACAATGCTGCCTTTTACAAGAATCTCGCCAGCGACGATCTTAATTCGGCAAAAGTCTACTGGCTTCCCTATTGATTTATATCTTTTATTTCTCTTGTTATTGCAGGAAACAACCGGTGAGCACTCAGTTATTCCATATCCGTTATAGAAATCTACTCCTATATTGTCGAACCACCGTCCTATTTCAGGTTCTAAAAAAGCGCCACCGCTTACAATAGTGTTTAGATTCCCGCCAAGGGGGGCGAGCAATTCTTGAAAGAACTTTCTTCGGACGTCAACACCGAATTTCAAAAGGAAGCGGGACAATTTAAATGCACGTTCAACTTTTCTCCCCTTACCAGCTTTTTCAATTGCCCGCAGCATAGTCTTTAAAATTCCCTTTGCAATCATAGGGACAATAATGAGCAGAGTTGGTTTAAAATGCTGCATATCCCGCATTATGCCCTTAATCCCCTGGCCGATGCAAATTGTTGCTCCGGCAAATAAGGCAAGATGAATGCAGCAGGTTAGCTGAAAAGCGTGATGAATGGGGAGCAGGGCCAGGGTTACAGTATCTTCTTGCATAATGTTTAAGCGAAAACTCGCAACTGTATTATGTGCAAAGTTTCTATGGGTTAACATAACGCCCTTGCTCTTGCCGGTGGTGCCTGAAGTAAACACAATAGCTGCCAGTGAGTCGGGAGCTATTTCAGGGATAATTTCTGCTGAATCAATGTTAGCGAAGCGGATAAAGGGAAAGATGTCGTTTTCTTTCATGCAGATGAGTTTTATTTTGCAGTCAGGGCTGCTGGCAATATATTTTGCAACCTCGAGCTGCCCGGCATCAAAAATCAAGCAATCAGCTTCACTCCGCACTAATAAATCTATTATAGATTCTGGACCTAACTCTTTATCAATGGGGATTGCAACACTGCCGTGGTTAGCAATGCCATAGAAACAGACAATCCAGTCATAGGTAGTTGGTCCGAGAAGTGCGATATGTTTGTTTAGTAGAGATTGTGCCGCCAGAAACCTGCCAAAAGCAGTTATGTCCTGCTGCAATTGCGAGTATGTTATTTCACAGTAATTATCGTCCTCGAGGATTCTAAATGCTGGTTTGTCTCCAAATCTGTCCGCCGATTGCTCTATTAATTCTTTCAGTGTGTCCACGCAGCGATTATTCATTATTCGCCCCCTCTCCTTTCCCGTGACATATTATGCACTCTGCTGGAAACATTCAACATTTTTTCCCTAATCCCTGCTTGCTAGAAAAAAAAGCCACCGGGATCCGGTCCCAATGGCTGTTTTCTTACGCTGTCTCACATCCGGGTAAGCTCATCATCAGTGCCAGCTGCATTCCCGATGCCACATAACAGTATATGGGGATAAACAGCAGCAGGGGCAGGGGGTGCCAAAGGAAATTGACGAGTAGAGCGAAGATGAAGTTGGCAACCAATATGCCAATAATAACGCCGCTTAACTCCGGTGTGCGGTTGTCGAAGTAGGCTGCGCTGCGGGCGAAGGCTTCAAAAACTCCCAAATCATCAGCGACAATGGTGAATTCCCAGTAAATATACTTAACCCGCAATACCATGAATACTACCAGGTAGGCGATCATTCCCAGGAAAGACAAGAGCATGGCCATGACTAGGCCTGCGAGAGTAACAAGGAACATCAACGCCCTTAGTCCCAGAAAACGAAGCCAAAACCTGCTGGCATAGCTAAGAAAAGTGTCCAAATTGACAGCATTTCCCTTGGCCCGCTCATAGAGGAGACCTATGAAGCCAGCTTCGGCAAAGGCCCCGAGGACAAACAACAGCAAGGCCAGGGCCAGGGCCATTGTATCGGGCCCGCTGCCGGCGAAATCAAAGTTGACGCTGCCTGCGAAAACATTGTGCTCAATTATAGTTGAGATTGAAGGCAATCCCGCATCGAGGACAAGTTTAAAAGTAAACTTGGATGCGCCCCAAAATCCGACGGTTAACAATCCGAAGACAAAAGACACGAGATCCATCAGGGCTGGTACCAGAACCAAGCCCAGGCGGCGATTCAGTGCGTTAAAAGCTCGATTGATCATTGCTGTACCTCCAGGAACATTCTACTCTATTTCATTCGCCGCTGGCAAAAGTATTCCTCTAAAACCACCCCCAGCTGCTGGAGAAGGGAAGTGGCTCAACAGGAGAAAATCAGCCATTTGGAACCGTCCCCAGTGGATGGTATAATTAGGCAGGTGATGGGTATGAAAGCCATGAAAAGAATCGCCGGGCTGGTCTTATTTCTCCTGGCAACAGTGACCTTCTGCTGGTGGCAGAATAACGGCCTGATGGTAACCAGGGTGGATTACGTCAGTGCTGAAATCCCCGGGGAGTTCAGGGATTACCGCATTGCCCAGGTCTCCGACCTGCACAACAAGGAGTTTGGCAAGGGCAACGCCCGCCTCCTGGACAAGCTTAAAAAGCTGCAGCCGGATATCATTGTCGTCACCGGGGACCTCATTGACAGCGGCAATACCAATATTGATGTTGCGGTAAGTTGTGTCAGGCAGATGGCGGATATTGCCCCGGTCTACTTTGTTTCGGGGAATCATGAATTTAACTCGGGACAATACGCTGCTCTCAAAGTTGAGCTGGCGGCAGCGGGGGCGCAGGTCCTGGATAATGCCGGCGTCATCCTGAAAAGGGAAGGAGAGCAAATAGCCCTGCTGGGCCTGGCGGACCCTGCCTTCCAGGACTATGACAGTGGCTTTGCCAAGGAGTTAGCGGACCTGGCTGATGCGTACCCAGTGATGTTCACCATCCTCCTCTCTCACCGGCCTGAGAAAATAGAGGTGTATGCCTCCTTCGGCATCGACCTGGTCTTTGCCGGCCATGCCCACGGCGGGCAGTTCCGCCTCCCCTTCCTTGGTGGGCTGGTGGCCCCGAACCAAGGACTCTTTCCCAAGTACACCAGCGGCTTGTATCAGCTGGAGAACACCAGCATGGTGGTGAGCCGGGGCCTGGGCAACAGCATCATTCCCCTGCGCCTCTTTAACAGGCCGGAGCTGGTGCTGGTGGTATTGACCGGGAAATAACCGAAAAGAATAATTCCAAGGTGCTGCTTCACAGCACCTTTTTGCATGCATAATTATCCACTTTCCTTCCTACATTAGGTACAAGGAGGGAAAGCCCGTGGAAATACTGGTAAATAACCTCTTGGTCCTCTTGATTTACGCTGGCGCGGGCTTGCTGGTTAAAGCTCTGACCGGCAGCAGACTCGCCCCCCTGGCCCCCTGGGGAGTATTCATTGTCCACATGGCCATGTCAGGGGTGGAAGCATATAGATATGCAGCCCAGGCAGGAGTGCTGCCCTGTCTGGCCTATGTCCTGCCCCACGGAATCTTGGAAATACCGGGGTTAATGCTGGCCTGCGCTGCCGGCAGCCGCTTGAGCCTGGGGAAAAAAATAATCCCCCACCTGGCCCTGGCAATTGTTCTCATTGCCCTGGGCGCCTGGGTGGAGGTAAATATTACGCCATTTCCCTTGACGCGTTGGATATAAAAGGCCCGCCTGGTACCCGGCGGGCCAACTGCAACTGGAACCGTTAGGATCCAGCGCAGCGTCTATGCCAATATATTCGACGCAAAAGCAAATATACCTTCATTTTTTTATCCCTGTACCCCAAAAAATTTTCTTGGGATAGGGCTTAAAGCCAATCCCCATGGAGAGGTTACGGGAGGGGAGGTTGGAATCCAATATGTGCACCATCGGGGTCTTTCCCAGCGCCAGTACTTTGGCGACAAGGGAAGAGGCCAGCATTCTTCCATACCCCCGGTGGCGATAGGGTTCCAGCAGCCGCAGGTAACCGAGATTCACCATGTCGTCGATGGCGTCATAACATACCGCCCAACCCGCCGGCTTGCCGTCGACGCGAATGACGCTGCTGGGATAGGCCTTGATAATATGCTTAAAATACTCCTCGCTTCCCGGAAACTTATAGGTCCAATGCTGGTTGACAAACTCGGCTTCAGTCACCGCCAGGTTGTCCAGAGGCTCTGGTGTGCCGGTGAAATCCTCCGGGCTGAGGGTATAGGCCGTGCAGTCCTCGTCGCTGTCAATGACAGCAAAGTGCTTCTGCAGTAAGGGCAGGAGGCTGCAAGCCACTCCAAAAAGCGAATATTCCCCCGAGGGGAGTTCACCCAGAAAACGGTCCAGGACCTCTTCTTCGC
>Ga0208823_1001608_pt1 | contig 17608 bp, 17 predicted proteins | sample AD_UKC075_MetaG_FD_184440 | JGI IMG/M metagenome (GOLD analysis project Ga0208823, IMG submission 184440) | Active sludge microbial communities of municipal wastewater-treating anaerobic digesters from USA - AD_UKC075_MetaG (SPAdes) (version 2) | ecosystem: Engineered > Bioreactor > Anaerobic >... | reverse complement strand
AGACTAAGTCGCTGCTGGAAGTGGCCCAGACCATCGCCCTGCTGTCCACCATCCAGGACCGAGAGCAGGACCAGGACGTGGTGACCCTGTCCACCCTGCATGCCTCCAAGGGGCTGGAATGGCCCCACGTGGTGCTGGTGGGCGTGACCGAGGGCATGCTGCCCTTCAAGCTCGACGACGACGAGGGCCGCCAGGAGAAGGTGACCGACGACATCGCCCAGCGTCTCCAGGAAGAACGCCGGCTGATGTACGTGGGCATCACCCGCGCCCAGCGCAGCCTGGCGGTGAGCTGGACCAAGAAGCGCAAGAAGGGCCGCGACATGGTGGCCGCCCTGCCCAGCCGGTTCATCAAGGAAATGGACCTGAACAAGGAAACCGTGCGCGAAGACCCGCGCGAGAAACTCAGGGCCCTGCGCGCCGAATTCGCCCGCAAGGCCCAGGCCAGCGCCGCCGCCAACAGCAACGCCTGAGAAAACGATGAAAGCCGCCATTACTACATTTTTGATAGCATCATGCGGAGCATTCACGGCCGCATATGGCCAAAATGATGTAAAAAACCCGGCCCCACCCGCCAGCGCTCCCACCGCCGCGACCACAGCCACCTGCCCCGGCCCCACCGAGGTAACCCACCTGCACCTGTACGGCCTGTGGCAGGCCACATGGGCCGACACCCCGGCCCCCGCCGAGTTGCAGCTGGAGCGCCACCCGGAACTGGCCGAGAGCGTGCGCGGCACGCTGCGGCGGGGTGGGCAGGTCTCGCAGGTGGCAGGGGACGTGGACGACGGTGACTTCACCCTGGAAGAGTCAGACAACGGACGCAACATTTCTGCCACCTGGACAGGCCGGGTGGTGGACACCTCGTGCGGCAAAGAAATACGCGGAACATGGACCAACGCCAACAACACCCGAAACACCAACTTCGTCTTGCGCAAGCAGCCGGGCTGGCGCTGAGCACCGCCATCGCCGGCGTGCAGGCCCAGGCCCCTGCGCCTGCCGCCCCAAGCCTCCAGGCCGAAGGCTGGCAACAGTGCAGCCGCCTGTCGGCCGACCCGGCGGCCCGGCTGGCCTGCTTTGACGCCTGGGCACAGAGCCAGCCCGCAGGCACCAGCAGCACGCCGATGGCGCAGGCGGCTCCTGAGGTGCCCGCAGCACCCGCCGCGCTGGCAGCGGCCCCCACCGAAAGCCCCACCCGGAACTGCAAGTCGGGCAGCTTCTCCAGCCTGTCGCGCTTCTGGGAGCTGGAGAATGCCTCCGACTGCGGCACCTTCACCCTGCGCGGCTACCGGCCCATCAGCCTGTCGCTGACCAGCGCCAGCAGCGTGAATCGGCAGCCCACCTCGGGCAACCCCGAGAACAACGCCACCACCGCGCACGACTACCAGCATGGCGAAACCCGCATCCAGCTGTCGGTGCGCACCAAACTGGCCCAGAACATGCTCACCCAGGGCGACGGCGTCAAGAAGGACTCGATCTGGTTCGGCTACACCCAGCAGTCGTACTGGCAGGTGTTCAACAAGGAACTGTCACGCCCCTTCCGCAACACCGACCACGAGCCGGAAGTGGTCTACATCTACCCCAGCGACGCCGCCTTGCCCTGGGGCTGGCGGCTGCGCTACAGCGGCGCGGCGCTAACCCACCAGTCCAACGGCCAGAGCCTGCCCCTGTCGCGCAGCTGGAACCGCGTCTCGCTGATGGCCGGCATGGAAAAGGGTACCGACTTCGCCCTGACCGGTCGCATCTGGAAACGGGTGCAGGAAAAAGCGGTCATGGATGACAACCCCAACATCACCGACTATGTAGGCCGTGCCGAGTTGACCGGTACCTGGAACCTCGACGCACAGAACACCCTCCTGGCCACCGCCCGCCACACGCTGCGCAGCAACGGCCGGGGTTCGCTGCGGCTGGAATGGCTGCGCACCATCGGCACCAGCAGCAACCCCACCGTGGGCAGCGGCCTGCGCATCCACACCCAGCTCTTCACCGGCTACGGCGACAGCCTGATCGACTTCAACCGCCGCCGCACGGTGCTGAACGTGGGCCTGAGCCTGGTGGACTTCTGAAGCCGCCGTCCAAAACGGCACTTCTGCACACATCAGACACCTAATCCTGTGAACAATCGTTACGGAAACAGCCAAGGGAAGTAGCGCTTCGTATATTGGCCGCATCACTTTTTGTCCGCCAGGGCACCTTCGGGTTGACCCACAGCGGGCCATGCGACCATGATGACCGAACTCCACACGCCTGAGCTGACCGCTACCTGGAAGGCCGACAGACACGACCGGGCACGCACCGATGGGGTGGCTGCACCCGCAGCCCTGGAGCTGACACTCAATATCAGCACCCTGCCCGCGCCCGACCAGTCGCGCATCTGGACCTTCCTGGAGTTCATGCACGAACACAGCCGCACCACCTGGCGCCTGGTGTCGCATGACGACGCCGACATCTGGATGGTGGACTGGCGCGCCGAAAGCCAGAAGCCCGGTGGCAGCCACACCCGTGCGGTGGTGCGCATCATCGACGAGCACTGCGCGGCCCATCCCGAGGCCGACCAGATCACCCGCCCGCTGCAGATGGCGGACTTCGCCGCACTGTTGCAGCGTATCGAAGTACGCCTGGGCCGCAGCGCCACGGCCTGAAAACAGTCACCGCCCGATGGGCGCCAAGGAGCAACCGCAGGATCAGCGCGGACTGCCGTCCGCCACGCTGGTGGCAGGGTCTGGCGCAGGAGCGGCCCGGGAGGTGGCATCCTCGCGGCGGTCGGCCCGCTCCGAAAACACGCGGTAGCGGTCGATCAAGGCAAAGAAGCGCTCGTAGAAACGCGGGTCGGTGATGGTTTCACTGGCCACCTTGACCATCGCGTCGTGGCTGGCCGACACCGGCAGCGACACCGACCCCAGCACCCCGACCCCCAGCGACGCCGAGGTGTTGGTCTTCTTGAGGCTGTAACGATCCTGCAGCGCACTGGCAAAGGCGATGGTGCTGCCCGGGCTACGCCCCTCCCGTGCGCAGACCACACGAAACTCGAACTCCACATGGATTTCCGCCTCGGGCTGAAAGCTCTTGCGACCAGTCACCAGCTCAGGGGTGGCGACATTCACCAGATAGCCCTGGCTTAGCAGGGCCCGGCGGGCAGCCTCGCAGGTCTGCGCCTCGGTAGCGGCATAGACCCGGGTGTGGGTAGTGGTGGAATCAAACTCTTCCGGGTCGAAGTTGAGCTTCGCCGTTGGTGCCGTGGCCACACAGCCAGCCAGCGCAATGCTGGTCAGCGCCAGAGGCCATCGCAGCAGGGAAAAAGAATAGGTGGAAATATGTTTCAGCATCACATGTTCCCGCAAACTGCGGCCACCCCCAAGGGGCGAGCCCCATTGGAGCCGATTACCACCAGCTTGTTCCCTGCGCTCATCCATTTATCAGGGATACAAACCCCGCACCTGGCGGGCGGTCAGGATACGCTCGCAGGCCACAGCGTAAGTGGCGGTACGCAGTGTAATGCGGTGCTTGTCCGCCATGTCCCAGATCTGGTGCAGGGCGTTCATCATGATGCGGTCCAGGCGCACGTTGATCTCGTCCTCGTCCCAGAAGAAGGACGAGAAATCCTGCACCCATTCGAAATAGCTCACGGTCACGCCGCCGGCGTTGCAGATCACATCCGGCACCACCAGCACGCCACGCTCGGCCAGGATGTCGTCGGCCTCGGGCACGGTGGGTCCGTTGGCGCCCTCCAGCACCAACTTGGCCTTGGTTTTCTGGGCACGGGCGGCAGTGATCTGGCCTTCCAGGGCGGCGGGGATCAGGATGTCGCAGGGCACGTCCCAGAACTGCTCGTTGGGCACCTGTTCGCCGCCGTCGAAGCCGGCTACGCCAGCACGGGTGCGCGAGATCGGGATCAGCGTGCCCAGATCAAGGCCGTTCTCGTTGACCACCGTGCCGGTATGGTCCTGCACCGCCACGATCCTGGCGCCGGCTTCGACAAACAGCTCGGCCGCCACCGAGCCCACATTGCCGAAGCCCTGCACCGCAATACGCGCGCCCCGCAAGTCCAGCCCAATGCGCCGTGCGGCTTCGCGGCCGGTGACAAACACCCCCCGCCCCGTGGCCTTGACCCGGCCCAGCGAGCCCCCCAGGTGCAGGGGTTTGCCAGTCACCACGCCGGTGGCGGTGCCGCCGACGTTCATCGAATAGGTATCCATCATCCAGGCCATGATCTGGCCATTGGTGTTGACATCAGGCGCCGGAATGTCGGTGTGCGGGCCAATGATGATGCCGATTTCACTGGTGTACCGGCGGGTGACCTTTTCCAGCTCCTTCAGGGACAGCTTCTTGGGATCCACCCGCACGCCGCCCTTGGCGCCGCCGTAGGGCAGATTGACAGCCGCCGTCTTCACCGTCATCCAGGCAGACAGGGCCATCACCTCTTCCAGCGTGACATCCGGGTGAAAACGCACCCCGCCTTTGCCCGGCCCGCGCGACATGTTGTGCTGCACCCGGTAACCCTCGAAGTGGGCGATGCTGCCGTCATCCATCTCGATGGGCACGTCCACGATCAGCGCCCGCTTGGGCCGGCGCAGGGTATCGGCCCAGCGCGCCAGGTCGCCCAGGTAGGGAATGACGCGGTCAACCTGCTGCAGATAGGTGCCCCAGGGGCTGTTGGCGCTGGGGTGGACGTAGGAAAGATCGGAGTTCATGGTGCACTTCGGGTGGATGGGAAGGCCTGACGATAGAACGACCCGGCCGGCAGCGCCAGCCCTTATGCCGCAAACATCCCGCTTTATGCACAAGGCCCCATGCCGTAAACGCACAGCTTTATGCGCAAGAACGCCCGTACGCCATCCCATCCAGCACAATCACCGCCATGCACGCCCCAGACACCCCCACCTCCCTGAGCCTGCCCGTGGTGTCGGTGGACCGCCTGCTCGACACCACCGGATCCCCCCTGGCCACCCCACACCTGCACCCGGAGGCGGCCGAGGCCCTGCTCAAGCTGGCGGAGCGCGCCCCGCGCGGTGCAGCCATGCAGCTGGAGTTCACCGTGCCGGAAGCGGACGGCCACCGCACCGACGAGGTCCGCCATGCCCTGCAAAGCCATTTCCAGCAGATCGACGGTGAACTGACCCACCGGCTGCATAGCATCCTGCGCCAAGGCCGTGTCGCCGCCATCGTCGGCCTGGTGTTCGTGGCTGCCGTGCTGGCGATGGTGCAGATCATCACCCGCATCGAGAGCCTGAACTACACCCACGCGGCCGTGGAAAGCCTCACCATCATCGCCTGGGTGGCCCTGTGGCGACCCGCCGAGCTGCTGCTATACGACCACTGGCCCGTGCGCCGGCAGCGCCAGCTGGCCCGACGGCTGGCGCAGGCCCGCATCACGCTGCGCGCACGCTAGGGCCACCGATACACCCGCCGGTCGGGGGTGCGCAGTTCTATGGCCACTCCCCCGGCTGACATGCAATCCGCAGGCCCTTGCAAGGCTGATTTCAGCCAGGCTTGGGGGCTTGGCACCCAAAGTGCAACCGGGTGGTTGGTGCGACTCCCGTTACTTGTACGGTAGGATTCCAGGTCGCTTGGCAATGCCTGCCTTGCATGATCATCCATGGACCCTGCATGACGGCAGACACAAAAAACGATTGGCTTCAAGTGCTGCGCGCTGTGGCAGCTCTGATGGTGGTGTTCTTCCACGCCCGCATTCTGTGGGAAGGTCAGCCCCTTCTGAGCGGCACACAAGCTCTTCTCCACTGGGGCTTTGCGGGGGTCGATATCTTTTTCGTGCTGAGTGGCTACGTGGTCTGGAAGTCTGCAGACAACTCCAGCTTCAAGGCATCACGGTTCCTGACGCGCCGCTTTTTCCGCGTATACCTGGGCTACTGGTGTGCCCTCGCACTGCTGGTGTCAATGTACGCCGCCAGTGGCCAACTCGGCAAACTGGCACCCGAACATGCACTGGGCAGTATCTTTCTGCTCAATATCTGGCTCCACGAGAATTGGCTGCCTACGGCCTGGTCACTGCCGTATGAACTGTATTTTTACCTGTGGGTCGCCCTGCTCTGTGCCCTGCTCCCCCCGAAAGGTCGAGGCCCGGGACTGGTGCTGGTGCTTCTGGCACTGGCCGCGTGGACACTCTGGTGTGTGCTCCGGCTTCCACACCTGGTGGCCCACAATGTGCAGCCCTTCATTCTGTTGGCGACCCCCATGGGTTTGCAGTTTCTGGCGGGGGCGTTGATCGCCAAATACCTGAAACTCCCCTCGGTGAACACGAAGCGCCGCCCTGCGCGGGCTGCCGCCATCCTGGTGCTGGGCCTGGTACTGGCCACGCTCGGCTTTCTCTGGGGACGGTCTGATCCGTTGTTTGACCGGGTTCTTGTCTGGCGCGCCATTTCTTTTGGATGGGTCGGCGTCGGACTGCTGCTGGTGGCACTGGCTGCGTCCATGCTGCAATGGCGTGCGCCTCGGATGCTCGTCACCATCGGCGACGCTTCGTACAGCCTCTATCTGCTACACCCTTTGCTGATCCTTTTCATCGGAAAAGCTGCCTCGCAAATCCCCCCTCACAGCCTGTGGCACCTTCCACTGGCTGTTGCATCAATCACGGCCATGGTGGTGATCTCCCTGCTGTGGTACCGACGGATCGAAAAACCGGTCTATGACTGGGCATGTGGGCTCGCACTGCAGCCCAAAGCACGCCCTGCGCATTCCACTCAGGGGTGACACCCGCCGAGGCCTACACCACGGACATGAAGATCATGCGCACGGCCCAGGGGCAGCCGCAGACCAGCACCATCAAGGGTTCAGCCCGCTGGCTGTCGGCCGACTGCGGCGCCATGAAGCCCTTCGCCCCACCCAAGCAATAAGCACCGTCAGCGGCTGGCAGAGGGCGGTTCACGCCCCCCAAAAATCGCGGTGCCCACCCGCACCAGCGTGCTGCCGCAGTGGATGGCAGCCTCCAGATCGGCGGTCATGCCCATGGACAGGGTGTCAAAATCCTCGCGATCCCCCTCGTCCAGCCCCGCACGCACCGCGTCAAACAGGGCTTTGGCGGACGTATGGACGGCGCACTGTGCCTCAAAACCCTCTGCCGGCTCGGGAATCGTCATCAGACCTCGCAAGCGCAGGCGCGGCAACCGGGTTACGGCACGCGCAAGCTCCAGGGCGGCTTCCGGCGTGATACCCGACTTGGTCGCACCTCCGTCGATGTTGACCTGCAGACAGACGTTCAAGGGGGCTATGCCCTCGGCCCGCTGCTCCGACAGGCGCTGGGCCAGTTTCAGCCGGTCCACGGTGTGCACCCAGTCGAAGTGCTGCGCCACCAGCCGGCTCTTGTTGCTCTGCACCGGGCCGATGCAGTGCCACTCCAGCCCCAAATCGGTCAAAGCCTCCATCTTGGCCACCGCCTCCTGGATGTAGTTTTCGCCGAAAGCACGCTGGCCCTGTGCTGCAGCCTCGCGCACCGCGTCAGCCCCGAAGGTCTTGGACACGGCCAGCAGCCGCACGTCTGCCGGGTTGCGGTGACTCTTGTCACACGCCTGGGCAATGCGTGCATGAACAAGTTGTAGCTTGTTACCAATCGTTGTCATAATGCCCCAAGCGTACCAAACCACCGAGGGGAACCGTGGACATCACCCAATTGCTGGCGTTCAGCGTCAAGAACAAGGCCTCCGATCTGCACCTCTCGGCAGGGCTACCTCCCATGATCCGGGTGCATGGCGATGTGCGACGCATCAATGTAGACGCGCTGGACCACAAGACGGTGCATGCCATGGTGTACGACATCATGAACGATACCCAGCGCAAGACCTACGAGGAGTTCCTTGAGATCGACTTCTCGTTCGAGATTGAAGGCCTCGCGCGCTTCCGGGTCAACGCCTTCAACCAGCACCGCGGTGCTGGTGCGGTATTCCGGACCATTCCCAGCAAAATCCTGACGCTGGAGCAACTCAACGCCCCCAAGATCTTTGCCGACCTGGCGCTCAAGCCACGGGGCCTGGTGCTGGTGACCGGGCCCACCGGCTCCGGCAAGTCCACCACGCTGGCGGGCATGGTGAACCACCTCAACGAAACCGAATACGCACACGTGCTGACCATCGAGGACCCGATCGAGTTCGTGCACGAGTCCAAGAAATGCCTGGTCAACCAGCGTGAAGTGGGGCCGCACACCATCAGTTTCGCCAACGCCCTGCGCTCAGCGCTGCGGGAAGACCCGGACGCCATCCTGGTGGGTGAAATGCGTGACCTGGAAACCATCCGCCTGGCCATGACAGCCGCTGAAACCGGCCACCTGGTGTTCGGCACGCTCCACACCTCCAGCGCCGCCAAGACCATCGACCGGATCATCGACGTGTTCCCCGCCGACGAAAAGGAAATGGTGCGCGCCATGTTGTCCGAATCGCTGCAAGCGGTCATCTCCCAGACCCTGTGCAAGACCAAGGACGGCCAGGGCCGCGTGGCGGCCCACGAGATCATGCTGGGCACCAGCGCTATCCGCAACCTGATCCGCGAAGCCAAGGTGGCGCAGATGTACTCCACCATCCAGACCGGCAACAGCGTGGGCATGCAGACGCTCGACCAGAACCTGACCGACCTGGTGCGGCGCAACGTCATCAGCGCCGCGGAAGCCCGTGGCAAGGCCAAGATCCCCGAAAACTTCCCGGGCTGAGGCACATCCGCCACCGCCCCCTGAACCCCCACAACACCCTCTCGACTGGAGCATTGCATGAAAGGCATCCTCGGACTTCTGCGCCCCAAGGCGCCCACGAAGCCGGACGACGACCGCCCCGACTCCACCCTGTTCAGCACCGCATTTGCCAACCAGGGCGTGGACCCGTCGATGCTGATCCCCTGGGAAGCACGTGCCGTGGAAGTGGGCGCCAAGCGCCTGCCCGCCCAGCGCGGCGGCAAGCTGCTGCAGTCGCTCTGGGCCAAGGACAAATACATGGCGCTGCTGGACGCCAACGCGGTCAGCCGCATGGAGCGTTTCTTCGAGTTCGCCTCGGTACCCGCCAGCCGCGACGTGATCCGCCAGGACGAGTACGGCAACTTCATGGTGGTGCTGCTCACCGGCACCATCGCGGTGGACCGGGTGCAGCCCTGGGGCGAACACCTGCGTCTGGCCGAAACCCGCCCGGGCGACATCCTGGGCGAGATGTCGCTGCTCGACAGCGGCATCCGTTTCTCGGCCTGCACCACCCTCACCGAATGCGAGATCGCCGTGCTCAGCGCCGAGTCCATGGACGACATGATGAGCTCCGATCCGCAACTCGCAGCCAGCCTCATTGCGCTGCTGGCGCGCAAGCTGTCGCTGCGCCTGCGGGTGGTGAGCGCCCGGCTGGGCGACAGCCAGAAATAAGCTACTGCTACGCATCCACACACGGAACCTACGATGGAACGCGACCAGGCCAGTAAATTCATCAACGACCTGCTGAAGCTGATGGTCAGCCGCGGTGGCAGCGACCTGTTCATCACCAGCGACTTCCCGCCCGCCATCAAGGTGGACGGCAAAGTCACCAAGGTATCGCCCCAGCCGCTGACCGGCATCCACACTATGGCGCTGGCCCGCGCCATCATGAGCGACAAGCAGTCGGCCGAGTTTGAACGCAGCAAGGAGTGCAACTTCGCCATCGCCCCGGCCGGCATCGGCCGCTTCCGCTGCAATGCCTTTGTGCAGCAGGGCAAGGTGGGCCTGGTGATGCGGGTCATCCCCACCACCCTGCCTACCGTGGACAAACTCGGCGTGCCCCAGGTGCTCAAGGAAATCGCCATGTCCAAGCGGGGCCTGTGCATCCTGGTGGGCGCCACCGGCTCGGGCAAGTCCACCACGCTGGCCGCCATGGTGGACTGGCGTAACGAGAACTCCTACGGCCACATCATCACCATCGAAGACCCGGTGGAATTTGTGCACCCGCACAAGAACTGCGTGGTCACCCAGCGCGAAGTGGGCCTGGACACCGACTCCTGGGAAGCCGCACTCAAGAACACGCTGCGCCAGGCCCCCGACGTGATCCTGATGGGCGAAATCCGCGACCGCGAGACCATGGAAAACGCCGTTGCCTTCTCGGAAACCGGCCACCTGTGCCTGGCCACCCTGCACGCCAACAGCGCCAACCAGGCGCTCGACCGGATCATCAACTTCTTCCCCGAGGAACGGCGCGCCCAGCTGCTGATGGACCTGTCGCTCAACCTGCGGGCCATGGTGTCGCAGCGGCTCATCCCGCGCCAGGACGGCAAGGGCCGTTCCGCTGCGGTGGAGATCATGCTGAACACCCCGCTGATTTCCGACCTGATTTTCAAGGGCGAGGTCTCCGAGATCAAGGAGATCATGAAGAAGAGCCGCAACCTCGGTATGCAGACCTTCGACCAGGCCCTGTTCGACGCCTACGAGGGCAACGTCATCACCTATGAGGACGCCCTGCGCAACGCCGACTCGCTCAATGACCTGCGCCTGCAGATCAAGCTCAACAGCCAGCGGGCGCGTAACACCGACCTGGCAGCCGGCACCGCACACTTCGCGATCGTTTAGTACACCCCCAGTCTTCGCGCACTTCGTGTCGCTACGCCAACCCCCTTGCAGGGGGCGACACCAGTGGCCCGGCAAAGCCGGTTCCACGGTGTCTGCCGAAAGGGGCTTCGCTGCACTTGCCTGAGGGGGCGGGCGTTCGGTGTAAGGTGCGGGGTTCCTGCTTTTTTGGAGAATTCCTGTGCCTGGCATCAACCCCAAGAACTACGAAACCATTTCCCCGCGCAAAGTCGCCTTCCTCGGCCTGGGCGTCATGGGTTACCCCATGGCGGGCCACCTGGCACAGGCGGGGCACCAGGTCACGGTGTACAACCGGACTGCTACGAAATCAGAAGCATGGCACGCTGAATTTCCGGGCGCACATGGTCAAAACACCTTTAAAAAGACGCCCCGGGAAGCGGCTGCGGGCGCCGACTTCGTGTTTTGCTGTGTCGGCAACGACGACGACCTGCGATCGGTCACGCTCGGCGCCGACGGCGCCTTTGCCGGCATGCACGCGGGTGCCATCTTCATGGACCACACCACCGCCTCGGCCAGCGTGGCCCGCGAACTGAACGCCGCTGCGGCTGCGCTGGGCCTGCAGTTCGTGGACGCACCGGTATCCGGTGGCCAGGCTGGTGCGCAAAACGGCCTGCTGACGGTGATGTGTGGCGGCGACGCGGCTGCCTTTGCTGCGGCCCAGCCGGTGACCCTGGCCTTTGCCCGCGCCGTCACCCTGCTGGGCGACAGCGGCGCAGGGCAACTGGCCAAGATGGTGAACCAGATCTGCATCGCCGGGCTGGTGCAGGGCCTGTCCGAAGCCATCGCTTTTGGTCAGCGCGCCGGCCTGGACATGGAAGCCGTGCTGGGGGTGATCGGCAAGGGCGCCGCCCAGAGCTGGCAAATGGACAACCGTGGCAAGACCATGGTGGCCGGCCAGTTCGACTTCGGCTTTGCCGTGGACTGGATGCGTAAGGACCTGGGCCTGGTGCTCGATGAAGCCAAGCGCAATGGCGCCCGCCTGCCGGTGACGGCCCTGGTGGACCAGTTCTATGCCGACGTGCAGCAGGCCGGTGGCAACCGCTGGGACACCTCCAGCCTTATCACACGGCTGAAATAAACACCCCCCAAGCGGCTACGCCACTCACCCCTCTGCTGCGCGAGGAGGGTGCACCCAGCGGCCTGGCGGAGCCAGTTCCGCGGATGCCCTGGTGTGGCCTGCTCTGCGGCCTTTCGATCCTTGCCTGCGCTACGTGCGGCTGGCGATCAGTTTTTGGCTGCGGGGTCGGCGGTGACGGGCGCGGGCTTGGGCTGGCTGCGGGCCAGCTCTTCCTCGCTGACAATCTCGAACACCCGCACCACCTTCTCGACGCCGCCCACGCCACGGGCGATCTCGGTCACCCGGTTGGCCTCGCGGGGGGTGACGATACCCAGCAGGTACACGGTGTTGCGCTCGGTCACCACCTTGAAGGCGTTGAGCGAAATGTCCTTCGCGTCCACGAAGCTGGCCTTCACCTTGCCGGTGATCAGGGTGTCGTTGGAGCGCTGGGTCAGGCTGCTGTTGGGCATCACCGCCAGCTCGTTGACCACGCCACGCACGTTGTCCACATTGCGCACCGCCGCTTCGATCTGCTCGCGGTCCTTGGCGGTGGGCACTTCACCGGTCAGCAGCACCTGGCGGTTGTAGCTGGTCACGTTCACATGGGCCTTGTCGCCCACCGTGTCTTTGATGCGGTTGGCCGAGCGCAGTTCGATACCTTCGTCCTCCAGCTGGGCGCCGGAGGTGCGGCGGTCCGACACCACCAGGGCACTGCCCACCACCACCCCGCCTACCACCAGAGGTGCACAGGCGCTCAGTGCTGCGGCCAGAGAACCGGCGGCCAGGGTTGCAAGCGTCAGTCGTTTGAAGCCAGATGTCATGATGAAATCTCCTGTTCGCCAAGTAGTTGCGCATCCACGCCATCGCAGATGCAGTGCAGCGCCAGCAGGTGCACCTCCTGGATACGCGCCAGCCGCTCGTGCGGCACGCAGATGTGGACATCGGTCTCGCGCAGCGCTGCGCCCATGCGCCCGCCGCCCTTGCCACTGAGTGCCACCACGATCATGTCGCGCCCGTGGGCTGCGGCCACAGCTTCCAGCGCCTGGGGTGCATTGCCATCCGGGCACAGCACCAGCAGCACATCACCCGCCTGCCCCAAAGCCCGCACCTGGCGCGCCAGCACCTGCGGAGCCTCGTGCAGGCCGTCGGCAGTGGCCACCAGGGCGGTGCTGTCACCCTCCAGCGCCAGGGCAGGCAGCCCGGGACGTTCGCGCTCGAAGCGCCCCACCAGCTGGGCCGCGAAATAACGCGCTGGCGCCACCCCGCCCGCCGAACCGCAGGCCAGCACCTTGCCACCACTGGTGACAGACGCCAGCACCGCATGGATGGCGGCGGCAATGGATTTACTCAGGGGTTCGGCGGCCTGGTACTGCAGGTCCGCACTCTCGATGAAATGCGTTTGGATACGGTGCTCGAGCATGGGGGCAGATGATACCCGCGGCCTGCATTTCAAAATGTTTACGACGCATCGAACGCCGCCTGCAGCCAGGTGATTTGATCCTCCACCAGCACCACATCGAAGCGGCAGGGCGGTGGTGTACGCAGACGCAGCAGGTAGTGTCGCGCGGCGAACACGATGCGGCGTTGCTTGGTCGCGCCCACGCTGGCGGCGGCACCGCCGAAGCCGGCGCTGGTGCGGCGGCGCACTTCCACGAAGACCACGGTGCCGTCGGGTGCGCGCATGATCAGGTCGATCTCGCCACCGCCGCGCCCCGGCGTCCGATAATTGCGCTCCAGCAGTTGCAGGCCTGCCGCACGCAAGTGCTGCAGGGCCAGGTCTTCGGCCGCATCACCCGCCTGTTTGGTGGTGGCGCGGCCCGCAGGTGCAAGCGCTGCCGGCTGCACCGGGCCTGCCCGCATTTTTCGAAAGAATTCCATGCTCCCTCGTTTCCAAGCCTGCCACCCGGCGCCCGCCAAGGCGTTGCCATGAGCACCCACTTTGCCCCGGCCTTGCAGGCGGCCCATGACGCCTGTGCTTCGCAGCATTATCCGCAAGGGGCCTTGTACATCGTGGCCACCCCCATCGGCAACCTGGCCGACATCTCGCTGCGTGCGCTGCATGTGCTGCAGCTGGTGGATGCCATTGCCTGCGAGGACACCCGCCACACCCAGGCCCTGCTGCGCGCCTATGGCATCGACCGCCCCACCGCCCAGCTGCTGGCCGTGCACCAGCACAACGAAAGTGAAGGCGCCCAGCGCGTGCTGGAGCGGCTGCAACAAGGCCAGCGCGTGGCCTATGCCAGCGACGCCGGCACGCCCGGTGTCAGTGACCCCGGCGCCCGCCTGGTGGCCGCCGTGCGCGCGGCCGGCCTGCCCGTGGTGCCCCTGCCCGGCGCCAGCAGCATCACCACCGCCGTCAGCGTGGCCGGGCTGGTGTCGCAGGGCGCGGATGACGGCGGCTTTGTGTTCGCCGGCTTCCTGCCGCCCAAGGCCACCGAACGTGCCAATGCGGTGACCGCTCTTGCGAATCAGGTGCGCCCGGTGGTGCTGCTGGAAGCCCCGCACCGCGTGGAAGACCTGGCCCAGGCCCTGGCCACACTGGGCGCGCGGCCGGTCACCGTGGGGCGCGAGCTGACCAAACAGTTTGAAGAAATCGCCACCGTGCCGGCGCAGGAGCTGCCCGGCTGGCTGGCCGCCCAGCCGCACCGCACCAAGGGTGAATTCGTGCTGGTGTTACACGCCGCCCCGCTGGCCAGCAGCGCCGACGACGGCACCCGCGTGCTGCAGCTGCTGCTGGCCGAGCTGCCCGTCAAAACCGCCGTGAAACTCGCCGCCGAGCTGACAGGCCAGCCGCGCAATGCGCTGTACGACACCGCGCTGCAGCTCAAGCGCGGCAGGGACACCGGGGAAGACTGATCGCCCCGGCTCACCCCTGCGCCAGCACGCCCGCCAGCTGCCCCAGCCGCGCAAACACGTTCCACCCAGTCCCGCCTTCGCGAACTGATCAAACAGTCCCTGGACTTGCCCGACCGTCATCGGCCCGGTCACGAACTGGCCCAGCAACTCGGTTGGAATTTACAGCTAACAACCTTCGAGAGTAGCATGCAGTTACATTGAATGGGGAATCGTCGGTCATCTGATGTTTTTTGCATAAAACCGCCACACGTCACCAATTCAATCGTGCCGCCAAAATCCCGCGGTACACCCCCTCATACGCCCGCGCACTCCCCTCCCACCCAAAATCCCGCCCCATCCCCAGCGCCTGCACGCGCCGCCAGTCGTCCGGCTGCGCGAACAGCGCCAGCGCCCGCTGCAAGGCATGTTGCAGCGCAGGCACCGTGGGCTCGGGCATCACAAAGCCGGTGCCTGTGACACCGTCAGCGCCCACATGCACGTCCTCCACCGAGTCCGCCAGCCCGCCCGTGGCATGCACCACGGGCAGGGTGCCGTAGGCCTGGCTGTACATCTGGTTCAGGCCGCAGGGCTCGAAGCGGGAGGGCATGAGGAACACATCCGCTCCGGCCTCGATGCTGTGGGCCAGGGCTTCGTTGAAGTCCACCGACACGGCCACGGCGTCGGGGCGGCGGGCGGCGGCGTCCAGCAGGGCGTCCTGCAGGGCGGGCTCGCCCTGGCCCAGCACGGCCAGTTGGCAGCCTTGCTCCAGCAACCAGGGCAGCAGAGCCACCACCAGATCGATGCCTTTTTGCCAGGTGAGCCGGCCCACCAGGCCCAGCAGCAGGGCGTCGGGGCGCGGGGCCAGGCCGCAGCGCTGTTGCAGGGCCTGTTTGTTCGCGGCCTTGTGCTGCAAGGTCTGCGCGCTGAAGGTCTGCGCGATCAGCGGGTCGTGCTGCGGGTTCCACACGCGGGTGTCGATGCCGTTCAGGATGCCGTGCAGGCGGTGTGCCTTGTCGCGCAGCACGCCGTCGAGGCCAAAGCCCAGCGCGGCCTGCTGGATCTCGCGGGCATAGGTGGGGCTGACGGTGGTGATGGCGTCGGCGGTCTGCAGGCCGGCCTTGAGCATGGACATCTGACCCCAGTACTCCACACCCTGGACGCCGCGCCACTGGGGCGCAATGCCGAGCTGCGGCGCCACGTCCAGCGGGACCACGCCCTGGAAAGCCAGGTTGTGGATGGTCATGACGCTGGCGGCGCGGGGCCGGGCGACGTCCACCGGGGCCTGCGCCAGGTACAGCGGCGCCAGGCCGCAGGGCCAGTCGTTGCCGTGCACCACGTCAGCCTGCCAGTGGGGCCAGGGGCTGTCGGGCGAGCCGAGCCAGGCAGCCACATGGCAGAGGAAGCCAAAGCGCCAGGCGTTATCGCCATGGTCTTTGCCGTTGGCGTCCACATACGGGCCGCCCGGGCGGTCGTACAGGCCGGGGCAGTCGAGCAGCACCAGCGCGGCGCCGTCTTGCGGGGCGCTGCATAGCAGGCGGGCAGCGGGCCAGGGGCCGGCGGCGGGGATGTCAATCACACGCTGCACAGGCGGCAGGGGTGCCCGCGCGGCCAGGCCAGGATAGGCGGGCATCAGCACCTTCACATCGTGGCCCCGCTGGCCCAAGGCCTGCGGCAGCGCGGCGCTGACGTCGCCCAGGCCGCCGGTCTTGACCCAGGGGGCGCATTCGGGGGTGACGAACAGCACCTTCAGCCGGGGTGGCGGAGCGGCGTCCACAACAGCCGCACGTTCCTGCCGCAGCGCCAGCGCAAAAGCCAGCAGGCGGGCGTCGGTGGCCATGGCTTCCACCGGCAGCGTGGTCTTGCGGCGCCAGTTGGGGAAGCGGTCTTCGGTGGTGCCAGGCACGTTGACCTGCAGCAGCTGGCCACACACGTCCTCCAGCTGCACGCCCAGCAGCCAGCAGGGCGTACGGGCGAGGTAGCGGTATACGGCGTCCACCAGGGGGGCATCCATGTCGTCGGGCAGCTGGTCCAGCGCGGCGGACATGCCCGCGGGCGCCAGTCCCTGGCTTTCGAGTGCGGCAGACAGGCGGAGGCGGTCTTGCGTGCGGGTCTGCAGCTCGGCGGTGCGGGCGGCCTCGCTGGGGAAGAGTTGCAGCCTAGTCTGCACGGCCAGGTCTTCGCCTTGCCAGAAGCCGCGCAGCGTGGGCAGGTCGTGGGTGCTGGCCACGGCCAGGGCCTGGGCGGGCCAGGTGGCGGGCGGCGCAAAGCCCTGGGTAACCGTGTCGCGCTCGAAGAACAGCGGGCGGTAGGACAGCAGCGCACGCGACTGCATGGCGCTGCGCATGGCGGGCGCCACGTTGCCGAGGTCTTCGCCGATGACCATGCAGCGGTGGCGCACGCTCTCCAGCGCCAGGATGCCCAGCAGGGCGTCGAGCGGGTAGGCGGCATAGGTTCCGGCCCCGCCGCCTACGTCCTGCGGCGGCAGCCAGAACAGGCGCATCAGGCCCATCACATGGTCCAGCCGCAGGGCGCCGGCGTGCCGCATATTGGCGCGCAGGGTGTCGATGAAAGGCGCAAAACGCAGCGGCCGCAGGCGCAGCGGGTTGAGTGGTGGCAGGCCCCAGTTCTGGCCCAGTGCGTTGAGCGGGTCGGGCGGCGCGCCCACGTACATGCCCAGCGCATAGGCGCTGCGCTGGCGCCAGGTGTCGGCGCCGCCTTCGTTCACCCCCACGGCCAGGTCGCGGTAGAGGCCCAGACCCATGCCGAGTGCCTTCGCATGGGCCTGGGCGGCCTGCAGCTGCGACTCGGCCAGCCATTGCAGCCAGCAGTGGTACTGCAGCTGCGCGGCATGGTCTTGGGCGAACTGCTGCACGGCGGGGGCTGCGGGGTCGCGCCAGGCCTCGGGCCAAGCCGGCCAGCCCCACACGGCGGGGTCGGCGGCCGCGAAGTGGGCCTGCAGCGCCTCGAACAGGGCATGCAGGCGCAGGCCTTCGCCCCGGCTTTGCACAAAGCGGTGAAACTCCGCGGCGCGGGCCGTGCCGCGCGCCAGGTGCTGCTGCGCGAAATGCTGCCACAGCAGGGCCAGCGCCTCGTGTTTGGCGGCGGCCACACCGGCGTAGTCCACCATCTCGGTGCTGCGCAGGGCGGCCAGGCGGCGCTGGAAAGCGACGCTCTGCACCAGCGTGCGCACG
>Ga0208823_1001607_pt1 | contig 17611 bp, 8 predicted proteins | sample AD_UKC075_MetaG_FD_184440 | JGI IMG/M metagenome (GOLD analysis project Ga0208823, IMG submission 184440) | Active sludge microbial communities of municipal wastewater-treating anaerobic digesters from USA - AD_UKC075_MetaG (SPAdes) (version 2) | ecosystem: Engineered > Bioreactor > Anaerobic >... | reverse complement strand
ACGTCCACCAGACGACGGGTCAGGTAACCCGAGTCGGCGGTACGAAGTGCGGTGTCCGCCAGACCCTTTCGGGCGCCGTGGGTGTTGATGAAGTACTCCAGCACGGTCAGGCCCTCACGGAAGGAGGACTTGATCGGACGCGGGATGAACTCACCCTTCGGGTTGGTCACCAGACCCTTCATCCCGGCCAGGGTGCGGGTCTGGGTGAAGTTACCCGTCGCGCCGGACTCCACGATCGTCTTGATCGGGTTGTCCGCCGGGTAGTGATCGCGCAGCGCGTCACCCACCTCCTCGGTGGCCTTCTTCCACAGCTCGACCAGGGCGTCGTTGCGCTCCTGATGGTTCAGGGCACCGCGCTGGTACTTCTTCTCGATGACGCGGGCCTCTTCCTCGTACCGCTCGAGGATCTGCTGCTTCTCCGGCAGCACCAGCACGTCGGCCATCGAGACGGTGACACCCGAACGGGTGGCCCAGTAGAACCCGGTGTCCTTGAGCTTGTCGACGGTCTGCGCCACCACGATCATCGGGTAGCGCTCGGCCAGGTCGTTGATGATCCGGGCCTGGACTTTCTTGTGCATCTGCTCGTTGACGAACGGATACCCCTGCGGCAGAAGCTCGTTGAAGAGCACCCGGCCCAGCGTGGTCTGGCAGATCCAGGCATTGCCCGGACGCCAGCCGTTCTCGCCGAACAGTTCGGTCTCCACCTCGTGCGGCGGGCGCAGCTGGTCCAGGCGGATCTTGATCTGGGCGCGGACGCTCAGCGCGCCGCGGTCCATGGCCATGATCGCCTCGGCCGGGCTCGAGTACACACCGGACTCCGGGGTGTCCTTGGCCGCCGGGGTGTACTCGCCCTTGGCACCCTCGACATGGGTGGTCAGGTAGTACAGACCGGTGACCATGTCCAGACGCGGCATGGCCAGCGGCTTGCCCGACGCCGGCGACAGGATGTTGTTGCTGGACAGCATCAGCACCCGGGCCTCGGCCTGCGCCTCCGCCGACAGCGGCAGGTGCACGGCCATCTGGTCGCCGTCGAAGTCGGCGTTGAACGCCTCGCACACCAGCGGGTGCAGCTGAATCGCCTTGCCCTCGACCAGCTGCGGCTCGAAGGCCTGGATACCCAGTCGGTGCAGGGTGGGGGCGCGGTTCAGCAGCACCGGGTGCTCGGAGATGACCTCTTCGAGGACGTCCCACACCTGCGGCCGCTGACGCTCCACCATCCGCTTGGCGCTCTTGATGTTCTGCGCGTGGTTCAGGTCGACCAGACGCTTCATCACGAACGGCTTGAACAGCTCCAGGGCCATCAGCTTGGGCAGGCCGCACTGGTGCAGCTTGAGCTGCGGGCCGACCACGATGACCGAACGGCCGGAGTAGTCGACGCGCTTGCCGAGCAGGTTCTGGCGGAACCGGCCCTGCTTGCCCTTCAACAGATCCGACAGCGACTTCAGCGGGCGGTTGCCCGGGCCGGTGACCGGCCGGCCACGACGGCCGTTGTCGAACAGCGCGTCCACCGACTCCTGAAGCATGCGCTTCTCGTTGTTGACGATGATCTCCGGCGCACCCAGGTCGATCAGGCGCTTGAGCCGGTTGTTGCGGTTGATCACCCGGCGGTACAGGTCGTTGAGGTCCGAGGTGGCGAACCGGCCACCGTCGAGCTGGACCATCGGCCGCAGCTCCGGCGGGATCACCGGCACCGCGTCCAGGACCATGCCCATCGGCGAGTTGCCCGACTGCTGGAACGCCGCAACGACTTTCAGCCGCTTGAGCGCGCGCAGCTTCTTCTGGCCCTTGCCACTGCGGATGATCTCGCGCAGGTTCTCGGCCTCAGCGTCGATGTCGAAGGTCTCGATCAGCTTCTGGATCGCCTCGGCGCCCATCGACCCGGTGAAGTACTCGCCGTAGCGGTCCACCAGTTCGCGGTAGATGTTCTCGTCGATGATCAGCTGCTTGGGCGCCAGCTTGGTGAAGGTGCTCCAGATCTCGTCGAGCCGGTCCAGCTCACGCTGAGCACGGTCGCGGATCTGGCGCATCTCGCGCTCACCGCCGTCCTTGACCTTGCGCTTGACGTCGCTCTTGGCGCCCTCTTCCTCAAGCTCCTTGAGGTCGGCCTCGAGCTTCTGGGCGCGAGCCTCCAGATCGATGTCGCGCTGGTTCTCGACGGCCTTCTTCTCCGAGACCATCTCGGCCTCGAGCGTGGACAGCTCGTTGTGGCGCATCTCGGTGTCCACCGCGGTGATCACGTAGGCGGCGAAGTAGATGATCTTCTCGAGATCCTTCGGCGCCAGGTCCAGCAGGTACCCCAGGCGCGAGGGCACACCCTTGAAGTACCAGATGTGCGTGACGGGCGCGGCCAGCTCGATGTGGCCCATCCGCTCACGCCGCACCTTGGCGCGGGTCACCTCGACGCCGCAGCGCTCGCAGATGATGCCCTTGAACCGGACCCGCTTGTACTTACCGCAATAGCACTCCCAGTCGCGAGTCGGTCCGAAGATCTTCTCGCAGAACAGGCCGTCCTTCTCAGGCTTGAGCGTGCGGTAGTTGATGGTCTCCGGCTTCTTGACCTCGCCGTACGACCAGGTACGGATGTCCTCGGCGGTGGCCAAACCGATGCGGAGCTCATCGAAGAAGTTGACGTCTAGCACGTAACTCCCTTTCCCCTTGCGGGATAGAAACCTCGAAAACTAAGTAGCTGAGGGTCTCTCGCTTACGCGAGATCCTCGACGGACGCCGATTCGTTGCGGGACAGGTTGATACCCAGGTTCGCCGCGGCACGTTCCAGATCGTCGTCGTCGCCGTCGCGCATCTCGATGGCCGCACCGTCGCTGGACAGCACCTCGACGTTGAGGCACAGCGACTGCAGCTCCTTGAGGAGCACCTTGAACGACTCCGGGATACCCGGCTCGGGGATGTTCTCCCCCTTGACGATGGCCTCGTAGACCTTGACCCGACCGACGGTGTCGTCGGACTTGATCGTCAACAGCTCCTGCAGCGTGTACGCCGCGCCGTAGGCCTGCATGGCCCAGCACTCCATCTCGCCGAACCGCTGGCCGCCGAACTGCGCCTTACCGCCCAGCGGCTGCTGGGTGATCATCGAGTACGGCCCGGTGGAGCGGGCGTGGATCTTGTCGTCCACCAGGTGGTGCAGCTTGAGGATGTACATGTAGCCCACGGTGACCGGGTACGGGAAGGGTTCCCCGCTGCGGCCGTCGTAGAGCATCGCCTTGCCGTCCGGGTTGACCATGACCTCACCGTCGCGGTTGGCCAGGGTCGACCCGAGCAGACCCGTCAGCTCGTCCTCGCGGGCACCGTCGAACACCGGGGTGGCCACGACGGTGTCCGCCGGGGCCTCCAGCAGATCGGCGGGCAGGTTCTTGGCCCACTCGGCGTTGGGGTCGGCCTTCCAGCCGGTCTTGGCGATCCACCCGAGGTGGGTCTCCAGGATCTGGCCGATGTTCATCCGTCGGGGCACACCGTGGGTGTTGAGGATGATGTCGACCGGGGTGCCGTCGGGCAGGAACGGCATGTCCTCCTGCGGGAGGATCTTGCCGATGACGCCCTTGTTGCCGTGCCGGCCGGCCAGCTTGTCGCCGTCGGAGATCTTGCGCTTCTGCGCGACGTAGACGCGCACCAGCTCGTTGACCCCGGCCGGCAGCTCGTCGTCGTCCTCGCGGGAGAACACCCGGATGCCGATGACCTTGCCGGACTCGCCGTGCGGCACCTTCAGCGAGGTGTCGCGCACCTCGCGGGCCTTCTCGCCGAAGATGGCGCGCAGCAGCCGCTCCTCCGGGGTCAGCTCGGTCTCACCCTTCGGGGTGACCTTGCCGACCAGGATGTCGCCGTCGCGCACCTCCGCACCGATCCGGACGATGCCGCGCTCGTCGAGGTCGGCGAGCACCTCCTCGGAGACGTTCGGGATGTCCCGGGTGATCTCCTCGGCGCCCAGCTTGGTGTCGCGGGCGTCGATCTCGTGCTCCTCGATGTGGATCGAGGTGAGCACGTCCTCCTCAACCAGACGGCTGGAGAGGATGATCGCGTCCTCGTAGTTGTGGCCCTCCCACGGCATGACCGCCACCAGCAGGTTCTTGCCCAGCGCCATCTCACCGTTCTCGGTGCACGGCCCGTCGGCGATGACCTGGCCGGCCTCGACGCGCTGGCCGGCATCGACGATCGGCTTCTGGTTGGCGCAGGTGCCGTGGTTGGAGCGGTTGAACTTACGCATCCGGTAGGTGAAGCGGGTGCCGTCGTCGGCCATCACGGTGACGTAGTCGGCCGACACCTCCTCCACCACACCGGCCTTGTCGGCGACGACGACGTCACCGGCGTCGATCGCGGCGCGCAGTTCCATCCCGGTGCCGACGATCGGGGCCTCCGAGCGCACCAGCGGAACCGCCTGGCGCTGCATGTTGGCGCCCATCAGCGCGCGGTTGGCGTCGTCGTGCTCGAGGAACGGGATCATGGCCGTGGCCACCGACACCATCTGGCGCGGCGAGACGTCCATGAAGTCGACCTCGGAGGCGTTGACGTACTCGACCTCGCCGCCCTTGCGGCGCACCAGGACTCGCTCCTCGAGGAACTTGCCGGACGCGTCGGTCGGCGAGTTGGCCTGCGCCACGACGTGGCGGTCCTCCTCGTCGGCGGTCAGGTAGTGCACGTCGTCGGTGACGACACCGTCGACGACCTTGCGGTACGGCGTCTCGATGAAGCCGAACGGGTTGACCCGCGCGTACACCGACAGCGAGCCGATCAGGCCGATGTTCGGGCCTTCCGGGGTCTCGATCGGGCACATCCGGCCGTAGTGGCTGGGGTGCACGTCGCGGACCTCCAGGCCGGCGCGCTCACGGGACAGACCGCCGGGGCCCAGCGCCGACAGGCGGCGCTTGTGGGTCAGGCCGGACAGCGGGTTGTTCTGGTCCATGAACTGGCTCAGCTGCGAGGTCCCGAAGAACTCCTTGATCGCCGCCACGACGGGGCGGATGTTGATCAGGGTCTGCGGGGTGATCGCCTCGACGTCCTGGGTGGTCATCCGCTCGCGGACGACGCGCTCCATGCGGGACAGGCCGACCCGGATCTGGTTCTGGATCAGCTCACCGACGGTGCGCAGCCGGCGGTTGCCGAAGTGGTCGATGTCGTCGACCTCGACGGGAACCTCGACGCCGCCCGGGGCGGTCATCGCGGCGGTCTGGCCCTCGGGCGCCTCGTGCAACCGCACCAGGTACTCGATGGTGGCGATGATGTCCTCTGGCGTCAGCGTCTTGGCGCCGGGCGCCTTGCCGCCGTTGAGTCCGAGCTTCTTGTTGACCTTGTAGCGGCCCACTCGGGCCAGGTCGTAGCGCTTCTCCTTGAAGAACAGGTTCTCCAGCAGGGTCTGCGCGGACTCCTTGGTGGGCGGCTCGCCCGGGCGCAGCTTGCGGTAGATGTCCAGCAGCGCCTCGTCGGGACCCGCGGTGGGATCCTTCTCCAGGGTCGCCATCATGATCTCGGAGAAGCCGAAGCGCTCGCGGATCTGCTCGTTGGTCCAGCCGAGCGCCTTGAGCAGCACGGTGACCGGCTGCCGGCGCTTGCGGTCGATGCGCACGCCCACGCTGGCGCGCTTGTCCACGTCGAACTCCAGCCACGCGCCGCGGGCCGGGATCACCTTGGCGCTGGTGATGTCGTTCTCGGTGGCCTTGTCCTTCGACTTCTCGAAGTACACGCCGGGCGAGCGGACCAGCTGGCTGACCACCACGCGCTCGGTGCCGTTGATGATGAAGGTGCCCTTCTCGGTCATCATCGGGAAGTCACCCATGAAGACCGTCTGGGACTTGATCTCGCCGCTCTCGGCGTTCATGAACTCGGCGGTGACGAACAGCGGCGCCGCGTACGTCATGTCCTTGTCTTTGCACTCGTCGACGGAGGCCTTGACCTCGTCGAAGCGTGGGTCGGAGAAGGTCAGCGACAGGTTGCCCGAGAAGTCCTCGATCGGGGACAGCTCATCGAGCACCTCCTCGAGACCGCCCTTGGGGTCGTCATCGCCGAGGTCGGCGGCCTTACGCCGCCACTCGTCGTCACCGATCAACCACTTGAACGAATCGGTCTGCACATCGAGCAGACCCGGGACCTCCAGCGGCTCACGCAGCTTGGCGAAGGAGATCCGGCCGGGCGCACCGGGGACCGAATTTGACGTCGTGGTCGAGTTGCTCTGGCTAGAGACTGCCAAGATGCATCCTTCCAGCACCTCACGCGGACTGACGGGAGTCGGTGGATGCCGGTCCCGCGGCCGCTAATCTGCGTCGGTTCGCGCTGGCATGACCCCCGTGTGACCCCGGGGCCGATCGCCACGCACCACAGGCAGAAGATCCGGTGAAACAGATCTCAGACCTAGACCACGGTGTCAGGGTGCGGGGTGGGGGGCAGGCAGGGGGAGTCCAGCGCAACCGCTAACGATACCGGAGAAACACGGCATGCTCAAACAGCGGTGCCCGGAGGCGCCCAGACGCACACCGACAGATTGGCCCGTCCGTTGCGTTCCGTCAAGCGTTTCCCGATAAATGTTGCGGATAAACCCGCTAGACGACGATCCCGGCAGGCAGTTCGGCCGGCCCGGGCAGCGACGCCCCGGACCCGGTGGTCGGGAACTGCTCGGTCGGGGTGATCGGTCCCCACACCCCCAACTGGCGGGCGCGGGTGACCAGGGCGTCGTAGGCGTCGGGGTTGTCGGCCCGGAAGGTCTGCTCGCGGGTCAGGATGTAGCCGCTGAATCCGGACGGGTCGCCGACGATCGCCCAGCTGTAGTCGGGGGCGTAGTCGAGGATCCAGTAGTTGCCCGGCTCGGTGGCGCTGGGCTCTCCCAGGAAGAAGCCCACGTTGAGCCGGGTGTTGGCGGTGTTCACCGGCACCGCGGAGCCGACGATGCTCGACTGCGGTCCGTTGGGCCCGAAGTAGTTGCCGGAGTTCTCCACCCGGATCGTGCCGCCGGCCTGCGGGGTGTACACCGCCTTGGTGTTGACCAGGCCGATCGAGAAGAACTGCTTGACGCTGCCCTGCTCGTACCAGGTGCCGGAGTACTGGGCGACGTCCACCGCCGGCGGTGACGGCAGCGTGGTCGCGGTGATCTGGCCCATGTCGATGATCTGGTTGCCCACGTAGGTGCCGTCGTTGGGGTTGCCGTAGATCCCGTAGAACGGGTTGCTGGGGCCGTAGCCGCCGTAGATGTCGTTGACCCAGCCGGTGGCGAAGGTGCGCACCGCCTCCTTGGCCCCGGGGGGCGAGGGCCGGACGATGATCGCGCTGGCGATCTCGGCGATCCGGGCGAAGAGGCTGTCACCGGCGATCACGTCGGTGTGGCTGCCGTTGTCGATCTGCACGCCGTTGAAGCGGTCCGGGTAGTACTGCTCCATCAGTTCGGTGGCCACGCCCCAGGCGTTCCAGCGCTGGGCGATCGCGGCGATCTGGTAGTCCGGGATACCGGCGGCGTCCAGGGCGGCCAGCGAGTCGGTGAACAACGGGGCCCGCGAGACGCCGTCGAACATCACCACGCCGAGCAGGTTGTCCACCTGGTCGGTCTCGGTGATCAGCGCGCCCACCGCGGTGGCGAAGTTGCCGCCGGCGGAATGGCCGGTCAGCAGGAACTTCTCCGGCAGCACGCCCTGCAGTCCGGCGGCGTTGGCGCTGACGTTCAGCGCGGAACGGGTGTCCTGGAACATCGTCGCGACGGCCTCGCGCATCACCGCCCCGCCCAGGAAGCAGCCGGGGCACAGCGGGGTGTCGAACCAGAAGATGTCCGGGACGACGACGATGCTGTTGGTCTGCTGCGCCAACTGCTGGGCCATCTCGGCGTACCAGGACTTGAAGCCCAGGAAGCCGTGCTGCAGCCAGATCACCCCGTTGGCGGTGACGGTGCCGTCGGCCTGGGTCGGGAAGTACCAGTCGGCGGGGGCGGCGTAACCGTTCTCCCCGGCCGGGATGTTCAACACGGCGCTGCCGGTGCGCACCCCGGTCACCCCGTTGGACAACCGCGGCACCACCACGCTGTCCAGGCCGTTGCTGCCGTCGTTGTACGGAGTGGGCAGGATGCTGAACCCGAAGATGCTGCCGACGGCGTCGATCACCGAGGTGAGGATCCGGTCGCCGAAGGACAGCTGGTTGAGCACCGGCGAGGGCAGCGCGAGCGCGGCCGTCGGGCCCATGATGATCGCCTGGTCAGCCCCGGCGTAGAAGCCGTACTGGGTGCCGAACGGGCCGCTGGGGGTGTTCCCGGCGAACATATCGTTGAGCCAGCCGGTGCTCAGCGTGTAGACGGCGTCGGTGTTGCCGGCGGGGACCCGGCCGGCGACCAGTTGCAGCACCGCGTTGATGATCGGGCTCGACCCCATCATCGAGTCGACATGCGATCCGCCGGTCAGCACCACCCCGGCGAACTGTCCGTCGAGGGTCTCGGCGAGGACGTTGGAGGTGGCGGCGAAGGCGTTCCAGGACTGGGCGGGCGCGGCGATGGTGTAGATCGGCTTGCCCGCCGAGGCCAGCGCGTCGACCTCCGCGGCGAAGGTGCCGTCCCCCGCGCCGTTGGAGACGCCGTCGAACATCACGACACCGACGAATTCGGCGTCCTGGATCTCGGTGCCCTGCTCGACGTAGTCCGCGCCCACCGCGGCAGCGAACCCGCCGCCGGCGGAGTGCCCGGCCAGGGCGAACTCGCCCTTGAGCTTGTCGACGTCGCCGGTGTAGCCGGCGGCCAGCGCGCTGTCGATCAGGACGGTGCGGTTGGGGTCGAGGAAGGCCGCGGCGGCGGCTTCCTCGCTGCTCACGCACACCAGGCAGCCGCCGGAGAAGGTGAACGGGATGGACGACAGGGTGGGCGCGACCACGATGCTGTTGGTCTTGATCGCCAGGTCGGTCGCCAGGTCGGCATAGAAGCTGTTGATGGCGCCGAAGCCGTGCTGCAGCCAGATCACGCCCTGGGCGTCGACGCTGCCGTCGGGTTGGGTCGGGAAGTACCAGTCGGCGGCGACCGTGTCGCCGAGGAACGCCCCCGGGATGTCCAGCCGGGAGTGGCCGACCTGGACGCCGCTGACACCGGTGGTGTAGCCGGGCAGCAGCGGATCGGTCGCGACGGTGGCCGCGGTGCCGGTGACGGCGACGGACTCCGCACTGGCTCGTTGGGCGACCGTCGCCGCCGGTGCTGAGGTGCCGGCCGCGGCGGGTGTGCCCGGTCCCCCGCCGAAGCCCAGCGCGGTGAGTGCGCCCACCAGCAGTGCGGCGGCCGGGGCGGGGTCCGGGGTGTCCGGGGTGTCCGCCGGGGTGCCGGCGGTCGGAACGGCGATCGGTGTCTCGGCGACGATGACGGTTTCCGGGGTCGCAACGATGGCGGGAACCACCCGATCGGCTCGCGTCCGCGCGGCCGGCATCTCGGTGCTAGCCCTGGCGGCGGCGGTGTCCGCCGCGGCGGTCTCCGGTTGGGCCGACTGGGCGGGTTGGACTTGCGCGGGTTGGAGGCCGGCGCGCCGCGTAGTGCGCGACTCGCTCGTCCCGGCGTCGGGTGCGGAACGGGTCACCCGGGCCGGGGCGGTGGACCGCGTGCGCGTCGACTCGGCTGTCTGTGCGGACTCGGCAGCCTCAGCCGGTGGCCCAGCGGCGTCGGTGTCCGCGCGATCCGCACTCGCGGTGGCAGTCCCCAGAAGCAGGCCCGAACCCACTCCGACACCAAGACCCACCAGCACCGCGCCCGTACCGCGCAGAATTCGATTCTCGCCCATCACCACTCCTCGTCGACGACCGGCCAAACGCTAGCCTGCCCTGCGTCGTCGGGAGCGGAATCAGTCGATTCCGGGTGTCCGCGTCATGAATTCGTCATCACGGTATGTACCCGCGATGGCGTGAGCGGTTACTCGTGAGCGAAGGTGCTCGACGGCAGCCGGTGGGTGCCCTCGAGGTCGTCGAGGATCACTTCCTGAGCCTTCGGCGGCAGCGTGTGCAGAATCTCGCGGACGCGGGCCTGGCGGCGGCCGACGGCCTTGCGCTCCGGCATGCCCGGCGTGGCGACGAGCTGCGGCGGCACACCCTCGATCTCCTCCAGGCCACCGTCACCCTGGCCGGCTTCCATCGCCGCCGCCTCCGCGGCCGCGGTCGCCTCGTCCTTCTCCTCGGACATACCGATCGGGCCGATACGGCGACCGTTGAGGAACTGCTTGACCGCCGGCTCCTCGCTGGTCAGCAGCACCTCGCGGGGGCCGAACATGACCAGGTGCTTGCGGTAGAGCATGCCGATGTTGTCCGGCACGGTGCGCACGATGTTGATGTTGTGCGTCACGATGAGGATGGTGGCGTCGATCTGCGCGTTGATGTCGATCAGCAGCTGGCTGAGGTAGGCGGTACGCACGGGGTCCAGGCCGGAGTCCGGCTCGTCGACGAGGATGATCTTCGGGTCGAGCACCAGCGAGCGGGCCAGCCCGGCGCGCTTCTTCATACCGCCGGAGATCTCACCGGGGAACTTGTTCTCCGCGCCCGTCAAGCCCACCATCTCGAGCTTCTCCATGACGATCTGGCGGATCTCGCTTTCCTTCTTCTTCGTGTGCTCGCGCAACGGGAAAGCGGTGTTGTCGTAGATGTTCATTGAGCCGAACAGGGCGCCGTCCTGGAACATCACGCCGAACAGCGTGCGGATCTCGTAGAGCTCCTTGGCCGAACACTGGATGATGTCGGTGCCGTCGATGATGATCTTGCCGCGCTCGGGGCGCAGCAGACCGATGAGGGACTTCAGGAACACCGACTTGCCGGTACCGGAGGGGCCCAGGATGACGCTGACCTCACCCGCGGGGATGGTCATCGTCACGTCTTCCCAGATCTTCTGGGAACCGAACGACTTGGTCAGGTTCTCGACCTCAATAGCGGTACCCACTGAAATCCTTCCGGCCACACGATTTCTGCACAGGAACAGCCCTGTGGTTTGAGTCACTGTAGCGCACGGATGCGGGTGGGTTTGACGTTTGGTTCACCGTCTCGTGACCCGTGCGGTTGTCCACCCGGCTCCCCATGAAAAATCCCCCGCGGGCCACGAGGGCCCACGGGGGATTTCACGAGGTTGGGACTACTTGACCGAGACCGTGGCGCCGGCAGCCTCGAGCTTGGCCTTGGCGTCGTCGGCGGCCTCCTTGTTGACCTTCTCCAGGACGGGCTTGGGAGCGCCGTCGACGAGGTCCTTGGCCTCCTTGAGGCCCAGGCCGGAGACGATCTCGCGGACGACCTTGATGACGCCGATCTTCTTGTCGCCGGCGCCCTCGAGGATGACGTCGAACTCGGACTGCTCTTCAGCGGCCTCGGCCGGGGCGGCAGCGCCCCCGACGGCGGCAACGGCGACCGGGGCGGCCGCGGTGACCTCGAAGACCTCTTCGAACTGCTTCACGAACTCGGAGAGCTCGAGCAGGGTCATTTCCTTGAACGCGTCGAGCAGTTCTTCGGTGGTGAGCTTTGCCATGGTGGTGCCTTTCTTCGGTGTGTTTCTCGGGGGTGGTTAGGCGGCGGTCTCGCCGGACTTCTTTTCCTGCAGGGCAGCGGCAAGCCGTGCCATCTGCGACGCGGGTGCGTTGAACAGCCCGGCCGCCTTGGCCAGGTTGCCCTTCATCGCGCCGGCCAGCTTGGCCAGCAGCACCTCGCGGGATTCGAGGTCGGCGATCCGCTCGACCTCGGAGACGGACAGCGGGTGTCCGTCCATGTAGCCGCCCTTGATGACCAGCGCCTTGTGGTCCTTGGCGAACTTCTTGATCACCTTCGCCGCGTCAACGGCCTCGCCGCTGACGAACGCGATCGCCGTGGGACCGGCGAACAGGTCGTCCATGCCCTCGATGCCGGCCTCCGCCGCCGCCCGCTTCACCAGCGTGTTCTTGGCGACGGTGTAGGTGGCATGGCCGCTCAGGGAGCGGCGCAGTTCGGCGAGGTTGGCCACGGTCAGGCCGCGGTATTCGGTGACCACGGTGGCCGTCGACGCCTTGAACTGCTCGGTGATCTCGGCGACGGCGGTGGCTTTGTCGGCCTTTGCCATGCAGTGCCTCCTCGTGGTGGGGGTGTCGGGCTGTATGAAGCCCGGAAACACGAACGCCCCGGCGCAGACGGCCGGGGCGTGAAGAACCGCTGACGCGCAGCGGCGGATGCCTCGTCCTCCTGCGTGGGCCGCCCGGATTCCCGGGACTTTCAACCGATTCGCGGGTGCGCATCGGTGACCGACGGTCTTCGGTGGAACTGGACAACGGTACCCCGCGAGCCGTGGATGAGCCAAAACGCCGCCGCAACCTTGCTGCGGGTGCGGCACCGGGACACCGCCGCGGGTGCGGCACCGGGACAGAATGCACTTTCTCCACCTTCGAGCGACTCCACGCCGAAGTCGCTCGAAGGTCACTGGCTACTCGACGGGAGTAAGTCGCTGAGAGTCGCTCCGAGGTGGGAAAACCCACCTCTCTTGGTTTCCGGCGGCCTCCGGCGATTTCACGGACTCCAGCGGTTCCAGCGACTCACGCGGGCAGGAGTTGGCCGCTCCGAAAAAGCGCCGAAATCGGTTCATCGGCGCCATCAATGGTCAGATCTACGTGGATGCGGTCACCGCTCACGCTCGTCACCACACCGAATACCTCGCGGTCACCCCAGTGGACCCGAATGCGATCACCGGGCTGCATTGCGCGCTTAGCCACCGATGCCCTCCTAGTTCCCCACGCCGATGTCCCACGCTGATGCGCCGGTCAGGTCCTTCAAGTATGCGCCCACGACTGCGTCCAAACCACCGGCCGCAGCGTTCAGCGAACCGCGCCACCTGCGGAAAGTCGTCAACGTCAGCGGCTGTGCTTGTTTCGCCAGCGCCAGTTTGACGGTGTCGCTGTGTGCCACCGCATTACGCACCTGGTTTAACCGTTCAAGCACGCGATTCCACCTCTGCCCCTGAGTCGGGTACTTCGCGTAGATCGTGGGCCATAGGGACATGCCGAGATTGCCGAAGTCTGCGCCGATGCTGCCGGGCGCGGCATTACCCCTGTCCAGTTTGCGGTTCTTGGCAAGCACTCCGAGGAATACCGGTACTCGCCCGGCGAACTCGTCCGGTAGACCGCCCGTGATCCGGATCGCCGCGTCATCGTGCAGATCACGGCAGAAGCCTTGGAACTCGGCTGCGAGGCGCACGAACAGGGCCAAGTTCAGGTGCTCAGTCGCAGCCTGACGCCCGCGACGCCCACCCGTAACCTGCGCGTGAATTGCCTCAAGACTGTCAAGCACTCCGCGGCGTTCCTTTCTCCACCGGGACAGTGCTTGGGATGGCACGCGGCGAACGGTAGCCATGGCTATCTCAGCCTGCACTTCACCCGGCCCTGCGTATCAGCGCAGCAGGGCCGCGGCCCCCACCAGCCCCGCAGCACCCCCGAGGGCGGCGGGCACCACCCGCAGCCCCTCGACGAAGCTCAGCCCGCAATAGTCGCCCAGCGCCTCGTGTAGCGGGTCGAACAGCACCGGCCCGGCCTGCGCCACTCCCCCGCCGATGACGACGAGGTCCAGATCGCAGACCGCGGCCACCGAGGCGATCATCGCCGCGACGGCCCGCGCCCCGCGGCGGAAGGCCTGCAGCGCAACGGCATCCCCGGCCGACGCCGCGTCGGACAGCTCCTTCGCGTCGGCGCCGGTCCAGCCCTGCGCGCGGGCCAAGGACACCAGGTGCGGCCCGCTGGCGATGGCCTCCACACAGCCGCGCCCACCACACGCGCATGCCGGTCCGTCGACGTCGACGACCACATGCCCGACGTGGCCGGCATTGCCGGTGCGCCCGGAGTAGGGCCTGCCGTCGAGCACCAGGCCGCCGCCGATCCCGGTCGAGACGACCATGCCGAGCAGGGCCTCCGCTCCCTGGCCCGCTCCGCGCCAGTGCTCGCCGAGTGCCATGCACAATCCGTCGCCGGCCAGGCGCACCGGCACCCCGGGTACGGCCGCGGCGACCCGGTCCACCACCGGGAAGCCACGCCAGGCGGGGATGTTGACCGGGCTGATGGTGCCGCCGGCGAGGTCGATCGGCCCGGCCGAGGAGATGCCGACCCCGGACACCGGTCCGTCGAGTACCTCGGCGATGGCCCGCTCCGCGGCGGCCCACACCTGGTCGGGGTCGGCGTCGCGCGGGGTGGGCTGCCGGGCGCTGCGCAGCAGCGTGCCGTCGTCGTCGACGATCCCGGTGGCGATCTTCGTACCGCCGATGTCGATGGCCAGGCGCACAGGATCTCCCTCGTCAGTGCCGGTCAGTGAGTCAGTGCCGATGGATGTTGTCGGGTTGGCGGGGGTCGCCGGGATGTTCGTAGCCGGGCGCCAACTGCACCAGCGCGGCCCGGCGCTGGTCCAGCCACAGCCGGAAGGCCCGCCGCCGCGCGGCCCCGCGCAGGTGATCCGCCAGGGCGGCGTCCGAGGCGAATCGGTCCGGGTTACGACGGTGGTAGTCGGCGACGGCGGCGGGGTCGACGTCGACGCCTGCGGTGACGTGGGCGAAGACCGCGCGGGCCATCGGGTCGGCCAGCACCCCGGCGGCGACGCTGCCGATCTCCAGTCGGGCGGTCAGGTCGGGCAGCACCTCGGACTCGGCGGGCGCGCCCTCGGCGCTCACCCCGAGATCCGCGGCCGCAAGCGCCACCACCCTCTCGGTGACCAGCACCTGGGTGAGCCAGCGCCGCAGCTGCCGGCCCTCGCTGGTACCCGGCCGGGGCAGCACGGAGGCCACCGGGGATGCCCGCAGCGCGGCCTCTCGGGCGTCCACCTCGGCGGTCGAAACCGGTTGTCCGGCAACGGTTGCCGCGTTCATGTGACGGTCACCGCGACCGCGGGGGTGTACAGCAGCCGACCCGCGCAGCCGATCCGGATCAGCGCCCACCACCGTCCCGGGGCCAGCCAGGGCGGCGGGCTCACCTCGAATCCCACCTCGACGGTGGACAGTGCGGGCAGCATCGCACCCAGCGAGGCCGGGCCGATCCACTCCCAGGTACCCCACGGGCTGATCAGGTGGGCCTCCAGCGCCAGGTCGCCGTGCGCCCCGGAGGCGACGGCGGCGGTGAGCCGGGCGGTTCCGCCCCGGGCGACGACGACGTCGGCGGGCTCAGCGGCCAGCCTCACCAGGTCTGGGTCCGGCTCCCCGACGGTGATGACGCAGACGTCCTCGACGGTCTGCCGCCACGCCGGCGGCACATCGCCGGTCAGGTGCAGGGCGGCGCGCACCGGGTAGTGGCCGGGTTCGGCATCGGCGGGCACGGTCAACTCGACCCAACTCTGCTGATGACCGCGGACGGGCAGTTCGTAGCTGTGCACCACCGGGACGCACGCCCAGCCGTGCGGCGCCGTCACACCGACATCCGCGCGCACCGTGGCGTCGCTGCAGTCCGAGGCCACGCTCAGCCGCAACCGCACGTTCTCCCCCGGTGTGGCCCGCAGCGCGGACGGGTGCAGGTGGGCCACCGCGGGCAAACCACCCAGCGGGGCGGGCCCACGGTTGTGCAGCCAGTACCGGGCGTACAGCGGCTGGGCGGGTTCGGCCTCTGGAGCCAACGGACGGCCGGCGTCGATCACCGAGGCCGCGTCGAGGCGGGCACGCACGGTGGCGATCTGAAACCCGTGCAGCGCCAGCGGATCGACGTCCCCGGAACGCGGGTCCTCCAGCAAGTCGGCCGCACACAGTTCGGCGATCTCCGCGACCGAGCTGGACAGCGTCACGTCGGCAGGGGCGCCGGTGGTTTCGACCAGCCGCAGCGTGACCGTTCCGGGGTCGACGACGGAGGCGCTGCCGGTGGCAGTGGGGTTCCCTGCCACCTTGAGGGCACCGAGGGCGACCGCCCCGGCGGGCTCGACGGTGAGCAGCGACCCGTCGGCGGGCAGTGCGCCGCTGCCCGGGCCGGTGGGCACGCACACCATCGGATGGTTGAACTCCGCACTGCGGCTGGGCATTCCGATGTCACGCCAGTCGCCCGCTCCGCACACCAGCGCGAAGTCGAAGGTGTGGCTCCAATGCTGCAACTGGAAGTTGGAGCCGTCCGGCGCGGTGCGCCGTGGCGGGTCGATCCAGGTTCCCGACGGCCACCCGGTGCAGGACCGCATCAGGGAGGCGTGCAGGGTGCCGTCGCGTTCGACGGCGAACCCGGGCACCCCGCGGTTGATCAATGCGACGGTGCGGGAATCGAAGTCACCGAGCCCGGCCGGGCAATCCTGAACGACGTCGATCACCGCGTCACCGAGATCATCGACCAGGGAGTCAACGTCACCGCAGACGATCAGCACCGGCAGGTCCCGCACCCCGCGCAGGTCGGCGTCGGGCACCCACACCGTGTCCAGCGCGGAGACGGCGGGGACGAAGAGCCGGGCGCGTCCATGCCGGGCCAGCATGCGGTCGAGTTCGGCCCGGTAGGCCGGGTCACAGGCCGCCAGTACCGCCGCGGTGAAGGGGTTTTCGTCCGGGCCGCCGAGAGCGATGCGGGCGTCGGGCAGGTTGGAGTCGACCTCCAGGTGGCCGTAGCGAGGCCGTTCCGCGGCACTGCAGGTGGCGGTCACCCCCGCCCGCACCAGGGCGACCATCACCTCCCGTGCGTCCGGACCCGTCCCCGAGGGGCTGATGACCTCGGCCACCGACATCGCGCGGGTGCACTCCCCCACCTGGATCCGCACGCAGGAGGACAGCCCGAACCAGCCGTGTGCGGGGTTGTCCAGGGTCCACGGGTGGTGCGCGGTGTCGACGGCCCTGTCGTGGGGGGCCCGGTCGTGATCATGGTCGTGCAGCAGCCCGAACCCGCGCCCGATGACGGCGTCGCCGACCTCGCTGACCGGCAGCGCCCCGGGCACCGGGCACGGCCAGCGCAGCCGCAGCAGTGTGTCGGCACCGGTGAAGTCGTCGACGGTGATTCGGCAGTCCAGCCTGTCGACCCCGTCCCACAGGGTCAGCGTCTGGGTGTAGCGCAGCAGGCCCCCGATCGCCCCGGACACCACCAGTCGCTGCCCCAGCGCGCTGCGGTAGGCCTGCACAGAGGCGGGGTACGCCGAGGAACACATCACCGGCCCGGACGGCAGCAGGTGCCACGGCCCCTCCCCCGCCTCGGGGTGCGCGGGGTACTCGTCGTACACCGCCAACTCGTTGCCCACCCGGCCGGCGGCCAGCGCCTCACGCCCGCCGTGCAGCAGTGATACCACCGCCCCGCCCCGGGCCGGGTCAACCCGCACCCGCATCGTCGCGTTGGCGATCTCCACCCCGTCGCAGGCCTCCCACGAGGATGCGGCGCCGTCGGCCAGCCGGTAGCTGCGCCACCCCAGGGAGTCGACGTCGGAGGCCCAGAAACTGAGCACGCCATCCGACACCACCGACGGCACCGGCCGGTCGGCGGAGTCCAGCACCGTCACGTCCGCATCCACCGGAATCGACACCACATCGGATCGCCTGTGCGCCAATGGATTCCACACCACCACCGAACGATCCGAGCCACCCACCGCGACGGACAACACCTCCAGCGCAGCCGATCGCGCCGTCCGCCCCAGGTCCCAGGCGTCACGCCACCCGGTCAGCAGGTCCAGGTAGACCTGATCGGACTCCGATCCGGTGATGGCATCGTGGTGGGCGCCCCACGCCAACTGCACCCACGCCTTGGCCAGCGCC
>Ga0208823_1001604_pt1 | contig 17623 bp, 15 predicted proteins | sample AD_UKC075_MetaG_FD_184440 | JGI IMG/M metagenome (GOLD analysis project Ga0208823, IMG submission 184440) | Active sludge microbial communities of municipal wastewater-treating anaerobic digesters from USA - AD_UKC075_MetaG (SPAdes) (version 2) | ecosystem: Engineered > Bioreactor > Anaerobic >... | reverse complement strand
ATTCACCAGCAGAAACCTTTAACCATATATTAAAAACTGAATGTATAAAGGGCAAAAAATTTGGTAGTTTAAAAGAATTAGAGATTGAATTAATGGATTATATAAATTGGTACAATAACCATAGATTACATGGCTCATTAGGTTATCTAACACCTATGGAATACAAGGAAAAACAACTAAGTTTAAATGGTTCTAAGGATAAAATTTCCTGTGAATTTGCATCTGTTTAAAAAGATTATTTTTTGGTTCTGTCAAGGGCGAGCGATAGCGAGTTCATTTACCCTTGACTGGACCAAATAAATAATCTTATAATTGCAAACAAATTCATGGGGATTTATATAAATTGTTCGGTAAAAATATGTCCAAAAAAGTGTTGACATATCAACAGGCAAGAGTATTAGTAAACCATTTTGTTGAAGATGAAGAAGTACAGACATGGACAGATTGGTTTTCTTGGGGAATATGGAGTCCACATATAGCGAGAAAATCAATAAGTAGAACAGATACACTAGCAAAACTTGATGTAGACACATTAACAATAAGAGGGTCAAAAGGGGAAACAGCAAGTAAAGTACAAGTAAAAGTTATATTAAAAACAGATGATCCATCAGTAACTACAGTAGTTAGGTATTTACATGGGACATTAAAGAATACAATAAATCCAATATTAAAAGAGTATGAAGAAGAAATAGATTTAACTAATCTAGATATAAATATTGAAACTCCAGCCTTATCTCAAATGATAAGAGACCCAAGAAGTAGAAATTCAATATGTAGTCCAACAACGGTAACTATGTTACTTCATAGATATGGTGAGACTCATTTACTACCTGATGAGTTGGCTCAAAACACTTATGATAATAGTTATGGCTTTGGAAACTGGTCATTTGCCATGGCTATAGCAGGAAGTTATGGATATAAGGCATATATAGATTTCTTAAACATGGAAGATTTAAAGAGGGAAATTTACAATGGATATCCAGTAGGGGTAAGTGTAAGATATAGACATATAGAAGACAGTACAAGTCCATATCCGTATGTAGAAGGTGCTCCAGGAACAACAGCAGGACATCTAATAGTAGTAACAGGTTTTACAGTAATAGATGGAGTAGAATATGTATTAGTAAATGATCCATTTGCTCCAGATAATGAGACTACACCTAGGATATATAAATTAGACCAATTTGATGAAGCTTGGTCAAATAGAGCAGCATATATAGTAAGAGAAAAAGAAGCCAATGCAGGTAAATATCCTACAATGAGATTAAAAGCTGAGTTAGTAAAGACAGAAATTCCAAATGAATATGAAGTATATTATAAAGGAGAAAATATAAATATATATAATTTTGGTGGAAGATTGGCATATACAATAGATAATAATAAAACTCATGGATATTTCCCAAAAGCAGCAAAGAATTCATTAACAATATCAGAAGAAGATATATATAATCCTAACTTAAAGGTATATATAATAACTGATTTAGGTAAGGTATATGTGGCTAGATATTATAATGGACCTAAATAAATAAAAATGATATAAGTTCCTAAGGAAAACAAGTGCTTCATAGGGCACTTGTTTTATTTTTTGGATGATTTTGGATGAAATGGAGATAAAATGATGAGGAAATCCATCCAAAAGATTATTTCGTTTTGTCAAATACGACAAATCTTGTGTCACTTTAATTTGGCGTTAGTGTAAAATAATTGTAGGGAAAAATACAAAAAAGAATAGCCCCATATGTTATGATAGAAGTGTCAAAAAACAAAAATCATAATAAAGGAGGCTATTCTTATGAATACAATTATACACGAAATTATAGAAAAAATCACTAGAGATTTCAATAATAATATAGAGGATTTGATGTTCAATAGCAGGGATATATCAAGATTCATAATAAATACTAAAAAATCATTGGATGAAATAGGAACAATGATAGTAAAAGAAGCCTTAGAAATGCTAGATGAAATAATAAGAGAATCTAGTAGTAGGAAAAAGGAATATTACATACAAAGAAGAAATGACGAAAAAACTTTAATTACAATATTTGGAGAAGTAAATTATCTAAGGACATATTAAAAAAGTAAAAAAGATGGCAGCTATAGATATCTTTCAGATGAACTAGTAGGAATATCTCCATATGAAAGAATAGATCTTTCATACGAATCGGAATTAATAAAAGAAGCTATAGAAACATCCTATGAGAAATCAGGTAAAAGAGCCTCAAGTAATGTACAAGTAACAAAACAAACAGTAATGAACACCATAAGAAAGCTAGGAGAAGTAGAAAATGACGAAGCGAAATTGCCAACTAAAAAGAAACAAGTAAAAACAATCTATATAGAAGCAGACGAAGACCATGTAGCATTGCAAAATGGGAAAAATAAAGAAATAAAATTAATCTATGTCCATGAAGGCAAGAAATACAAATCAAAAGGAAGATATGAATTAATAAATAAAAGATACTTTACAGGCTCATTAAAAAATAGTGAAGAATTATGGCTAGAAGTTGCTAATTATCTAGAAGAAGCATATGAAATGGATAAGGTAGAAAAGATATATATCTCAGGAGATGGAGCAAGCTGGATAAAAGAAGGGCTAAACTGGATTAAAGGAAGTAAACACGTACTAGATTACTTTCATTTATCCAAGTATGTAAGAAAAGCAACAGCACATATGCCTCATACAATAGAAGTATTATGGAGCTATATAAATAACCGTAATAAAGACCATGTAAAAGAATTACTAAACTTCATAATAGAAGAAACAGAATCACAGACCAAGAAAGAAGCAGTGAAGGACAGTAAAAGATATATATTAAACCATTGGGACTCAATAATGAGGGGTTATGAGGAAGAATACATAGGTTGTAGTGCAGAAGGTCATATAAGCCATATATTATCCTCTAGATTAAGCTCAAGGCCATTAGGTTGGAGTTTGGTAGGAGCAGATCAAATGGCTCGCTTAAGAGTATATAAAGCAAATGGTGGTGATATATACGAATTACTAAGTAAGAAAAAAGGAGAAAGGCAAAAGGAAAATAGAATAATAGAGCTAGAAAAAAAGGTAGTAAAGAAGAAACTAAGAACAGCATCAGCAGAAACCATAGACAATATACCCTATATAAATGATGGAAGAAGAACTTGGCAACGACAGATACTAAAAGCCATTAGAGGTGCTTAAAAAGAATCAATAGTAGGTAACAAACAAATTTAAATATAGAAAGAGCTATAATGAATAATAAAATAAAATGTTATAGCTTAATTTAGTGACCCCAAAAACAAATAGCTTATAAAAAATTGGTGAAACAAGCAACTATGCACTTTTCATAAAATATGGGGAGATTTAAAAAAATTTTTCCTACAGTAACTTGACACTATCTAATTTGGCATAAGATTTGCTAATGAAAATATATGATGATTATATTAATTAAAAGGAGAGGGGATTATGAAAAAAATATTATCGTGGCTACTAATTATTACCATGATGTTGTCTATGCTAGTAGGATGTTCTTCAACAGAAAAACTTGAAGATACTTATTATGGTGCTTTCTCTGGAGAGTATAAAACATTAAACCCATATAATTTGTCTTCTGCATCTGCTTACCTTATGATTGCAAACTCAATAGATGGTTTAGTTGAAAATGATAAATATGGAAGAATTGTTCCTTCATTAGCGGAGTCCTGGACTGTAAATGATGATTATACTGTATGGACTTTTAAATTGAGAGAAGGTATTTATTGGGTAGACCATACAGGAGCTAAAACAGAATATGAAGTTACTGCTGATGATTTTGTAGAAGGTATTAGATACATAGCTGATCCTAAAAATGGTGCTAAAAACTTTAGTACTATAAGTAAGGTAATAGCTGGATTATATGATTATTACTGGGATCTAGCAGATATAGATGATGGAGTTGATATAGGGAAAACTAGAAAAGAAGTTATTGATTCCTTTGAGGAAATTGTAGGAGTGAAAGCTTTAGATAAATATACTGTTGAATATACTTTAGCGACATCAACACCTTTCTTCCTTTCTTATTTACTAATTGAATTATTCTATCCTGTAGAAAAAGCATTCTTAGACAAGGTAGGAGAAAACTATGGAACTTCATTAGATACAATGCTTTACAATGGTGGATATTATATTTCTACTTGGGAAAGAGATAAATTAATGATATTAACTAAAAATGAACATTATTGGGATAAAGATAATATAACAGTAAAAGAAATTAATTTACAAAAAGTTGGAGATGAAATAACAGGCCTAGAGCTATTCCAAAGAGGAGAGGTAACATCTGCAACTGTGACCTCAGAACAATTAAAGGCATTAGAAGGAACTAAATGGGCAGATTACATTTATTTAACTGATAAAAATACAACAACATATTGGTTTACAATGAATTTTGTTTCAAAAAACCAAGAGTTCCAAAAATTTGTAAATAATGTTAACTTTAGAAAAGCTTTATTACATGGTATAGATAGAGTAAAGATATCAGCATTATATGAACCAAATGATCCTGCATTTTTCATAAGAAACACTGTAACTCCTGAAGATACTTTAATAGATCCAAATGGTGTGGATTATACAGATTATCCAAATCTTAAGCCAATAAAAGAATCAAATGTTTATGACCCAGCATTGGCTAAAGAATATATGTTAAAAGCAATAGCAGAACTTTGTGATTCAGATGGAAATATAAAAGGATTGAGTCCATCAAAAGTAGATATGGGAAATATAGCAGAGTTTCAATCAGATGGAAAATTACCTGTTGATTTAGTATTAGCAACTACAACAGATCCATTAGAAACTAAAAAAGCATTATTAATTGCCGAAATGTTAAAGCAAAATTTAGGTGAAGAAAACATAAATGTAATCGTTGGTTTTTCAGCAACAAGCTTCCAAGATGAAGTATTTGGACCAATGCATTTTGACTTAGTAGATGACTCATATAGCTTTAGATTTGGGGATCCATCTGCTAACTTATCAAGATTAACTACAGATGGAAGCATGAATGAAGGTGGATACAATATACCTGAATATGATGCTTTAGTAGAAAAAGCTTTAGCTGAAAATGATATAGTTAAACGATATGAAATATTCTCAGAAGCAGAAAAATATTTACTAGAGAATGTTTATATAATGCCATATATGACAGGCGGCGGTTCCTATATAATGAGTAAAGAAGTTCCTTTTCAAACTCCTATGGGTGGATTCGGTCTAACAAGATATAAGATGAAAGGAGCTAAGATTCAAGGTGAGCCTGTTACTTCAGAGCAATATATCAAATTAAAAGAACAACATGAAAAAGAAATTGAAAATTTATCGAAAGGAAACTAGAGAGCTATGAAGAAGTATATATTGAAAAGGTCTCTACAGTCACTTGTAACCATATGTCTAGTAATATTCGTTGTATTTATGATGCTTAGAATGATGCCTACATCAGGGTATTTTACAAGAGATGACTATTTAAATATGACTGAAGAAATGAGAATGGTATATCTTAAGAGTATAGGGGTATTAGATCCGCCCCTTACTCAATTTAAGAATTTTGTAGTTAACTTATTTAAAGGAGATTTAGGAAGATCCATTACAGTTTATCCAAAGCTAAGTATAGCTACCATATTAAAGGAAAAAATCGTATATTCTGCTGCCTTTGGATTAGCAAGTATGATTTTTAGTATGGGCATAGGCATACCCCTTGGAATGTTAATGGCTAGAAAAAAAGACAAGCTAATAGACCATATAGGAACAGGATATTCCGTACTTGTAAGATCAGTTCCAAGTATAATCTATCTATTTTTAGTTCAAGTATGGGTTTCCAGTTTATTTGGTTTGCCAATGTTATTTTATAAGAATAGACCTGAATCCTGGATATTGCCAGTAATATCATTGTCATTATCAAGTATAGCTTGGTATGCAATTTGGCTAAGAAGATATATAGTTGACGAAGAAAATAAGGATTATATAAAATTTGCAAAAGTAAAAGGATTTTCTCAAAAATATATAACAAAACATCATATATTAAGAAATGCTATTGTTCCAATAGCTATAGGAATTCCTTCAGATTTGTTGTTAATCATTTCTGGATCCTTAGTTATAGAAAACCTATATTCAATTCCAGGAATGGGTGGATTGTTAGTTAATGCTATAAAACAGATGGATAATAATTTAGTACAAATTTTAGTATTGATTTATGCAACTTTATCAGTTATAGGAGTATTCTTAGGAGATTTACTAGTTGTACTTGTAGACCCTAGAATAAGACTCTCAGAAAGTGAGTGATGGATATGGAACAGGTATATAAAGGCATAAAATTAACTGACGATTTGTTTGAAAAACTAAATTCTAATGAGAATGATAGCGAAAAAGGAGGATATTCTAATTATTCATATTGGAAATCCACATTTAGAACTTTTTTCAAATCAAAAATATCAATATTTTTAGTGATACTTATAACTTCTTTAGTTTTATTTAGCTTTTTGTATCCTGTGTTTTCAGATGTTGACCCCACACAGATTTCATTAGATATGGATAAATGGAATAACAAGCCAAATTCAGAGAATTGGTTTGGTACTGATAATTTGGGAAGAGATATATGGGCTAGAACATGGTATGGAACAAGAAATTCATTGATTTTAGCAATTGTTATTGCAATTGTAGAAGTAGGAGTAGGTAGTATTGTAGGTGCATTCTGGGGATATATAAAGAAAATGGATAGTGTAATGATAGAATTATATAACATCATTACTAATATACCATCGACGGTATATTTAATATTACTTTCATATATAATGAAGCCAGGATTTCTAACAATAGTTATTGCATTAGCTTCTAGGGGATGGATTAGTGAAGCTAAATTTATGCGTAATAAAATATTGACATTAAGAGAAAGTGAATATAATATTGCTTCCAAATGTTTAGGAACACCAATTACTAGAATAGTATCTAAAAATATTATTCCACATTTAATAAGCCTTATTATAATGGAAACAGCTTTAACTATACCTTATTCAATAGGTTCAGAAGTATTTTTAGGATTTATAAACTTAGGATTACCTTTAGACACCATTACTTTAGGTAATATGGTAAATCAAGGTAGGGCAAATTTTATGCTTTATCCATATCAAATGCTTTATCCAACTATAGTATTATGCTTAATTACAGTTTCTTTTTATTTATTAGGAAATAGATTTGCAGATGCGTCAGACCCTAAAAATCATGTGTAGGAGGAAATATGAGTACTAAAATATTTGAAGCCAAAAACATTGAAATTAAGTTCGATTTAAGAGGTAAAATCCTGACTGCTGTAAGAAACTGTTCATTAGAACTGTATAGAGGAGAAACATTAGCAATAGTTGGAGAGAGCGGTTCAGGAAAATCTGTATTTACAAAATCCTTTGTAGGAATGTTAGATAAAAATGGCTGGATTAGCTCAGGAGAACTTTTATATAACGGAGAAGATTTAGCTAAGTATACAACGGAAAAAGAGTGGTTAAAAATCAGAGGAAAGAAAATAGCCATGGTTTTTCAAGACCCTATGACTTCTCTAAATCCATTGAAAACCATTGGAGAACAAATAAGAGAGGTCATTACATGGCATAGGGGAATTGATAAAGAGCAAGCGAAAAAAGAAACAATAGAAATATTGAAACTAGTAGGTATAACAGATGCAGAAAATAGATATAAGCAATATCCCCATGAATTTTCGGGAGGAATGAGACAAAGAGTAGTTATAGCAACGGCAATAGCTTGTCAACCAGAAATATTGATATGCGATGAACCTACAACTGCTATAGATGTGACTATACAAGCTCAAATATTAAAGCTAATAAAGGATGTACAAAAAAAATTAGGTATGACAGTAATATTTATAACCCATGACTTAGGTGTAGTTGCAAATGTAGCAGATAGAGTAGCTGTAATGTATGCAGGACAGATTATAGAATATGGTTTAAGTAAAGAAATATTTAAAAATGCAAAGCATCCTTATACTAAAGCATTACTTTTATCTTTGCCACAATTAGGGGTTAAAGGTGAAGAATTGCATTATATCAAAGGAACACCACCTAATTTATATAAGGAAATAGTAGGAGATGCTTTTGCACCTCGTAATCCAGATGCATTAAAAATAGATGGAATGTTAGAGCCACCATTTTTTAAAGTTTCTGAAACTCATTATGCTAAAACTTGGTTATTACATGAAAAAGCAAAAAAACATTTAGAAACTATGGAAAATAGTGGGAAGAAAGATAATTCACATTTATTTAAAAAGCAATTGGATTACACAAATAGAGAGAAATTAATATCTTTAAAAGATGTATCTGTAACATTTAAACTAAATGGAAAGGATTTTCATGCAGTTCAAGATGTAAGTTTTGATATATATAGAGGAGAAACCTTCTCCTTAGTAGGGGAAAGTGGATCTGGAAAAACTACTATAGGTAGAGCCATTATGAAAATACATCCTACTTCTAAAGGAGATATTATTTATAAAGGTCAAAAAATAAATAAAAAATTAAAGGGTGAAGAAATAAAAAAACTTCGACAAAATATTCAAATGATTTTCCAGGATCCAATGGCATCTCTTAATGAGAGAGCAAAGGTTGATTATATAATTTCTGAAGGTCTTTTAAACTTTAAGTTATATAAGGATGAGGAAGATAGAAAAGGAAAAGTGGAAGAAGCAATGGAGGAAGTAGGATTACTTAAAGAATTCATTACTAGATTTCCTCATGAATTTTCTGGTGGACAAAGACAGCGTATAGGTATAGCTAGAGCCCTCATAATGAATCCAGAATTTGTTATAGCAGATGAACCCATATCAGCATTAGATGTATCTATTAGGGCACAGATAATAAACTTATTAAATAGGCTAAAAGAAGAGAGAGATTTAACTTACTTATTTATTGCCCATGATTTATCTGTAGTAAGATTTATATCTGATAGAATTGCAGTAATGTATAAAGGTCATATTGTGGAATTGGCAGAAAGTGAAGAATTGTTTACTAATCCACTTCATCCATATACAAAATCTCTTCTATCAGCAGTACCTGTACCAGATCCAGATATTGAAAGAAATAAGGAACTTATTATATATGATCCTAAAATCCATAATTATGAAAAAGATAAGCCTAAATGGATAGAAGTAAAACAAGGACATTTCATTTGGGCAAATTCTAAGGAAGAAGAAAAGTATAGAAAAGAAATTAAAGAGAATGAAGAAAGTGGGGAGAGTATATAATGGGTGGAAAGTTAATTATAGCTGGAGGTAATTTACAATATTGTAATAATGAAATACAAGAGTTACTGATAAACTATGCTGGGGGAAAGGATGCTAAGTTGGTTATAATAGCCACAGCATCATCTGATCCAGAATATTCAATGGATTATATAGGACAATCATGGAACCAATTGGGAGTGGATTCTAAAAACATAGTAAGATTACCTATATTTGCAGAAAAAGGGAAAAGGTGGAGGGAGCCTTCTCAAGGAGATAATGAAGAATTCTTAGAAATGATTAGAGGGGCCACTGGTTTTTGGTTTACTGGTGGAGACCAATACTATATACACAAGGCATTTTTAAGAAAAGATGGCAGTGATACTAAAATATTATCTTACATTAAAGAAGTGGTGGCAAATGGAGGAACAGTTGGCGGAACAAGTGCTGGAGCTGCTATGATGAGTGAAATAATGATAGCTTCAGGAAATAATATTTCCGCTTTAAAAACTCCTACATTATATGGATATGAGGATTATGATGATTCCAATGAAGATATAGAGAATTTAAGATTAGTAAAGGGATTAGGATTTTTTAAGGAAGGAATCATAGACCAACATTTTGATGCAAGAGCTAGAATTTTGAGACTTATAAAAAGTGTAATGGATGATAATCACAACTTTACTATGGGATATGGAGTATCGGAAGATACAGGACTTATTTATGATATAGACAAAAAAGAAATAAGTGTTGCAGGGTCAGGAGCAGTATATATAGTTAATTGTGAAGATACTAAAAATAAGGGTACATCCTATGAAAATGTTAAATTAAATGTTATTCAAAAAGGTGATTTATATAATTTAGAAACTAAAAAAATAAAATTCAGAGAATAAGATATCTTATTTCTCTGAATTGATTAAAGAAACTTAGGTAATATTTGAGAAGATACTAATAATATGATTCCTGATATTAAATAACTATATATAGAGACTTTTTCATTATCTTCATTGATTTCATAAGTTAAATCGTCTTTATAGATATTATTAACACCTTTATTTTTATATTTAAATCTATCTAAAAAAGAAAAGAACTTTTTAAATCTTTGAATTGTTCTAGGTTTTATGAGATTTATACCGTCATTTTTCAAGTATTGAAGCCAACCCAGTAAAAGATATAAAGCTCCAAAGCTGGAAATGGCAAAAACAAAAAATATATTAGGTTCTAGCAAAAATCTGCTTACAATGAAAGAAAAAATAAAGGATGCTGATAATTTTGAAATGGTTTTTTTATATAGCAGAAACCTCATATTTATCACCTCATGTTATAATATTGTATTATAACATAGGAAATTTTAATAAACAATTAATAAGTTAAAGGATGATATATATGAGTAAAAAAATCATTTTAATTACAGGTTCTATGAATACAAAACTATCATTATATTCTCAGTTAAGGGAGTTTGTTCCACAGTCAATTGAAATTGAGGCATATGCAAGTGAAGAAGGAATAAAATCCACTTTAGAAGGAGATTTATTAATAATATCAAGCGATAATATGAAAGAAGAACTTATTAGTAGAGGCATCCAATGTAAATTTACTGACTATATAGTATGTGATAGAAGTATAAATTTTGAATATATAGACCAAATTGCAGATTTACCTATTAACGAAGAAGTATTACTTGTTAATGATGAAAAAGAAACTGTAGAAAGGGCTATTAATGATTTAATAGAAGTAGGATTAAACCATATAAAATACTATCCCTATTATCCTGGAATATCTAACTATAAAAAATTAAATATAGCCATAACTCCTGGGGAACCAGATAAAGTGCCTGCTTGTGCAAAAAAAGTTATAAATATAGGTCCTAGGATTATAGATATTAATACTTTATATACAATAATAGAAAAATTACAATTAGATAATTTAGATACTCGACTTTTTACAAAAAGATATATTCATAAGATCATAAATATATCTAAAAGAATATCTGAGATAAACAATAATGTAAATACTTTAAATGGATATTTAAATAATATTGTAGAAAGTTTGGGTAAAGGGATATTAGTATATGATGAGTCAGGATATATTAAATATGCAAATGAAGAAATGAAAAAAGTATTTTCCATGGAAAGAAAGAACATGGAAAATAAAAATATAAAAAATATGGTCGATATAGATGTTCTACATTATTTTTTAAGTACAGATAGTTATGATAATAAGGTCTTAAGATTAAAAGGATTAAATGTAAAGCTATCTAAATTTTTTATTCCTTCAAGCAAAAACATAGTAGTTACAATAGATAAAGACTACAGTGAGAATAAAGGATTTAATAGGGAACTTTTATTAAAGGGTCATGTGGCTAAATATAATTTTGATGATATAGTAGGCAACAGCTTCTTGATGAAAGAAACTAAAAATACAGCATTAAAACTATCTAAATCAGATTTGACTGTTTTAATAGAAGGTGAAAGTGGGACAGGAAAAGAACTATTTGCATCTGCAATACACAATAGTTCCAAGAGAAAGAATGGTCCTTTTATAGCTGTTAATTTTAGTGCTTTGCCAGATAATTTAATAGAAAGTGAATTATTTGGATATGAAGAAGGTGCTTTTACTGGAGCTAAAAAAGGTGGTAAAGTAGGATTATTTGAGTTAGCAGATGGTGGAACTATTTTTTTAGATGAAATTGGCGATATTTCTCCAAAAGTTCAAACTAGATTATTGAGGATATTACAGGAAAAAGAATTTTTACCATTAGGAGGAACCGATATTAAAGGTGTAGATGTAAGGATAATTGCAGCTACAAATAAAAATCTTAAAAAAATGGTAATGGAAAAGCAATTTAGAGCAGATTTATATTATAGGTTAAAAATAGGATATATTAATCTACCACCCTTAAGAAATAGAATAGAGGATATGGAAGAACTGGTAAATCATTTTATTAGAAATGAAACTATGGAAAAAGTAGAGGTAGATCAAGAAGTATTGGATGAATTTAAAAAATATAAATGGTTAGGAAATATAAGAGAATTAGAAAGCACTATAAAATATATGCTTGCTGTAAGAACTAATAATACTTTAACCTTAGAAGACCTTCCAGATAGAAAGTTTTTTGAAGAAGAAATAGAGGATTTCATGGAAGATAATAGTTTATATTTTCCAAATGAAATAGTAAATAAAGATTTAAATGCAATATTACAAGCTATAGGGAAAATACAAAGTAAAAATGAAATAGCAGGAAGAGAAAAAATAAAATCAACTCTTTTGGAATCTGGATATTCAATTTCAGAATATAAAATTAGAACTGGATTGGAAGAACTTTTTAATAACGGGTTTATAAATAAGGAAAGAGGAAAGCATGGAGTAAGGTTAACTAGGAAAGGTTCAAATTATATAATCCAAAAAAATAATGTATTATTCTAGATAATAATTACTTCTAGGATACATATATGAATTCATTGGAATCTATGTAATTAGGAAATTACTTGTATTTATAGTTCATTCAGTAGTGTATATATTTTCAGCATATTACATTCTATTTATTAAGAAGACATATAAGTATTAGTTAGGAGAATAATTATGATGAAAATAATAAAAAATGGCATTGTTTTAAATCCAAATTATTTAGGAAAAAAAGATATTTTAATTGCAGCAAATAAAATTGAATTAATAGATGATAATATTCAATTATCTGGAATAGAACATGAAATTATAGATGCTACAGATTATTATATAATACCTGGACTTATAGATAGTCATGTTCATATATGTGGAGGTGGAGGAGAAGGTGGATACAAGACAAGAACCCCTGAGATTATGCTAACAGATATTACACTAGCAGGTGTAACAACTGTTGTAGGGGTACTTGGAACTGATGGTACATCAAGAACCATGTCTAACCTCTTAGCAAAGACATATGCATTAAATGAAGAGGGAATATCTGCATATGCATATACAGGATCATATCAAGTACCAGTTAAGACATTAACAGGAAGTATAACAGAGGATTTGCTATTTATAGAAAAAATAATTGGTATTGGAGAAGTTGCAATATCAGACCACAGATCATCCGTTCCTAGCGTACAAGAACTTATGAGAATCGTTTCAGATGCACGAGTTGGAGGAATGTTATCTGGGAAAGCTGGAATAATTAACTTGCACTTAGGAGATGAAAAGAATCCTTTAGATATTATATACAAGGTGTTGGAAAATTCTAGTATACCAATAACTCAGTTTTTACCTACACATATGAATAGAAATCAATGGATATTTGAAGATGCCATAGAATATGGATTAAAAGGTGGATATATAGACATAACAACAAGTACAGTTCCTGAGTTTATAGAAGCTGGAGAAGTTTTAAGCAGCAAAGCAGTAAAAACACTGGTACAGAAGGGTGTAGATTTAAATCAAATTACTGTATCATCAGATGCTCAAGGAAGTCTACCTGTTTTTGATAATATGGGGAGAATAGTTGAGTTAAAGGTAGGTAAATCTTCTTCTATAATGGAATGTATAAGAGATTTATATTTTAAAGAAGAATTTCCACTGGAAAAGGCAATTCAAGTAGCCACATCAAATCCAGCTAATATATTGAAACTTTCAAATAAGGGATATATAAAAGAAGGGTATGATGCAGATATAGTTTTTTTAAGTATGGACAAGTTAAATATTGATACAGTTATATCTAAAGGAAATATTATGGTAAGAAAAGGGAAACCAATTGTAAAGGGAACTTTTGAATAATTTAATAAAGGCATATTGAAAGATATGTCTTTTTTCAATTTGTGGGAAAATCTTGGATTGTTTGGAAATTTAGGGTATAAATGGTTATAAGTGATGACTGCAGTTTGATTGCAAATTTAATATAAATGTATAATTTGGAAATTTGACTGTAGGCACAGAGAAAATTGAAGGGGGAAATTTAGGAATGAGCAAATTTGAAAAAGCTATGAAACTTTTGGATGAACTTTGTGGAAATGGGAAAGAGGAAGTTATTGGACTTGCCACCATATCATTATCACCCAATGCTGAAGGTAATCCTCGTCCTGCTGTGAGAATGGTTTGTGCTTATTATGAAGATGGTGTATTTTATGTTTCAACAGATGCAAGAAAAAATAAGATGCTTCAAATTAAGAAAAACAACGAGGTTGCTGTTTGTGGATTTGGTTGGTATACTTTCCAAGGTAAGGCAGAAAATTTAGGTTGGGTTAAGGATGAAAAAAATGCAGAGATAAGAGCTAAATTTAAGGAAATCTTTGATTGGTTCGATGAAGATGGTGATGAGGATAATCCGAATTCAATTGTTCTTCGTATTACTCTTACTGAAGGTGTGATCATTGACCATGGAGAAAAATATGGGGAGAAGAAATACGAAATTGACTTTATTAATAAAACAGCAAAGTAATAGCTAAATATTTTTTATTAAAGGGTTAACTACTGGTAATTAAACTAATAGTTAACCCATTTTATTTGAAATGTAAGATATTTTCAGGTTCCTTACTTAGATTTTATGTAAAGTTTAACTAGTGTCATATTGGAGTAGTTTACTTTAGAAATATGACATTAGATTTCAAAAGTACAAACTTTATTCACCATTAAATAATAATGTTGAGTTAAAACCTATACTCTATTTTGATGTTACTATTTGTTTGAATCTTTCAATAATAGTGATATCAAAATTATAATCCTTGGAATTTCATATTTTCCAACATTTGGATTTGCATATCATTTGTTACATCTTCAACATTTTTTCCTACAACGAATATAATAGCTTTTTGAATGTATTTTTTTAAAATGGGGTAAGTATATTCAACATTAGAATAATTTTATTTTCTTGTTTTAAATTTGAATTTTCTTTTTCTAAAGTCTTAACTTTATCGAATAAAATGGTTATTTTATGTATTAATTCTTCAAAATCATGTTCTTCGAAATTTTCCCCTATTGCCTTCTCTACTTTTCGTAGGTAGTAAATACACATGATATATGTTAAACTGGTATTGTAAAGGAGATGATATACATGAATCAATATGTGACTGGAGCAATTATAAAGCAACTTCGTGAAAAAAGAAAAATGACTCAACTTGAACTTGCAGAAATCTTAAATGTAAGTGATAAAACAGTATCTAAATGGGAAACAGGAAAAGGTTATCCTGATATTACTCTTATTGAGACAATAGCAAAGGCTCTTGGAATATCAACTATTGAGTTATTGTCAGGTGATAATATAACTAATAATAATCGTTCATTTAATATGCTAAAGGTAGTTTTTTATATTTGTCCTATATGTGGAAACATTATTACTGCAACTGGACAAAGTGTAATTAGCTGCTGTGGAATTGTATTACCACCATTGGAAGCAGAAGTAGCTGATGATGAACATGCAATAAATATTGAAAAAGTGGAAGATGAATACTATGTATCAATTAATCATGAGATGAGTAAAGAACACCATATTTCTTTTATTGCAGCAATTGCAGATAATGGAGTTGAGATATGTAAATTATATGCAGAAGGAAATGCAGAAGCACGATTTAAAACTAGGAGAACTAAATATCTTTACTGGTATTGTAATCATCATGGTTTATTTAAAATAAAAGTACCAGTTAAAAATAAAAATATATAAGAGATTTATAAATGATAAAATTAAATGAAACCCTTAAGGTAAGCAGTTGGATAGGCTATACTAATTAGGACAATTAAATTCCGAACAATGGTATAATATAAATATAAACCTTTGGGAGGAATAAAAAAATGGCTAAACGATATGAGGAGGAATTCAAAAAGCAAATAGTAGCATTATATAATAATGGCAAGTCTTTAGCAGATCTAAATAGAGAATACGGTATTGCAAAATCTACTATCAAAGTATGGGTTGAAAGATATAATGATTCAGGCTCCTTCAATGTAAATGACAATAGAACTGAAGAGGAAAAGGAGTTAATTAAATTGAGAAAAAGAGTAAAACAGCTAGAGATGGAAAATGATATTTTAAAGCAGGCAGCGTTAATACTAGGCAAAAAATAGACCTTATCATCTCTAACAGAGATAAATACAGTATTAACGCAATGTGTAACTTTCTTAAGGTCCATAGAAGTCTTGTATACTATCACTTAGAAAAAAGAAAGGAAGAAAAAAAAGAATTCTAAGGCTGAAGCAAAACTAGAAAATGCTGTAATTAGAATATTTAGAAAAAGTAGAAATAATTATGGAACCAGAAAAATAAGAAAACAATTACAACGAGAAGGAATCATTGCCTCCAGACGAAAAATAGGACAAATTATGAAAAAATACTCATTAGTATCAAACTATACAGTTGCTCAATACAAAGTAAAGAAAAGCAAATACAATGAAGATAAAATAGAGAATCTAGTAAACAGAGAATTCCATAATAGAGAAAAACTAGAAGTTGTAGTAAGTGATCTTACCTATGTCCGAGTTAATAACAAATGGGGTTATATATGTAATCTACTTGATTTACACAATAAAGAAATTATAGGATATTCTGTTGGAGAAAATAAGGATGCACAGCTTGTATATCAGGCATTCCTTACTTGTAGATATCCTTTATCTGAAATAGAAATATTTCATACAGACAGAGGTAATGAATTTAAAAATAAATTAATAGATGAAGTAGTTACTACTTTTGAAATTAAAAGGTCATTAAGCGCTAAAGGCTGTCCTTATGATAATTCACCAGCAGAAACCTTTAACCATATATTAAAAACTGAATGTATAAAGGGCAAAAAATTTGGTAGTTTCAACGAATTAGAGATTGAATTAATGGATTATATAAATTGGTACAATAACCATAGATTACATGGCTCACTAGATTATCAAACCCCTATGGAGTACAAGGAAAAACAATCAAGATTAAAAGATTCTATGTAGTAAATTTTCTTTGAATTTGCTTCTAAATTAAAAGATAATTTATTGGTCTTGTCAAGGGCGAGCGATAGCGAGTTCATTTACCCTTGACTGGACTAAATAAATAATCTTATAATTGCAAACAAATTCATGGGATTTATATAAATTGTTCGGTAAAGATATGTCCAAAAAAGTGTTGACATATCACTGTCTTTCAGTGCGGAAAAAGAACCTAGAGAATTCAATGCAGATACTGCAGATGTTCCGATGCAATATGCACTTTTGGGAACAGGTTGGACAGTAGGATATGTTACTGTCACTACGAAACGGACATGGCAGTGTACAAAAAAATGCCTTATCCATCCTTCGCGCCGTACAGAATATTTATGGCGGCGATCTGGTGTTTGACAGCGCCAACCGTCAGGTACACCTTTTGACTTTTAGTGGTACTGATAGCGGAGCGCTTTTTTCATATAGAAAGAATTTGAAAAGTATTCAGCGGGTAGTCGATACACGCGAATTAGTGACAAGGCTCT
>Ga0208823_1001603_pt1 | contig 17641 bp, 12 predicted proteins | sample AD_UKC075_MetaG_FD_184440 | JGI IMG/M metagenome (GOLD analysis project Ga0208823, IMG submission 184440) | Active sludge microbial communities of municipal wastewater-treating anaerobic digesters from USA - AD_UKC075_MetaG (SPAdes) (version 2) | ecosystem: Engineered > Bioreactor > Anaerobic >... | reverse complement strand
TTAGTCGGCGGTTGCAGGATGCTGGCATACTTGGCTCTATGGGCTCTGTTGGTGATGCCTTGGACAACGCTGCCGCTGAAAGTTTCTACGCCACGCTGCAGACTGAGCTGCTTGACCGCTATACCTGAGATTATTTAACTTTAGATTGCAAAAACCAACCAGAATGTTTTCTCATAGCATCTAACAGTGTGTTGCCGTATACTTTATATATTTGGAGCTATTGTTAAGGAGCATTTACGGAATTCCTGGTGTCCAGCCCAACTGTGTTGACAAGTATTAATAAAGAGACTACAATAAAATTAAGTGGTCTGACCAATTAATTATTAGTAATACGACTTTTTAAACTTGTTATAGGTAGAAAGGAGTAGACTGTGTTTTCAAAAATAGTAAAAAATAAGGATGATTCCCGTCCTCTGTATGTTTTGGTCTATAATCAGCTGTTAGATAAGATAGAAAGTGGTGAACTTTCTGAAGGCAGCGCGCTGCCGTCAGAGAGCAAGCTTTCCCAGTTGATGGGAATCAGCCGATCTACTTTGAGGCAAGCTCTTCTAATTCTAGAAGAAGACGGCCTGATCACCAAGCTCCAAGGAAGTGGCACTTACATAAGCAAAAACATTAAACGTATCGGATTAGGTTTGGAAAACCTAGTGAGCATCCCTGAGATGTTGGGCGGTGGAGATATCGAGGTAAGACAGTTAACATTGAACCTTGAATATCCTGACAATATCGTAAAAAATATACTTAAATTAAGAGAGCATGAGCTCTTGGTAGTTTTGGAACGTGTTTATGCACGTGGTGATGATCTGCTAGCTTATGCAATAACATTTATCCCCAATACCAGGCTGTTAATTCCGGTAACACTTAATTCGGCCCAGAGCATCCTCGATTATACGCATAATGAGCTGATCGAAGGAAGCGACATGGCTATTAGCAAAATAAATGCTACCGTAGCCGGAGGCTTTCTAGCAGAGTGTTTGGATCTTGATCAAGGAGAGGTGTTACTGCTACTGGAGGATTGTCTAATTAATAGTAATGGTCTTCCCATTGCTTTAACTAAACTATATTTCAGAACAGATATGATTAATTTTACCATTAACCGCCGCAAATATTATCGAAGGGAAATGAGTTATGAAGAAGATACTATTGGACGTTGATCCGGGAATTGATGATTGCTTGGCGATTATGCTTGCTTTGAATTCGCCGGAGCTCGATATCGTGGGCATTACTACGGTCAGCGGCAATGTAATTGCAGAGCAGGGTGCCATGAATGCAGGCCGCATTCTCGAATTTTATAACCGCTCCGATATACCTATTCATATTGGTCAATCCAAACCGATGGTCATCGATCTGGTAACTGCTCAGGATACTCACGGTGAAGATGGCATGGGGGAGCTATTTTTACCCGAACCTAAAATAGAGGTTCAAAAAAATGGAGTTGATTTCATCCTGGATTCCCTTTACAAGTACGCAGGTGAATTAAGCATAATTGCGGTTGGCCCCCTAACAAATATTGCCATGGGATTGCAAAAAGATAGAGCAGCATTCGATAACCTCAATGAGTTAATTGTCATGGGTGGATCAGCTAAATCTCATGGTAATTGCAGCCCCGTGGCAGAGTTTAATTTCTGGGCAGATCCACACGGAGCCGACCATGTATTTAAATGCCTGGATAATATCACCATGGTCGGCCTGGATGTTACCCGGGAGATCGTTTTAACCCCCAATCACCGCGAGCTATTATACCAGTTTGCCACACCGGCAGCTCAATTAGTTAATCGGATGACCAGGTTTTATGTTGATTTTCACTGGAAGCAAGAGAGAACTCTTGGCTGTGTAATTAATAACCTCTTGCGGTAGCCGTTGCCTTTCAACCCGAACTAGTCACTACAAAGGCATATTACGTTGAAGTAGAAACTGAGGGTCGCTCCATCGGGCAGTCTCTTGTAGACTTTGCCTCATTTCACCGGAAGAAGCCAAATACAAATGTCTGCCTGACAGTGGATGAAGATAGCTTTATGAAGCTGTTTTTAAAGAGAATCTGCCCTGAGTTCTCAGATGATATTGATCAGTATTACTCCAAGGGTGGTACAATTAATGTAAGAATATAATTAATTTATCACTGCCGGCCAAAATCAATTCTGAGAGGGGTTGAATCTAATGAAGCTAGTGGAAAAGGTCAAGCAAAATTTTACCATGATGTCTCTACTGTTAATTCCAGTCGCAATTGGCATTAATTTAGTTGGTGGCGCCATTGCCATGGCCCTTAAACTTCCGATTTACCTAGACTGCATCGGAACTATCTTAACAGCAGTTCTTGCCGGCCCCTGGGTTGCAGTTGTGGCCGGGGCGTTAAGCAGTGTTGTTGCTACCATTACCATAGATCCAATTTCGTTGCCTTTTGGCCTGGTTCAGATTGCCATTGCTTTGATGGCCGGATATCTAGCCAACAAAGGCTTATTTGAAACTGTCTTAAAAACCATCATCTCAGGGGTTATTCTTGCTGTAACGGCAGCTGTTGTAGCATCCCCGATAGTCGCCTACTTGTTTGGCGGTGTGACAAGTGCTGGCTCGGCTTTTATTGTCGGCTATCTGCTTGCTACGGGGAAAGAGTTGTTAAATTCAGTATTTACTGCTCAAATTATTACTGATAGTGCCGATAAGATTTTATCTTCCCTCGTTGTTTTTGCGGTTGTTCGGAGCATGCCTGAAAGGTTCAAGATTAAATTCAGAGGATAATAAGCTATTTGGTTACCTGCCTTGGCCGGCAGTTTTGTTAAGGAGTTATAAACGAAGGATTGGAGAGTGGTTTGCTTGCTCACTTTCTATGAACAGAAGCGCTCGTGGTTTGCCGATCTCAACCCCATCACTAAGCTGTACTTTGTTGGAGTAATGTTCCTTATACCTTTTCTAACAGACAATCTTTTAATTTTAACAAGCTACTTTTTGCTCATTTTAGCCCTGGCCTATTCTTCAAAGATATTTAACAGATTCTGTAATACACTGACCAGAATCATTCTTCCATTGTTAATTCTTTTGTTTATTATGCAAAGTTTACTTTATCCAGGCGGGGAGAAGATTATCTGTCAAATCTGGTTTATGTCTGTAAAACAAGAAGGGGTTATATTTGCCAGCACGATTGGGTTAAGACTTTTAATTGTGATCGGGTCCATATTAGTATTTTTGATTACTACGCATCCCAAAGATATGATCATGGCTCTTGAACAAAAAGGTGTTCCTTCGGCAATTGGCTATATAGTTCTGTCAACAATGCAGATCATCCCTCATATGGAGATGATGTCAAAAAGAATACTGGATGCACAAAAATCGCGAGGCGTTGAAGTGGAAGGAAATATATGGGTAAGAGCAAAAGCTTATCTGCCTGTAGTAGTGCCCTTGATTTTAAGTTCTATTGCCCAGTTGGAAAATAAAGTAATGGCTTTAGAGTGCCGTGCTTTCAATGCCCCGGTTAAAAAAACTTCCATGGTTGATTTTACACTGACTGGTGCTGACAGGTTTGTGCGTATCATTGTGATACTAATCCTGGTTGCAGCGGTTGTCGGAAGGGTGGCTTCGTTATGGCTTTAGTCGAGTTAAAGGATTTGTCATTTAAGTACCAGTTGGCAGATGAGTTCGCCCTTAAGAGGATTAATTTAAAGATTGAAGAAGGAGATTTTTATGCTATTGTAGGAGCTAACGGCAGTGGAAAGTCGAGTCTTTGTTATGCTATCAGAGGGTTTATCCCCCATTTTCACCGTGGTGATTTTTCCGGAGAGGTGCTAGTAGCAGATCAGAGTAACAGCCAGAGAAAACTTGGAGAAATTGGTCTTGATGTTGGTTTTGTATTTCAAAATCCTTTTTCCCAGATATCAGGCGTAGCCATGAATGTTTATGAAGAGGTGAGCTTCGGCTTAGAAAACCTAGGGGTAGCCAAAGAAATGATTGCCCACCGGGTGGAAGAGATCATGACCCTTTTAGAAATTGAGCATCTACGCCAGAGAAACCCATATAATCTCTCGGGGGGCGAACAGCAGAAAGTGGCGATAGCTTCGGTTATGGTCATGGAGCCGCGAATCCTTATTTTAGATGAGCCGACCTCTCAACTTGATCCCGTTGGGACCGAACAAGTTTTTAAAGCTATTGAGCTGATGAAAAACAGGGGGATGACCATCATTCTTGTAGAACATAAGATGGAATTAATCTCTTATTTTGCCAATAAAGTAGCGGTACTTAAAAACGGAGAACTTTTGCTGGACGGCCCTATCCAAGATGTATTTACCAGCCCGGTTTTTGCCCATTCCCAAATAAAGCCTCCGGTATATGTAGAAGTAAACTCTGAATTAAAGAAGCACTTTGACTATTGCTGTGAAGAGGTATTAACTCATGAACAGTGTACGGCATTGCTGCACTCACTGAAACAAAGGAGTGCCATAGAAAAATGATTAATGTAACAGAACTAGTTTATCGTTATCCTACGGGTTTTGATGCTCTGCGCGGTATTAACTTGCAGATCGACCATGGTGAAAAAGTAGCGATTATCGGACAAAATGGAGCCGGTAAAAGCTCACTGGTAAAACATTTTAACGGTTTGTTAAAGCCTACATCCGGGGATGTCACGATTAACGGGGTTAACACCAAAGAGAAGACTACGGCCCAACTTTCGCGTTGGGTAGGATATGTATTTCAGAACCCCGATGATCAGCTATTTAAAAATTCGATTAGAGAAGAGCTTCTATTTGGTCCTCGGCAACTGTCCACCGATCAAGTGAAAATCGATGAAATAGTTCTTGAAATTGCTCATTTAACCGGCCTCGAATCGTCACTGGATAAAAACCCCTATGATCTTTCTCTCTCTGATCGTAAATTTGTTTCAATCGCTTCTGTCTTAACGATGGATCAAGATGTAGTTATTTTAGATGAGCCTACTGCAGGTCAAAGTGATGATAAGATAGCTCTCCTGGAATCAATCGTCAACTACCTGCAGGAAAAAGGTAAAACCATCATTGTCATTGCTCATGATATGGAATTTGTTGCTAAAAACTTTACCCGAGTGATAGTCTTAAGCGGGGGTAAAATTCTTATGGATGACTCTGCTGACAGGGTGTTTGCTCAACCTGAAAAATTAAGACAAAGTCAGCTTCGTCCACCGCATATTACCAGGCTATGCCTAGAGTTTGGTCTGCCGGTATGTTTTAATGTGCCCGAATTTGTCGAGGCTTTCGTTAACAGTTGCTGCAAGAGAAGCTAAGTAATCATTAAGCTAATCATCAATATTCTAAGCGAGTGTGATTAACTTGACCCAAATAGCAGTTATCGGTAGTACAAACGTTGATTTGATTGTTGAGGCTGCCCGGCGCCCAGAAGCAGGGGAGACCATTCTTGGGAGCTCTTTCCATCTTGCGCCGGGAGGTAAAGGAGCTAATCAGGCCGTAGCCATCGCTCGCCTGGGCGGCCAGGTTACATTTTTCGGCTGTACTGGGGATGATGAATTCGGACACCTGGTACGTGAAAATTTATCCAAGCAAGGTGTGCAGATTGATAACCTAAAAATAAAGGTGGGCGAGAGCACCGGTGTAGCGGTAGTTGTTATCGCCAGCGGCGATAATAGTATCATTGTTGTATCTGGAGCTAACAACTTCGTCAGCCCGGCTTATATCGATACGGTGCGCCGACACATTCTACAGTCTGACCTGGTGTTGATGCAGAACGAGATCCCTCTGGAGACTATCTTTATGGTTACTGCTCTTTGCTCTGTAGAGCAGATTCCAGTAATCCTCAATCCGGCACCGGCGCTGCGATTAGAGCAGTCGCTGATCGATAAACTTGACTATATTATTCCTAATGAACATGAGGCTCGGACAATTTTCGGTATAGATAATGGCCTGGAGCCTCTATTAAAACGTTATCCTTATAAACTGATTATCACGCTGGGGGAAGAGGGGGCCGTTTACAGTAACGGCGAACAGATTGTCCAGATCCCAGCCATAGATGTCCAGGTCGTAGACACTACCGGCGCCGGTGATACCTTTATCGGTGCGTTTTCTTTTGCCATCAGCCAAAAATGTGAGCTTTATCATGCCATTCTTTTTGCCCAGTATGCCGCTGGGCTCTCCATAGAGAAACTAGGGGCACAGGCAGGAATGCCCACGCTGGATCAGGTCTTAAAGAGAATGAAAGATGATGGGCATGACATACGTAGCATCTTAACTGATTTGGAAAGCTAGGATCAAGTTATTTGGTGGTGTAAATCGTGTCAAGACACTGTCGGTTTTAAAAAGAACCCCACATACAATTTAAACAATCACTAACAATCGCTCTTCTAAAGTTTCTAAAATCTATTTTGCTACCAAAAGAAATTCACTTCTACTGCACGAACTAAACCTATAAGGAACCTCTACCTCTTCCTAGGGGGTATTCATTTCTTTTCCATGACGAACGGATGGTGACCCGTACCCCCTTTGGTGGACAGTAGAAACGCATGGTAAACTGGACATCAGAAAGGGGAAAGGGAATGGCAAATCAGTATAGTGCGGAATTTAAAATGGAAGCAGTACGGAGGATCGAGAGAACAAGAGAGACAGTATTGAAGGTGGCAGCGGATCTGGGGGTTAACGGAGAACACAGTGTATGGCTGGGTTGAGCGGTACCGTGAAAAGGGGGAAATGCCCTTCCCCGGGAGCGGGAGATTAAGCCCTGAGGACGAGCGGATAAGAAAGCTTGAGCGTGAAAATCGTGATCTGCGTGAGGAGAATGAGATTCTAAAAAAGGCGGCAGCCTACCTCGCGAAGAACCTGAAGTAAAAAGGTTCGAATTTATCAAGGCCAACTGCCATAAGTACCGGGTAGCGAAGCCATGCTTAATTCTTGAGGTATCGAGAAGCGGTTACTGGGCATGGGATAAACGCCTGAAAAGCGCCAGAGATTAAGAAAATGAAGCTATTATGGAACAGATAAAAAATACATAAGAAGAATCGCCAAACCTACGGCAGTAGGAAGATAACAGCGGAAATACGTCGCAGTGGAAAGCTTGTTAATCACAAGCGTGTTGAGCAAATCATGAGAAAAACCGGCATCCGTTCAAAGATGGCCAGGAAATGTAAAGCAACCAATCCTAAACACAGCTTGCCGGTTGCAGAAAACATTCTTAATCGTGAGTTTGTTGCAGACAGGCCAACCAGAAGATGGTAAGCGACATAACCTATCTGTGGACTGATGAGGGTTAACTGAACATAGCAAGGCGATAACATTGACTAAACTTGAAAAAGATATCATAATTATGTTACCAGAATAATCTTAAATCAGTAAGGTCTTCATATAGATTTCATTATTAATAAAGAAAAGAGCACTCCGGAGTGTTGTAATCCATGGCCAGACTTGAAGAACTTCAACCAAATGCCACTGTCGACGGGATTCTTCCAGGCTGTCAGGTAACCGTTGTCGGTGTCCAGTGGTTTGGCTCCGAAGCCCTTGAACTGACTTATAAAGACCCGGACGGCCGGGTGGCGAATACACTTTTATATCGGGATGATGAAGAGCGTTTCGAAGTGGTCGAGCAGGGGCGTCCCTGGAGCTTTGACGGTGACGGTTCACTTTTCCGTCTTGTTTCAGAAGCGCACCGTATTCGGTTGGCGCATCTGTTTGATCCGGTTCTGGCTGTGCATACTTCCCTTGTCGAGCCGCTACCACACCAAATCACCGCGGTTTACGAGTCTATGCTGCCCCGCCAACCGCTGCGCTTTCTCCTGGCTGATGATCCGGGTGCCGGTAAAACTATTATGGCCGGCCTTCTCATCAAAGAGCTAATTGTACGGGGTGATCTGCAGCGCTGCCTGGTAGTCTGCCCCGGCAATCTGGCTGAGCAGTGGCAGGATGAACTCTACCGTCGCTTTCAGCTACACTTTGAGATTCTTACAAACGAGAAACTGGAGGCTGCCCGGACCGGCAACTGGTTTCTGGAAAACAATCTGGTTATTGCCCGCCTGGACAAGCTTTCACGTGACGAAAATGTCCAGCAGAAGCTAAAAGCGCCCGACTGCTCCTGGGATTTGATTGTCTGCGATGAAGCGCACAAATTTTCTGCCACATTTTTCGGGGGTGAGGTCAGGTATACTAAGCGTTACAAGCTTGGCCGGTTGCTATCCACCCTTACACGCCATTTTTTACTAATGACAGCCACACCTCACAATGGCAAAGAAGAAGACTTCCAACTGTTCATGGCACTTCTTGACGGTGATCGTTTCGAAGGACGCTTTCGTGACGGTGTACATTCGGTAGACGTATCCGATTTAATGCGGCGTATGGTTAAAGAGAAGTTATTAAAGTTTGACGGAACCCCGCTTTTCCCCGAGCGTATTGCTTACACGGTACCCTATAAACTATCCGATAACGAGGCCCGGCTTTACAAAGAAGTCACCGAATATGTACGCGAAGAATTTAACCGGGCCGAGGCGCTGCAGAATGATAAACGTGCAGGCACAGTAGGGTTTGCCCTAACCACCCTTCAACGAAGGTTGGCTTCGTCACCAGAGGCTATCTACCAATCCCTCTGCCGCCGCCGCGAACGACTCGAGAAACGCCTGCGTGAGCTGAAACTGCTCCAGCGCGGTGCATATATTCAGGCTATGGCCGCGGATATCCCTTATCTTGACGAAGAAGATTTTGATGATCTCGAAGATGCGCCCGATCTCGAAGTAGAAGAATTTGCAGAGCGGGTTCTTGACCGGGCTACAGCGGCGCGAACCATAGATGAGCTGAAGGCCGAGATAGAGACGCTCAGGCGCCTTGAAAGTTTGGCATTCACGGTGCGCCGCAGCGGTGAAGATCGCAAGTGGCGGGAGCTGGCCAACCTACTCAGCGAGATATTTACTCCGACTGCCATCGCCAATCACCTGGCCGAGACCGCCGCCCCCTATGAAGTGGATAACGCGCTCAAGCCGAGGTCGTCACCCCGGCAAAAAATTGTTATATTTACAGAACACCGGGATACGCTTAATTACCTGGAAGAGCGTATCTCCACGCTCCTCGGTCGCAGTTCGGCCCTAGTTACCATCCACGGCGGCATGGGCCGCGAAGAGCGGATGAAAGCCCAGGAGTCTTTTAAGCACGACCCTGATGTACAAGTGCTTATTGCTACCGACGCTGCCGGCGAGGGGATCAACCTGCAGCGTGCTCACCTGATGGTCAACTATGATCTCCCGTGGAATCCCAACCGCATCGAGCAGCGCTTCGGGCGTATCCACCGTATCGGCCAGACCGAGGTGTGCCATCTCTGGAACCTTGTTGCTGAAGAAACCCGCGAGGGCGATGTTTACCTGACGCTTCTTAAAAAGCTGGAGGAGGCTCGCAAGGCTTTGGGCGGCCAGGTGTTTGATGTGCTGGGCAAGCTGCAGTTTGAAGGGAAGCCTCTCCGCGACCTGTTGGTCGAAGCGATTCGCTATGGAGAGACACCTGCAGTGAAGGCACACCTCAACCGGGTTGTGGAGAACGCGTTTGATCAGAATGAGCTGCAGGAGATCCTTGAAGAGAGTGCCCTGGCCCATGACGTCATGGATATCAGCCGGGTGCTGCGGGTCCGCGAAGAGATGGAGCGCGCCGAGGCGCGCCGCCTGCAGCCGCATTATATCGAGTCTTTTTTTATCGAAGCCTTTAAAAGGCTGGGTGGATCAATCAAGCAGCGTGAACCGCGGCGTTACGAAATTACCCGGGTGCCGGCGATCATCCGTCAACGGGATCGCCTCATCGGTATCGGCGAACCGGTTTTAACCCGCTACGAAAGGGTTGCCTTTGAGAAATCATTAATTGCGCCCCAGGGGCAGCCGCCGGCAGCCTTTATTTGCCCCGGCCACCCTCTGCTTGACGCCACCCTCGATCTGATCCTGGAAAGAAATCGGGATCTTTTACGGCGCGGCGCTGTGCTGGTAGACGAACGTGACCCGGGCGAATCCCCGCGGGTGTTGTTCTACTTGGAGCATGCGATCCAGGATGCCAGCTTGACGCGATTCGGAGAGCGCCGGACCGTCTCCAAGCAGATGCTCTATGTCGAATTGGAAGCTGACGGCAGCACCCGTCACCTGCACTACGCTCCCTATCTTGACTATCGCCCGCTCAAGTCCGACGAACCTGATGTCCAGGCCCTGTTTGCTCGCCCTGAATGTGCCTGGATTACCCGGGAGCTAGAGCAAAAAGCCCGAGAGCACGCCATCGCCCATGTTGTGCCCGAGCATCTGGAAGAAGTTCGCGACCGCCGGCTGGAGTGGATCGGCAAGACCCGGGCTGCGGTAAAAGAACGTCTTACCAAAGAGATCGGCTACTGGGATCACCGAGCCGAGCAGCTCAAACTTCAGGAGCAGGCTGGTAGGCCCAATGCCCGCCTTAACTGGCAGGAGGCGCGAAAACGAGCCGATGATCTGCAAGCCCGCCTGCAGAAACGCCTGGAGCAGCTGGACCTGGAAAGCAAGCTTTCCCCGCTGCCCCCGGTGGTTTTGGGTGGCCTGGTCGTAATACCCCGGGGACTTATCAACAAGGTAACCGGCGACCGCCGGGTTACAGTCATGCCTTCTGTCGATACACAGGCTGCTGCAGCCCGGGCCCGCACCATTGTCATGGAGATCGAGCGCCAGCTCGGTTATGAGCCCGTTGACCGGGAATTTGAAAAACTTGGTTACGATATCGAGAGCCGTGATCCCCGTAACGGAAAGCTTCGTTTTATCGAGGTTAAAGGCCGTGTTTCGGGAGCACCGACAATCACCGTTACCCGCAACGAAATTCTTTATTCGCTTAATAAGCCGGATGATTTTATCCTGGCCATTGTTGAGTTCATCGAAGACGGCTCGCACAAGGTCCATTATGTGCGCAGACCCTTTCAGCGTGAGCCTGACTTTGGCGTAACCAGTGTTAATTATAGTTTTGTGGAGCTATTGGAGCGGGCGGAGGCTCCGGCATAACATCTATCAAAGTCAACGTAGGACAACTTGGAGGTAGTAAGTTGAATTATCGTAAAAAACTGATTGAGGTGGCCCTGCCCCTGGATGCGATCAACGAGGCTTCTGTTCGTGAGAAATCTATACGCCACGGGCATCCGAGTACGCTGCACCTGTGGTGGGCGCGCCGGCCGCTGGCGGCGGCGCGGGCGGTGATCTTTGCCCAGATGGTGGATGACCCGTCAACGTATGTCGATCTACTGCGCAGCGATGCGAGGCTGCGGCGGAAGGCCGAACCTCTTTTAAAAGAGCGCCAGAAGGTTTGGGAAAAAGCACGGCAAACCGCCGGGTTGGTGGCGTCCGATAACAATTCTGCTCCCGACCCCGGCCCGGAGCCCACCTTAGACCAGATCCTGGCTGAACTGGAGCGGGAGCGCCTGTTCAAGATTATCGAGGAACTTGTTAAATGGGAAAACACTACCAATGAGATCGTGCTTCAGCAAGCACGTGATGAGATCTGGCAATCCTGGCGGCGGGCCTGCGCGGAACATGCCGATCACCCGCGCGCTAAAGAGCTGTTTGACCGCCGTAAGCTGCCCGCCTTCCATGATCCTTTTGCCGGGGGCGGCTCGCTCCCCCTGGAGGCGCAGCGCTTGGGCCTTGAAGCCTACGCCAGCGATCTTAACCCGGTGGCGGTGCTGATCAATAAGGCCATGATCGAGATCCCGCCCAAATTTGCAGATCGGCCCCCGGTAAGGCCGGTAACAAATGGGAAGCAGATCGCGGCTCCAAATACATGGCAGGGCGCTCAAGGCCTCGCCGAAGATGTGCGCTACTATGGACAATGGATGCGGGATGAGGCCGAGAAGCGCATCGGCCATCTTTATCCCGAGGTTAAGATCACGCCTGGGCTAGCTGCAGAGCGCCCTGACCTGAAGCCCTATAGCGGCCGTTCGCTGACCGTGATCGCTTGGCTCTGGGCCCGCACGGTGAAGAGCCCGAACCCGGCTTTTGCCGCAGTGGATGTGCCTCTTGTCTCTACCTTCATGCTCTCTACCAGAAAGGGCAAAGAGGCTTATGTCGAACCGGTGATCGAAGCAGGCGGTTACCGTTTCACCGTGAAGGCGGGGCAGCCCCCGAATCCGAAGGCCGCCAGAAGCGGGACCAAGCTTTCACGGGGAGCGAACTTTCAGTGCCTGATGTCGGGTTCGCCGATTACCGGCGATTATATTAAAGCTGAAAGTATGGCCGGGCGGATGGGTGCCCGGCTGATGGCCATTGTTGCCGAGGGCGATCGTGAGCGCGTCTACCTGCCGCCTATACCGGGGCATGAAGAGATAGCCAGGAAGGCCAGGCCCAAGTGGAAGCCGGAAAACGAGCTGGTTGGGAAATGCCGGGATCAGCTCCCGCTATATGGGATGAATACTTTTGCCGACATCTTTACCGATCGCCAGCTTGTGGCGCTGACGACATTCTCCGACTTGGTACAGGAAGCACGTGAACTTATCCGGCGCGATGCAGCGGCGGCCGGTTTTCCAGACGACGGGAAGCCCCTTGCGGCCGGCGGCACCGGCGCGACGGCATATGCAGAGGCGGTGGGGGTATATCTGGCGTTTGCAGTAGACAAAGGTGCAAACTACTGGTCGTCAATTTGTACTTGGCATTCTGGCCGCGATACTATTACAAGCACATTTGGACGTCAAGCTTTACCAATGGTATGGGACTATGCCGAAGCCAATCCCTTTAGTGTTTCATCGGGCAATTTCATGTCTGGTATAAATCAGTCAGGGCGTTTTCTTAAGTCAACACTGCCCAATATAAAAGGTAATGTTATACAAGCTGATGCTGCAGCGCAATTCACTAGTAAGGATAAGCTTATCTCCACTGATCCGCCTTACTACGATAACATCTGTTATGCTGACCTGTCGGATTTCTTTTACGTCTGGTTGCGCCATTCACTGAAGCCTGTTTTTCCTAAGCTTTTTACAACGCTCGAAGTGCCCAAGGCCGATGAGCTGGTAGCCACAATATATCGCCATGATAGTATAGAGAGGGCCGAAGAGTTCTTTCTTGGCGGCATGATCAAGGCGATGCGCCAACTTGCCGGGCAGGCGCACCCGGCCTTTCCAGTGACCATATACTATGCTTTCAGGCAGTCCGAGACCACGGACGAGGAGGGCACAGTCAGCACAGGCTGGGAAACCTTTCTTGACGCAGTGATCCATGCCGGGTTTGCCTTGACCGGCACCTGGCCGTTAAGGACGGAATATACAGGAAATCTTAAAAAGAACGTCAGCGCCCTCGCCTCCAGCATCGTCCTTGTCTGCCGGCCGCGGGCAGATGATGCCCCGGTTGCTACCCGCCGCGAGTTTGTCAATGCGCTTAAAACCGAGCTACCGGTGGCGCTTGCTCACCTGCAGCGCAGTAACATCGCCCCGGTAGACCTGGCCCAGGCGGCGATCGGCCCGGGGATGGCTATATATACCCGCTACGCACAGGTAATCGATGCCCGGGGCAACCCCCTGAGCGTGCGGGAGGCCCTCGCCCTGATCAACGAGACACTTGACGAAGTGCTGGCCGAGCAGGAAGGAGATTTCGATGCCGATACCCGCTGGGCGGTAGCCTGGTTTGAACAGTTCGGCTTCGACGAAGGTGAATATGGCCTTGCCGAAACCCTCTCCAAGGCCAAGAACACCAGCGTTTCGGGCCTGGGCGAAGCCGGCATTTTGCTTTCAAGGGAGGGGCGGGTGCGCCTTTTCTGCCCGCAAGAGCTGCCCGCAGAATGGAACCCGTCCCGCGATTCACGGCTGACCGTTTGGGAGACGGTGCACCATCTTATCCGGGCGCTGGAACAGGGTGAAGAGGCTGCCGCCGATCTTTTGGCCGTGCTGGGTGGCCAGGCCGATCCGGCCCGGGAACTGGCTTACCGCCTCTATACCATCTGCGAGCGGAAAAAGTGGGCCCGGGAGGCGCTGGCTTATAACAGCCTGGTGCAGAGCTGGCCTGAAATTGAGCGTCTTGCCAGGGAGAACAGGGGGCCCCAAGAAATAGTACAAAGACTATTTGGTGAGGAGTAATAACCATGGCCATTACAAATTATGAACGGGTCGCAAAAGCGATGAATCTTTTGAAAGACGGGCTCCGTCCTTTTGTCGAGCGGGAGCTGGAAGCCCATCACGGCAAGTACTGGGTTACCAAGGTCGTGGAGGGGTGGAAACATGAACTGACCTGGCCCGAGGGTCAAGAGCAACCTCATCTCGACGTGGCCGCTGTCTTGAGGATCATGTGGGAGCAATGGAATCCGGTATTCGGTAAAACCCTGGGACATACCGAGCGCAGCTTGGTCAGTGAGCTGCGGGAGGTGCGTAACAGATGGGCTCACCAGGAGGCTTTTTCCAGCGACGATGCATACCGTGCCCTCGATTCTGCTGCCCGGTTGCTTACTGCCATCTCCGCAGAGGAGGCGGCGGCAATAGAAAAAATGAAGATGGAGCTTTTACGTGTTCGTTTTGATGAACAGGTCCGTAATGAGAGGCGTAAAAAAGCCGGCACGGCTATCGCCAGCCCGGTGGCAGGCAACCTCAAGCCCTGGCGGGAGGTGATTACTCCCCACAGAGATGTAGCTGGCGGTCACTACCAGCAGGCAGAATTTGCAGCCGACCTCTGGCAGGTGTACCAGGGAGAAGGAAGTGCTGAATACCGTGAACCTGTTGAGTTTTTCCGGCGAACCTTTCTGACCGACAACTTGAAGAGATTACTGGTAGGTGCTCTACTGCGTCTCTCCGGCCTGGGCGGTGACCCGGTGGTCCAGCTGCAAACCAATTTTGGCGGGGGTAAAACCCACTGCATGTTAGCCTTGTATCATCTTTTTTCCGGGACGCCGCCCGCCGATTTGGCCGGCATTGACAGCATCATCGAAGAGGCGGGTATAACCCAAATTCCAACCGTCCGCCGCGTGGTCTTGGTCGGCAATAAAATATCTCCTGCAAACCCCTCCGTTAAACCGGATGGCGTAGTTGTCCATACGCTCTGGGGGGAGCTTGCCTGGCAGCTGGGCGGCCGGGAAGCTTATGAACGGGTGCGGGCCGACGACGAAAAAGCTACCAGCCCCGGCGACCTGTTACGGGTGCTTTTCAATGAGTACGGCCCCTGCTTAATTCTGATCGACGAATGGGTTGCCTACGCCAGGCAGCTGCACGACAGGAGTATCTTGCCCGCAGGAAGTTTTGAAACCCAGTTTTCTTTTGCCCAGGTCCTCACCGAATCGGCCAAGCTGGCCCAGAACTGCCTCCTGGTGGTCAGTTTACCCGCCTCGGAGTGGCCCGCTTCGCCTCACACCCAAACCGATGATGCTGAAGTGGGAGGGCAGCGCGGCCGCGAAGCCCTTGACCGGCTGCAGAATGTCATCGGGCGTGTCGATTCGTCCTGGCGGCCGGCCAGTGCAGAGGAGAGCTTTGAGATCGTTCGCCGCCGCCTTTTCGAACCTCTGGTCGAAAACGAACAGTTCGTGGCCCGGGACACGGTTGCCCGGGCGTTCGCCGATCTTTACCGGACGCAGCACCAGGAGTTCCCGCCTGAGTGCCAGGAGGCAGATTACGAGAAGCGGTTAAAAGCGGCCTACCCGATTCACCCGGAGATTTTCGATCGCCTTTATACCGACTGGTCGACACTGGTGAAATTTCAACGCACCCGCGGCGTATTGCGCCTGATGGCTGCGGTGATTCACAGCCTTTGGGAAAAAGAAGATCGAAATCCGCTTATTTTGCCGTGTAATATCCCCATTGATGATCCCCGTGTGGAAACTGAACTAACGCGTTATCTTTCCGACAACTGGGTCCCGGTAATTGCCAAGGATGTTGACGGTCCCAACTCGCTGCCGTTGCAGATTGACGCGCAAATTCCAAATCTCGGAAGATATTCCGCTTGCCGGAGAGTGGCCCGGACGGTCTACCTAGGTTCGGCGCCAATCACAACGGCTGCCAACCGCGGCCTGGAGGATCGCCGGGTAAGGCTGGGTTGTGTCATGCCTGGCGAGACGCCCGCTCTCTTTGGAGACGCGTTAAGAAGACTGGCGACAGAGGCAACCTATTTGTATGTGGACGGCACTCGCTATTGGTACTCCACCCAACCCACGGTAACCAAGCTGGCCGAGGATCGGGCTGAACTGCTCAGACGTGAGCCGGATAAAGTAGAAGAAGAGATTAATAAACGCTTGAGGGCCGATTTACGCAAGACCGGTGATTTTAACCGCATCCACCCCTTGCCAAGTTCGGGGCAGGATGTTCCCGACGAGCAGGATGCCGGGCTGGTAGTTCTTGGTATCGATTATCCCCACAGCAAGGAGAAAGAAAGCGCGGCCATAGCATATGCTAAGGAGATCCTTGAAACACGCGGCAGTTTGCCCCGCATTTACCGGAACGCCCTTGTTTTTTTCGCGGCAGACAAGACCCGCTTGCAAGAACTTGATGAAGCGGTGCGATATTACTTGGCCTGGGAATCCATCCTTAATGAACATGAAGAACTGGATCTTTCATCTTCCCAGGTAAAGCAGGCGGAAGCACATAAAGCCTCTGCAGACAGCTTCGTCGAGGCCAGGATGCCTGAAGCCTACCAGTGGTTGCTGGTTCCTGTCCAGTTGAATCCACAGTCGGAGGTGGAATGGGAAAGCTTCAGGCTTACCGGCCAGCAGCCCATTGCAGAACGTGCCTGCAGAAAGCTGCGCAGTGATGAGCTTTTGATTACCGTTTTTGCGGCTACTCGCCTGCGGATGGATCTGGATCAGATACCCCTATGGCGTGGAGACTATGTGGCTATAAAACAGCTTATCGAAGATTATTCGCGCTACCTTTACCTGCCAAGGCTTAAAGAGCCCGCAGTTTTACTGGATGCAATCCGCAGCGGTCTCTCTTCACCTACATGGAGGCAAGATTCGTTTGCTTATGCTGAAAGTTATGACGAAACCGCCGGCCGTTATCGCGGTCTGCGTGGTGGAGAACAGGTGAATATTATCTACGACAGCTTGACCCAGGGCCTTCTGGTTAAATCCGAGGTTGCACAAAGACAGCTTGAAGCTGAAGGGACACCGCCGGTGCCACCGGGCGATGGTGCTGAAGACGAAAACGGATCAGACGAGCAAAACGGAGTCACTGTCTTGCCTGGCGAAGAAACTGGTGATGTAGAAGGTGAAGGCGCACCGCCTGCCTCGCCCAGGCCGAAACGCTTTTACGGTAGTGTTGAGCTCGACTCAACCCGCGTTGGTCGCGATGCCGGCCAGATAGCCGAAGAGGTTATCGCCCACCTGGATGGACTTGTTGGTGCTAAAGTAAAAGTAACCCTGGAAATCGAAGCAGAAGTTGAAGACGGTGTTCCCGAAGATGTTGTGCGCACTGTCACCGAAAACAGCCGTACCCTCAAATTTACAACGCACGGTTTCGAGAATGAATGATTAGATGAGGCGCAATAAATGAAATAGATATATTATTGAAAAAAATACAGGTTATACTGATATCTTTCAGTTAGAATATGACCATTGGTGAACTTTTAGATTCGATTAAGAGTTTGGATTTGGTTCTCCCAGAGTTTCAACGAGAGTATGTCTAGGAAAAAGAGCAGCCAAGGCAGCTGCTGGTTTCTGCCGCGATTACCTACACCTCCTGAGATAATTATAGTCTCTTACCTTACGGTGAAGATGCCGTTGTAGAATTCAAATTACTTTTAGATGGGGCT
>Ga0208823_1001600_pt1 | contig 17658 bp, 11 predicted proteins | sample AD_UKC075_MetaG_FD_184440 | JGI IMG/M metagenome (GOLD analysis project Ga0208823, IMG submission 184440) | Active sludge microbial communities of municipal wastewater-treating anaerobic digesters from USA - AD_UKC075_MetaG (SPAdes) (version 2) | ecosystem: Engineered > Bioreactor > Anaerobic >... | reverse complement strand
ACGCGGACCATGCATGCCCAAAACCACCTGCAGTGCTACATCAGCGGTGCGGCTCACTCCTGTTACTAGGGTCCAGGCTGTTGGTGTTGTTGGACTGCTGCTTATAATCTCAGCTAAAACATACCTATCTTTTAATATCTGGTCCTTTTTTACTATACAGATATAGTAGTTAGGAGCGTGAGAGACCAACCTTTCATTATCATTGCTGTGCTCTAAAACAACGGTACCGGTTTCAGCTAAAGCATATGTGCACCCGGTCACACCCAGATCAGCCTCTACCACATAACTGCGATAGTTACCAGATAACTGGGCTGTGGACTTCACCTCCGCGGTAGTTTCAGCACTTAATTGCTGCCAATCAATCTGGTTTACTGTTTCGTCATTATTGATAATAACTTTTTGCAGCTGCTCCTCTTTCAATATTTCCATAAGCCTGGTTTGTACTTCGGCCAAGCTGCTCACTTCTTCCACTTGGGCTCCGGCAGCCGTAGCTTTGCTCACGAAGTCTTGAACCTCTCCGGCAACCGCTCCCTTTTCCGTAGTTATAACCGTCCTGGATGGCGAGGGTTGGGTCCACGTCGCCGACTTCAATCGTTCTAAGATCATTTCTCTGGACATGCTCATCCCTCCTCACTCTGAGCAGCCGCTTGAGGGCTGGCATTGGATAGACTAGCTAGTTCAGCGGCTTCCTTTTGCAGTCCTTCCTGCCACAGCTGCCGGAAACTCTTTTCTGGTATTTGGGGAAAGTCACGACAACTGAACCACCCAGACATAGGACCAGATAGTTTGGTGACATAACCGTCCTGGCTGCGTTTGTTGATATACCGGCGGGCAATTTTTACTCCGGATTTATAAAGAGCTGGGTTTTGCATTCCCCAAGTCAATAACTTAAAGCCGGTACGCTCTTTTATGCAAACCCGGCTGCCGCCAAAATCTTTGTTACCCGTTACCTTCATCTGCCGGTAGCGAGCGAACAAGTCCAGATGGGGCATTCCCGCCGGACAAACTGCCTGGCATCCTCCACAAAGAGTACAGGCTTCATACAAGTCTCGCGTCCGGTCTAAGCCCATGATCAGGGGAGCAATTACATTGCCCATGGGCCCTGGATAATTCCAGCCATAGGGATAGGCCCCTATGCGCAAATAAATGGGACATTGAATACCACATCGTCCGCAGCGTATGCAGCGCAGGGCCTCTTTGAGGAGGGGATCCTTATAAGCAGCACTGCGCCCGTTATCAATGATAATTACATACATGGCTTCCGGGCCATCAGTTTCATCATTCCGGCGGGGTCCGTTCAAGACAGACACATAACTGGTTATAGCCTGCCCGGTACAGTTTCTGGTCAAAAGGCCTAATAAGTGAAAGGCATCGGCGTAGTTGGCGCATACCTTTTCAATACTCATTAAAGCCACATGGACCCGGGGAGCTGAAGTAACCCAACGTATATTGCCTTCGTTTTCCACCAGTATAAGACTACCGGTAGAAGCTATAGCCTGGTTTACACCGGTTATGCCCATATCAGCCCTTTCAAATTTGTCCCGGAGATATCCCCGCACGTAGCTGACTATTTCCTGGGCATCCTCGGTATAGGGCATGTCAATATGCTCCTGCAAAATAGAGGCAATTTCCTGGACGTTCAAATTTATAGCCGGTCCTACAATATGAAAGGGTAAGGTGCCCCGCTGTTGAACAATGAATTCACCCAGGTCTCCCTCATATATTTTCACCCCGGTTTCTTTCTCCAGGAAATGGTTCAAACCAATCTCTTCGCTGATCATGGATTTCCCTTTGGTAATGGTTTTTACCTGGTGTTTTTCTACCAAGTCCTTGACCAGTTTACAAGCCTCATCAGCATCTGCAGCCCATAACACCTGGATTCCATTACGCACTGCATTGCTCTCGAACTCTTCCAGCAACTCCGGCAGATTGTGAAGGCTGTTGGTGCGAATCTGAGCCCCAATCGCCCGGGCTTCCTCCTGAGCCGATTGCTCTCCATAAGCAGTCATAGCCGTATCACACAGGTAGTTGAAAACCCCGGCCACCATAACCACAAAGTCCCCTTGTGCGGTATTGGCCACTTCTGTTTCAGCTACACTCTGGAAATCTTCGGGTCGCAGGTTCATAACACTCCCTCCTTATATGCTGCCGGCCAGTACTTCGGCCAGGTGTTTGACCTGCCGTCCAGGATGATGGCGATGCAGGTAACCACGAATATTCAAAAGACACCCTGGGTCAGACAGTACCAGCAAATCAGCTTCACTGGCCAGGAAGTTCTTAACCTTGTCACGTACGATGGCTTCAGAAATATAGGGGTATTTTACGGAAAACTGCCCGCCGAACCCGCAGCATTCATGAGCCAGCTGCATAGGGACCAGTTCAGCTCCGTGGATGTTTTCCAGCAGAGTCTGGGGTTGCCGGTCAATTCCCAGGGCACGCAGAATATGGCAACTCTTATGGTAAGCCAGTTTGCCGTTATAATGAGCATCAACATCCTTTATACCGGCCACATCCACCAAAAACTCTGATAACTCATAAACCCTTTGGCCCAGCTCTTGGGCTCGCTCCTGCCATTGGGGCTCATCAGCAAATAGGCGGGGATATTCATTGCGAATGGTACTGACACAGGAGCCCGAGGGGCTCACTATTACTTCGTCCTGTTCAAAAATACTGATAAAGCGACGGGCTGCTTTCTTAGCCAGATCCAAATGTCCAGCCGTAATAGTCGGCTGTCCACAACAGGTTTGCTCCTCATGATACTGCAGGTCAAATCCCAGCCGGGCTAACAACCGCACAGTAGCTTCACCCACGGAAACCATAACCACAATCAACGGCACAGGGTATAAACAGGAGACTTTGCTCATCAAATCACTCCTTTTAGCCAACATGCCAGCCCGGCCCATTATTGCTGAGAAGAGTTCTCGTACGCCTGAGCTAACAGAATAACTGGATGAGTCACCTGCTGGGATTTCAGTCCCGCCGCCAGGTAAAAGCGGCACACTGGACACTGGGTAATTACCGTCTGCGCCTCACTGGCCTCAATTTGTTCCAGTCTATGGGAGCGAATACTTTCCGATAATTCCCGGTGTTCCATAAAGAAGGTACCCGCTGCTCCACAACATTTTTCCGGATCCCGTAGCTCCTGTAGCTGAGCTCCAGGAAGAGTGCCTAACAATTCCCGGGGAGCATCGACAACCGTGGGAGACCAACCCCGGTGACAGGGTACATGATAAGTGAAGCTGATATTAAGAGCAGCCGGGGTATCCGTCAAACCTTTTTGCTGCAGGAAATCAGTGACTTCATAAATCTTACCGGCCAAAGCCTGGGCTTTTTCTTGTAGAGGATCCTCGGCATCCAGTAATTTGCTGAATTTCTCTTTGATCATCATGCCGCAGGAGGTACAGTCCGTAATAACCGCCTCCACGTTTTCCAGATCGAACAATTTTAGATTAGTTGCCACCATTTCCCGGGCAGCAGCCAAGTCTCCTTCGGCAATAGCTGGTATTCCACAGCATACCTGCCCCGGAGGAATGACTACCTCCCAGCCATTTCGAGTCAGCACTTTTACGGTAGCTATGCCGGTATCCGGATAAAGGAAATTAGTGCCACAGCCTACAAAATAGGCGACCCGGCCCCGCTGCTCTCCTTCAGCTGGAATAGTACCGCTGTAAAACTTGTCAAAAGACTTGCTAGCCAGCTGCGGCATTTCCCGGGCAGCTACACCCATCTTTTGCACTAAAGATCCAGCCTTGCCCATTAAACCGGTCAAACCGCGCTGCTGCAACATTTTGCTCACGACAAAACTCTTAAGCCCTCCCAGGGTACTCTTGCCCATTTCGGCACGAGCAGCAATTATGATTTCATCCACCGGAACTTTACTGGAACAAGTCTGGGTGCAGTTGGTACACAACAGACAGCGGTCCAGTATTTCCTTAAAACGGGAAGAGGAGGGCATGGTTTTTAATATCATTACTTGATTTATTAAATTAAGGCGGTTACGGGCTACATGACTTTCCAGCAAATCCTCCAAATAAACCGGACAGGTTGCCTGACAGTTACCACAGTGGGAACATTTATTGATAACATCCTGGTAATTTTCTAACTTCAGCATTACTGTTCCCCTCCTTCCAGCCATATCTTTCCGGGATTCATTATGCCGTAAGGGTCAAAGGCCTGTTTAATACGTTTCATCAAGTCTATCTGTACCTGATCAAATTCCCAATCCAGGAACTCCTGTTTATGAATACCTATACCGTGCTCACCAGAAATAGTGCCGCCTAGTTCTAAACCACGGCGTACCATCAATTCGATAGCCTGTTTGGCTTTAGCTGCCATTTCATCGTTTATCTCTGTCTGCAGGATAGTAGGATGCATATTGCCATCGCCGGCGTGACCGGCCAGACCGATCATAATGCCAACCGAAGCAGCAATTTCCTGAACTGCTCTTACCAAATCAGGTATCCGGCTGCGGGGTACGGTAATATCCTCACTTATGGCCCTATTAAATATGGTCATTATGAGGGGATAAATGTTAGAACGGGCATTCCAGTATGCCTTAGCTGCCCTCTCATCATCCACCTCTCGCACTTCCCGGGCTTTCATTTCATTGCAGATTTCCTTAATGGTTTTAATATCACTTTCTATTTGCGCCGGGGTGCCGTCCATTTCTATCAACAAAAATGCCTCTCCATCAGTAGGCAGTGGCGGGTCAACATAGTTATTCATAACGGTAATAGCCAGCTTAATCAAAAACTCCATCATAGCCGGAACAGCGCCCCGGGCAATGATTTCCGAAACAATTTCCGCTGCTTGATCCAAAGTCTCGCAAACCACTACCATGGTTCGAGTAGATGGCGGCAGGGTTAGCAAGCGCACATTAACTCCAGTTATTATGCCAAGGGTTCCTTCCGAACCAGTCATCAGATGAGTAAGGTCATAACCAACCGATTGTTTAACAAACTTTCCGCCAGTTTTGATTATTGAACCATCGGGGAGTACCACTTCCAGACCAGTAACATAGTTGCCGGTAGTCCCATACTTAACCCCTCGGGGTCCTCCCGCCCTGGTAGCTACATTGCCTCCGATAGTACAGACACTCATGCTCTGGGGATCAGGTGGGTAGAAGAGCCCTCTTTCTTCCACGGCCCGGTGAAAGTTTTGCAAGACCACTCCGCCTTCCACCGAAGCAGTCATATTAGCCCGGTCGATTTCCAAAATCCTATTGAGCCGCTTGGTATCCACTACTATACCGCCCTTTACCGGGGTAGCCCCCCCAGACAGGCCGCTGCCGGCTCCCCGGGGAGTGACTGGTATGTGATGCTGGTGAGCATAGGACATGACCCGGGCAACTTCCTCTGTTGATGTGGGCAGGACAGCTGCATCGGGCAGCTGGGTCCGAAAGTAATGGGTAGCATCGTTGGCATAGGCCAGGAGATCTTCGGGCTGGAATAATACTTTGCTGTCGCCGATCAGGCGAGCCAGATCCTTGACTAATCCGTTCATTTATATCCCTCCCTACTGCTGAAGATTATTATTGTCAAAATTTTCAGTCGATTGCGTCTGCAAATAAGATAGCCACCCCGGGGCAGTTTTCCGCCCCAGGGATAGACCGCTAAACAGCCAGACTATTGAATCCCAGGTTGAACACCTTTTGATTCAGTTCATACACTTCTCCCTTAAAACGCTGGGTAAGCACTTGACCGTAGTCCTCAGCGGTGAGAGGTATTTCCGGCATAGCTGTTAAGGCTCCCATCAGCAGAATATTGGCAGCCTGTGCATTGCCTGCTTCCTGGGCCAGCCGGGTAGCCTCCAGTATCTGAACTGAATCGCACAAATACCTGAGTTCATTGGCAATAGCCTCTATTTCCGGATAAACCGCCTCCCCTATTAACACCCCCAGGGGATAATTGGGACGAGGATCAAATACTACCCTAGTATCCTTATTGCCAAAATCCCTGGCCACCCGCAGGGTTTCAATAGGCTCAAATCCGATAATGATGTCAGCTTCGCCGCGGGGTATAAGAGCACTGTACTGTTTTCGGGCCGAGATGCGCACATGGCTCATAACCGAGCCCCCTCTCTGGGAAGCCCCATAAGTCTCGCCCACCGTTGTATAGTACCCTTTTTCCACTAAAGCAGAAGCCAGCAGTTCAGAAGCCAAAATATTGCCCTGGCCTCCCACACCGCAGATAATTACATTCAGCGGGTCTTTGCCAAGCTGATTGCTCATCAGACTGCCCCCCCTTCTTCTACCTTTATGGCTCCAGCCGGACAGAGAGTGGCACACACTCCGCAGCCAATACAAACTACTTCATCGATTTTGGCTTTGCCAGCTTCATAATCCCAAATATTGCCCGGGCAACCCCAGGTTTTGCTGCAAAAGCGTCCACAACCGCATTCATCACCCCGGCACAATTCAGGATCCACCCAAACTTTGCGCCGGCCTTTAGTACGCACCGCCAGGGTAGCACAGGGCTGACGGAGTATTAAAACCTTCATGCCCGGTTGCTTAATCAGGTCATATACTATCTGAGTAGTGGCTTCGATTTCATATGGGTCAGCCACTACCACTGGACAGCCAATGGCTTCCACTACTTTTTCTATAGAAATGGAGTTGGCCGGTTGGCCCATGCAGTTTATGTCAATGCCAGGATGGGGCTGAAAACCAGTCATAGCGGTAGCAGAATTGTCCAGAATGACAAACAGCATGTTTGCGTCATGATAACGGGCATTTACCAGGCCAGGCAGACAGGAATGGAAGAAAGTAGAATCCCCGGCTAAAGCTACGACCGGCTGATCGAAACCAAAACGACTTAGCTGGCCTAACCCTTCTCCCATATTGATCCCTGCACCCATGCAAGCCACGGAGTGCAGCAAAAAGTGTCCAGCTCGCTGACCGCCCATGGTATAACAGCCGATATCTCCCATAACTACACCATTGCCCTCATGAATCCGCAGAGTTTGTTTGAGTAAGAAGAAGGAAGCCCGGTGCGGACAACCGGCACAGAAAGTCAGATCCCGTGGCGGTATATTGACCACAGCCTCAGCAGGCACTTCACCAGTTTGGCGCGGCTGATATTCTGTATTCATAAGGGTTGCTAGTGCGTTAATCACTACATCGGGATTCAATTCAAAAGACTGGGGCAGAGCACTCTTTTTATAGCGGCCAAATAAGCTCACATTTAAACCAGGATTATGGCCTATGATACTGGCCACATTCTGCTCCAGTACCGGATCTACTTCTTCCACCACTAAAACCCGAGAAGTCTTTTCCAGGTACTTGAGCACCAGTTTTTCCGGCAGAGGCCAGGTGGTTCCAAGCTTTAAGATACCCACCTTATCCTCGAGCTTGAGGGCTTCAACCGCCTCCACACTGTATAGCCAGCCGGTACCAGAAGTAATAATCAACAATTCAGGATTTTCTGGTCCACTGTACCCGTTGAAGGGAGCATTCTCAAATTCGGCCTGGGCTTGATCCAATTTGGCAAACAGCATATCGTGAAACCAATTGATAGCCACCAGTCTATCCCATTCACCAATAGGTAATGGCTGGCTGGGGCTTTCCGGCAGCTCTCCTAAGGTAACATTACCCCGCCCGTGGCAAATGCGGGTGACACTACGTACCATTACTACTTGCTGCAGTTTCTCCGACAATTCAAAAGCATAAACCATCATATCCTTAGCTTCCTGAAAAGTAGCTGGCTCCAGCATGGGTATTCCTGCAGCCCGGGCTTGATGGCGGGAGTCAAACTCATTGGTACTGGAATGAGCATTAGGGTCGTCTGCTGCCAACAGGACAACGCCGCCTTTACAGCCGGAAAGAGCAGCGGTATGCAAAGCGTCTCCTATGGTTAATAGTCCATTTTGTTTTACAACACACAAGGAACGTACCTGCCCCATAGAAGCCCCCATGCAAGCTTGGAAAGCACAATTTTCATTAGTAGACCACTCCGCATAAATATCCATTTCACCAGCTACACGTCCTAGCATAGCCATGATTTCCGAAGCAGGTGATCCCGGATAAGAGGCTGCAAAGCGAATACCGGCTTCCAGAGCTCCCCGGACAATAGCTTCATTGCCCTGCAATAAGTAGGTTTTACCAGGTTCATTGGCTTTGACCATCCATTCCATCAAAAACCCTCCTTTCCAGAAGATTCTTCCATGATTGCTTGATAGGGCGGCTGAGACATATCAATAAAGGGAGTTAACTTTTGCTCTTCAGCGGCCTGTTTAATATTTCTTAATCCGCGGGCTTTTTTATTGCGGGAAGCCTGACGCAGACGGTTTAGTTCTTCCGGCGGGTATTCTTCAGCCTGCAGCAAATCTTGAGAGACAGCTCTGTCTAACAACTCTTTGCCCCGGTCACTGCGTATCACTACCGTATTCCACCCCGGTACCGGTTCAAAGGCTCCTACAGATATATCCGCCAGTTCGGAAGTCATATCCAGGCAGTAACGGCAGCCCGTTCTTATAAATTCCTGGACGGTTTCCATCGGCAGGGACTTAATGCCTTCATTACTGGTTAGCTCCACTTCATGCTGGGGTATGGCCATGCGAGAAAAAGTAAGGCCCGGATAGGTTTTAGCCAGGTAATCCTTAAAAGCCCAGGACAAAGACCACATACAAAAAAGACCGATACTCAGCACATCCAGGGCAGGGCTATCCGGAGGCCGATTGAACTCCATCTTACGCAAGGCCTGAACCTGACAAGGCCGGCCCACAACTGCCAGCTTCTCCAAACCCTTTTCCCGGGCCTCTATTATTTTCCTTAAACTGGGGCTGACCAAATAACGTGACCCAGCTGCCTTTTCTATTTCAGCTGCATCTTCAGCTAAGAACGGCCAGGGTGTTAAGGCATCCTCTTTACCAGTCACCAGTACGCCATCTACCAGTTCATCCAGCAGAGCCGTCCGCAAAAGGGTGCTCACCGTACCTCCATCCTGTTGATCGCGAATTGACTGGCGGCTTTTTACCCGGTAGACCGTCTGAAAAGCTCCGATATCGGTGTCATAGTCAACACCCGCTAGGAAACGATCATTAATAGCCTGCCAATCCGTAAAAGTCCGCGGGCACACGGAATAGCAGCGGCCTTGCTCAGTAACTGGACAGTCAAACCGTAAAACCAGGTGATCTTCTAGGTTCTTTAGGTAAGGGCACCAGTCCAGACAAGCTCCGCACAGTGCACAGGTAGAGGTGGCCAACACCTCTGTCTTCAACTGCATACCACCAGGCATCCTATCAACCTCCTTACAGCGATTTTCTATCGATGCTATTAATGTGAAAACCATTTCTGGGCATGTCATTGCGAGCCCCAAAGGGGCGCGGCAATCTCTATGCCTATATACGGTTCGAGATAACAGATCGCCACGTCGCTTCGCTCCTCGCGATGACAGGCTCAAGGTTTTCACTTAGCGTGAACTACAGGTGATGATTACAAACTCTGGTATATGTATTAACCCCCTTTCGTTCTGTAGTGTTGAACGCCGTTCAGTTTATTGGGTACAAAAATGCTGCAGAATATAAAAAGTGGGATGATTTGGAGAGCAAGACTAGGAATGTTATTAAGGCAATGCGAGAATGAAAAGCGTTTATTTTTTAACAATTTCAATTATTTATTCTACAATTATTGCCCTAATTCCTTTATAGTGAATGATTTCTTTTTTTACTAATTGCTTCCCTATAATTTATGCACATACTGGTAATTAAATGTTAGAATTATGAGATAAGAGGGGCGGCAAGTATAGTGAGATCAGGCTAAAGCCTCGTGCTGCGAAAGTTTTCCAGTCCAGTCACGTATATATAATACAGTATGAAGCTAAGGAGGGTTTTTTGTGGGAAATAGAAGTCTGAGAATCATAGTAGCTCTGTGCCTTTGCTTTACTCTAGTTCTTCCCATGAGCGCCTTAGGGGCGGGGACTAAGGATTTTTCTGATATCAAGGGACACTGGGCGACCACCTATATTAATGATTTAGCATCTTATGGCTACATAAACGGTTATCCTGACGGGACTTTTAAGCCAGACAGGACTATGACCAAAGCCGAGTTTACCACTGCCTTAATTGGCTGCCTGGATATCACCCCATCTACCCCAACTAAGAGCACCTTCAAGGATACCAGCAGCCACTGGGCAAACAAGTACATAGAAGAAGCGGTAGCCCGCGGCATATTGATTCCATCTGAGTCGCCCCAAGGATTAGGCCCGGACCAAAACATTTTGCGCAGCCAGGCCGCAGCCATGATTGTACGTGCTCTTAATATTGAAACTAGCGGAGGAACCAGTAAGTTTACTGATAGCGACGATGTGGAACGCAGCCTTTACCGGGATGAGATTAAAGCTGCCTACGATGCAGGTATTATATCGGGATTTCCCGATGGTTCCTTTGCCCCCTTCCGGGAAATGACCAGAGCTCAAGTTTGTACGGTGCTGGTTAAGATGCTGGAGATTAAAGATAATACCAAGTCTCCCGTGCAGCCAGTAACAGGTTCCATCAAAGATTTAGCCATTGGTGACCAGCTTTTCAGCCTCAGTACCAACTCCCTTATATTTAAGTCAGGTTTTTCAGAAGTTCCCGTAACCAGTTTATCGGTGTCTAATGACGTACTTACTGTAAATGCCAGGTATGTTTACGCTTTAGACCGCACCACCGGAAACCCTGATGTGGTAATAGGCAATACCCGCTACGCTATCAGCCGCATGGTAGTCAATGGCGATAAGCTAGTAGTCTATCCCGTCTCTCGCTATATATACAGCCTGCAGTTAGACAGTTATAAGTACAATGCCGATTATTTGAAACTATATATTAACGGCAAAGACGATGGTTTCTACTTAGCCGATATGACCATAGTGGATGAGTATACGGTTGAGGTCCAGGGAAAAAGCTATGATTTACGTGAAGATAAAGTCACCATTGAAGTTAATAAGGATTTCTACGATATTCTTAGAATCCAACTGTTCTCCGGTCAGACCGAACCCCGGCTCCAGCAGACTGATCCTGTAATTTTCCGGGGATTGTCCATGTCAGATATATCCGCTATCTATGTAGGCCGGGATACCCTGAATTTGGATAATATTGATACCATATACTTCTTTATTGACGGGCAACGCTACCGTATGTCTGACGTAACCCTAGATGCCTCTGGCAGTATTTCCGCGGGCAGAAACACCTATGATGCCGATGAGGTAATAGTATCCATTAATGATTGGAATTATATAATAGATGAAATAACTATGTTCAAGGGCAAATTTGTTTTGGATCTAAAAGAACGCCAGCTGATAGACTGGGTTCTGTTCAATGATTCCTACCGGGATTACAGTGATGTCACTTTCGTAAGAGGCGCAACCGAATATGATTTCGATGATGTGCTGGTGGTAGACCGCGACTTGGTTCGTATCGGCGGCAAGAATTATGATGTGCACACGGAAAACATCAGATGCCGGGTAGACAACAAATTATGGGATATTGAACGTATAGAATGGAGCAATACTCTGGGTATGGTCAAGATCACAGCCAAGGAATCCGATGATGCCTTTTGGTTTGGTCAACCCGATGACTACATCTTCTATGATGACCGAGGGCGCAAGATTTATCAGGGAGTAGATGATGATGTAACCATATATCTGAATAGAAGATGGGTAACCTTCGATGATGTGCGCATTACCAGTCCCACTACTCTAACCTACAGTGGCCGCACCTATGATTTAGTAGGTTTAAGGCTTAGCATAGAAGATGATTATTATATAATTGATGAAACCCAATGGTCCAGCAGCGGAACTCTGCACATCTACCTGGAAGACTATTAATTAACAGCGATCCGGGGCCTTGAGCCCCGGTTTTTTTATCCTGCCATGATTTTCCTGGTGAAAGTTCCTACCCACACCGGTGTATATTTATATAGGAACAGGACAGCCATCCAAGTCTAACAACAACAATACTAACAGGAGGTTACCCCATGAAGAGAAAGTGGTTAGTAGTCATTCTGGCAACGGTTCTCATCTGTGCCTTTGCCGCAGTTACCTGGGCAAATCAACCTATTAAGTTAATAGTAAACGGTCAGGAGATAAAACCCGATGTACCAGCGCAGATCATCGGTGACCGGACCATGGTACCGGTTCGCTGGATCGCCGAAGCCTTAGGCGCCGAGGTAGAATGGGATGCTGTTAATAGAACGGTAATTATTAGAACCAAGACCAGCCCCGAAGATGGTGAAGAAAATGCCATCAGCCAACTGGTTGAAGACTTCGGCAAACGTCTGAAAAATGTATCCCTGCTGGCCCCTGCGGAGGTAGCAGCAAAAAGCATAAAAGAAAACTATGCCGGCTATGTTGCACCGGCACTCTTAGCCCAATGGCAAAATGATCCTGAAAATGCTCCTGGACGAGTTACTTCCAGTCCCTGGCCGGAACGCATAGACATCATCGAGACTAAGAAGTTATCTGATACCAAATACCAGGTTAAAGGCGAAATTATCGAAATGACCAGTGCGGATATAGTCAATGACGGTCTTGCCGTCAAAAGACCGGTGGTTCTCACCGTAGAAAAGATAGATAAAAGTTGGCTTATTACAGAGGTAAAACTGGATGCCAGTGAGCCAGCTGACTCCATAGTATACCAGAATAAGCAGTATGGTTTCAGCTTTCAACTGCCGGAGAGCTGGACAGGTTACACTATAATATCTGACCAGTGGAAGGGATTCACCCTGGATGCTCCCGGCGATGTTCCGTCTGAAACCGGGGCCCTAATATCTATCCGCCATCCCCAGTGGACACTGGAAGATCCCCGGCAGGATATCCCTATTATGGTATTTACCATGTCCCAATGGAACGCACTGCAGCAAAAGGAATTTAGTGTAGGTGCGGCCCCTATCGGCCCCAAGGAGTTAGGGCGCAACAGTCAATATGTATTTGCCCTGCCCGCCCGCTATAATTTTGCCTTCCCTACTGGGTATGAAGAAGTGGAAGAAATTATAGAAAACGATTCCCTTAAAACCTGGGAAGGAGCCTTAGCACCGGAACAAGCGGAGAAAGTTATCAAAGAAACTGCCGCCAGCTTGATTAAAGCACTGAGCACCAAAAACGCTGACGCTATTGCTGACCAGGTTCATCCTACTAAAGGCGTACGGTTTACTCCCTATACCTACGTTTCTTTAGAAAGTGATCTGGTTTTCAGCCCAAAAGAGATACGCAACTTTTTCGATGACCAGAAGGTTTACCTGTGGGGTCATTATGACGGCTCTGGAGAACCAATCAACCTGACTCCCAGTCAGTATTATGAGAAATTTGTCTATGACGAGGATTATATAAATGCTGACCAGATCGGTTACAACCAAGTGCTCAGCAGCGGCAACGCATTGGAAAACCAATTTGAAGTATATGATAACCCCATAGTAGTGGAGTACTACTTCCCCGGATTTAACCCCGGCTATGATGGCATGGACTGGAGCAGTCTCCGCCTGGTTTTTGAGTCTTACCAGAATGACTGGAAACTGGTGGGTATTATAAACAACCAGTGGACCATATAGCGAATTACAGGCAGTCTGAAATGGCTTTCATCTTTCGCGTCATGGCTGTGAAAATGGATCCTGATGTGGTGAAAATAGTTTTCTCAGTGTCATCGGCCGTTCCGGCACTCCTGATGCTCCATTCAGTCGCTATTAATGTTGCGAGGAGCGAAGCGACATGGCGATCTCTACAAAAATCTACGGTTAGAGTCAACAGATTGCCACTCCCCTGACGGGGCTCGCAATGACAGGCTTAAGTTTTTCATTCATAGTGGTCTGCGCCGAAGGTGATAATTGCGAGGGTGCAGGCATATCTTATGCAAATATGCTATAATATATTATGCTGTGGGGGCGTGGCTCAGCTGGGAGAGCACCTCGTTCGCAACGAGGGGGTCGTGGGTTCGAATCCCATCGTCTCCACCAGTAAAAAATGTCAGTCGTGAGACTGACTTTTTTGTTTGATAAAAAGGCTGGCTACACAAGCGAGAAAAATAACCATCATGGAGAAAAAGCGACAAACCGCTCGAAAAATGTTGTTTTAATGTGTAATTACTTATACAATGTAAATATCTTAATGGCTTAGCCCTCTATTGTTCCTCATACTAATCTTTTGCTGAATGGACATTCCGTTAGTGTAATACTTTAGAGGAATTTGTTGAGCTTTTTTGCCTTGGCACTTAACAAAGAATTATTCTCTAAACAAACGTAAATGTTAGGGGCTGAAGGAGGCTTTTTATGGAAATTACAGCTAAAAAAGATATTTATGGTGAAGAGGGCAGACTGCTCCTTAGTAAAGGCCAAATAATAACAGATGAAATTATTGCCAAGCTTAAAAGATTTGGACTATCCGAACCCGAAGAGATAATCGATGTTATCGATGTTAATGAAGAGCAACATCCTGTTCTTGATCCGATTGCCCAAGCATTCCAGGAAAGAAAAGGAATCCGCAACCAGCACGTTCTGGAACGTCCTCATCAGGTATTGAGCACTATAATATTTGAATCTAAGAGTGAACCCTGGTGGATTCATGTCAATGCTTTGTCAAATTATGTAGAATGGTTATATACCCATTCCATTGATGTGGCTATGATTTCGTTGATAATGGCTGTGGAGCTGGGATACAACGAAAAAGAGCTGTTTAATCTCGGATTAGGAGCACTGCTGCATGATGTAGGCAAACTATTGATACCTAAACCCATATTACTAAAACCTGGACCCTTGAGCGACTCAGAGATGTTACTGGTCAGGCAGCACTGCGAATTGGGTGTGAGTTCTCTGGAAGGTTTTGATCTTCCCAAACAATACACCGATGTAGTATTAAAACATCATGAGCGGCTGGATGGAAGTGGTTATCCTACAGGACTAAAGGCAGATGAAATTCCCCTCAATGTAAGAATCGTAATGATTGCCGACGTTGCTGATGCCATTACATCATACCGGCCGCATAGGCCAGCACAAGATATGGATGCTGCATTAAACTTGCTGAAAAGTGAAAGAGAAAAGTACGATCAGGAGTTAGTGGCTCTATTGAAAAGGGTACTGGAGTATAGATAACTTTTAACGTATTTAGACCAGCTTTCTAAATGGATACGAAAAAGGTATTAATTCTGAATTAAAGGAATGGGATTCATGCCATTAAAAATTTTGGTTGTAGGAGCTTCAGAGACTGATCGCCAAATTATAAAGAGTACTATGTATGACAGCTGTGTTTGGATGGCAGTAGATGGTGATGAAGCTATACGTCAAATAGACAGGCAAGATATTGATCTGATTATCCTTGACTTGAACATGCCCGACATGGATGGATTGCAATTCCTTTATACCCTGAGTTCCGATAATCGATATAAAAAAATCCGTACTATTATACTTACCAATGATGATGAACTTGAAAAGGAAGCTAAGGGATTGAAATTGGGTGCGGTTGACTATCTGCGTAAGCCCATTCAAAGTGAATCCTTGGAATTTGCCATAAAACTGCATTCCCAACTGCTAGAACAGCAGACTTTCATCAGAACCCTCTTCGAACAAGCTCCCTTTGGTATAGCCATCACCTACAGTAATAAAGCATCAACCGGAGATAATGATGAACTCATCAGTATAAACGAGGCTTTCCAACAAATTATCGGAAGAACAAAAGAAGAGCTGTTAAAGCTTGGCTGGGCCAAGATCACCCACCCTGATGATCTGGAAGAAGATCAGAAGAACTACCGGAGGCTTCTCGCAGGGGAAATCAAAAACTATTCTATGGAAAAACGCTACATCAAGCCCGACGGCTCGATTGTATGGGTACATATGGTGGTGGCTTCCCTTACTGTTCTGAATAATGATAAATATAGAACCATTTGTTTGATTCAAGATATCTCCGATCGAAAAGCGATAGAAAAAGATTTAGTGGAAAGCGAACGCAATAAAGCAGTGCTTCTCTCCCACCTTCCGGGTATGGCTTACCGATGCAATTATGATCGAGAGTGGACTATGCAGTTTGTTTCGGCAGGCTGTTTTGAACTAACCGGGTATTATCCTGAAAACATTTTATACAATAAAGACCTTTCCTTTAACGACTTAATTGTACCCGAATATCGCGAGGCTATATGGCAGGAATGGGAACGGGCTCTGGCTAAGAAACAGCCCTTTAAGTATGAATACGAAATTACCACCGCCCAGGGAGAGCGAAAATGGGTGTGGGAGATGGGCGAAGGGGTTTTTAATGACCAAGGGGAAGTGGAAGCCCTGGAAGGCATAGTACTGGACATCTCTGAGCGCAAGGAAATAGAGAATCACCTCCGCTATAATTATGAACATGACATATGGACCGGCCTACATAATCGCAGATTTTTAGAAAAGCTCTTAATACATGATGCTAAGGCATGGCCAGAGCAGAAAAGAGCTCTGGTGGGTATAAACCTCAGTACGGTGAATTCACTGACTATGACTTACGGGTTTCAGTACAGTAAAGAATTGATAAAACAAATAGCTAATGCGCTGCAATTGCACTGCCATGATAATTGTGAATTGTTTCATACCTATGAATATCGATTTGTTTTCTATATAAAATCATATAAAGGCCCAAATGAACTGGTAGCCTTTTGTGAAGCTGTTGCGAATACACTGGAATCTTTACTCGCTATGGAGCGAATCGGCGCGGGTATTGGGATTGTTGAAATAGACCAATCCAATAAGCACGATGTGGATCAGCTTTTGAAAAACCTTCTGATTGCTTCTGAGAAAGCACTGGATATCTGGAACCAGGATTTTGGCTTTTATTTTTTCGACCTAGATATGGAAACCGCACTACTGCGTGAGGAAGATATAACCCGCGAGCTTGCCGAAATTGCCGCCAGTGAATATGACGACCGGTTATTTTTGGAATACCAGCCGATTTTAGATCTCCAAACAAATCAGATATTCGGCTTTGAGGCCTTGGCACGGCTTAACAGCAATAAGTTAGGCCTTATACCACCGTTAGAGTTCATTCCTATAGCTGAGAAAACTAAGCTCATTATCCCCTTGGGTAAAAAAATCATCCTGCAAGCCTTCAATTTCTTAAACAAGCTGAAGGAGAATGGATATGATTCAGTGGGTGTATCCATCAACATTTCTGCTACTCAACTGCTGAGGGAAGAGTTCACAAAGAATTTATTGGAGATGATAAAGGAAAAGCAGGTTAATCCAAAAAATATCGGACTGGAGGTTACTGAGTCGGTATTTGCTTCCAACTATCAGGAAATAAATAGCATCCTTGGTGAGCTGAAAAGTCTGGGAATTAAAATCGCCATAGATGACTTTGGGACAGGCTATTCCTCTCTGGCACGGGAAAGAGAATTGAACCTCAATTGCCTTAAGATTGATAAATATTTCATTGACAAGCTGCTGCTGCTTAAGGATGAGGAAGCAATAACCGGCGATATTATCGCCATGGCCCACAGATTGGGCCACTGTGTCATAGCTGAAGGCGTAGAGTATGAAAGACAGAGGCAATACCTGCTGAAGTACGGTTGTGACAGAATACAAGGCTACCTTATCAGTAAACCCCTTTCAGAATCCGCTGCACTTGACCTGCTCCGAAAACATCCCCTTGCAATCTAAACTTTGTAGGTCACTTTAAAGCCTATATAAATATATGATTATATACTTGATTAGCTGATAAACTTCTATCGATA
>Ga0208823_1001594_pt1 | contig 17710 bp, 18 predicted proteins | sample AD_UKC075_MetaG_FD_184440 | JGI IMG/M metagenome (GOLD analysis project Ga0208823, IMG submission 184440) | Active sludge microbial communities of municipal wastewater-treating anaerobic digesters from USA - AD_UKC075_MetaG (SPAdes) (version 2) | ecosystem: Engineered > Bioreactor > Anaerobic >... | reverse complement strand
AGAAAATGTGGAGCGGGATAAAACGAAATCTTTCTTCAACCTTTTTTGGCGCGGAATCGAGCAAGGTTTAAAGAAAACGTTGATTGGCAAGAATGCACCAACAACAGAGGTGAAAGTTAAAAATGCGGTTGAAGTCACCAAATCAACCCTGAAACAAACCAAAAAAGATATCGCTGAAACCAAAAGCGATGTAAAACAAAAAGTTCAGGACACCAAAGAAAAGGTTAAGGAAAAGGGAATTTTCAGAAATATTTTTAAAAAGTAGAAACTTTCTCAAATGTGGGGCGTCCATTTTTTGATGGATATTATTTATTCGGCTAAAGGCGAATTTAACAGCCAGTTTTTCATCTATATTAAATTAGCAAGATCAAAATTCATATTCTTCAAAAATTCGTAACTTTACTTTTCTATAATGCAAAGTAAAATGCGCCAAAAAATCCAAAAACAAACTCCAGATTTCACAAGCAGTTTCGAAGATAAACTTCCTTATTTCTTTGAAAAAGATGGTTTGGAAATGAAGTCTTCTTACACCGAACACGACTCCAAAAGTCTTACAGAAAAAGAATACTCCGCAGGAATTGCACCTTATTTAAGAGGGCCATATTCCACCATGTATGTTCAAAAACCCTGGACTATTCGTCAATACGCAGGTTTTTCTACAGCGGAAGAATCGAACGCGTTTTATAGAAGAAATTTGGCGGCTGGACAAAAAGGACTTTCCGTGGCGTTCGATTTGGCGACACATCGCGGTTACGATTCCGACCATCCAAGAGTTGTAGGCGACGTTGGAAAAGCAGGAGTTGCCATAGATTCTGTGGAAGATATGAAGATTCTTTTCGATCAAATTCCGTTGGATGAAATCTCCGTTTCAATGACCATGAATGGAGCGGTTTTGCCAATTTTGTCTTTCTATATCGTAGCTGCGGAAGAACAAGGAGTTTCACAAGAAAAACTTTCAGGAACGATTCAGAATGATATTTTGAAGGAATTCATGGTTCGGAATACGTACATTTATCCACCAACACCCTCCATGAAAATTATCGCCGATATTTTTGAATATACCTCTAAAAACATCCCCAAATTCAACTCGATTTCTATCTCTGGTTATCACATGCAGGAAGCAGGAGCAACGCCAGTTTTGGAAATGGCCTATACTTTAGCCGATGGATTGGAATACGTTCGAACCGGAATAAAAGCAGGAATGAATGTAGATGATTTTGCACCAAGACTTTCGTTTTTCTGGGCAATCGGAATGAATCATTTCATGGAAATTGCGAAAATGAGAGCGGCGAGATTTATTTGGGCGAATCTTTTAACTCAATTCAATCCACAGAATCAGAAATCTTTGGCATTGAGAACACATTCTCAGACTTCGGGGTGGTCTTTAACGGAACAGGAACCATTCAACAATATTACCCGAACTGCAATTGAAGCACTATCTTCCGCATTGGGTGGAACACAATCTCTACATACGAACGCTTTGGACGAAGCAATAGCTTTACCAACCGACTATTCTGCGAAGATTGCAAGAAATACCCAAATTATTTTACAGCAGGAAAGTGGAATTTGCGATGTAGTGGATCCAATGGGAGGAAGCCATTTGGTGGAATCTTTAACGCAACAAATGATTGATGAAGCCATGAAATTCATCGATGAGGTGGAAAAAGAAGGCGGAATGACAAAAGCAATAGAAGCCGGAATTCCAAAAATGAGAATTGAAGAAGCTGCTGCAAAAAAACAGGCGAAAATTGATAGTGGCGAAGAATTCATCATCGGTGTAAATTCCTTTAAATCAAATCTTAAGCAAATGGAATTGGAGATTTTGGATATCGACAATTCCGAAGTTCGCCGAAAACAAATCGAAAGATTAAACCAGATCAAAGCCGAAAGAAATCCTGTAAAGGTTGTAGAAATTATTGAAAAACTTAAAGAAGCGGCAAAATCCGGCAATGGAAACCTTCTCGAAATCTGTATCGAAGCGGCAAGAAGAAGAGTGACTTTGGGAGAAATGAGCGACGCAATGGAAGAAAGTTTCGGTCGTTACAAAGCCAATATCAGAACAATCCAAGGAGTTTATGCGATGAATGCAGGTAAAAACGAATATTTCGAAAAGGCGGTTTCTTTAACCCAAAAATTTGAAGACCAAGAAGGAAGAAGACCAAGAATCATGGTCGCAAAAATGGGACAAGACGGTCACGATCGTGGCGCTAAAGTCGTGGCAACCGCATTTGCGGACATGGGATTCGATGTGGATGTCGCTCCGCTTTTCCAAACTCCGGAAGAAGTGGCGAAACAAGCTGTAGAAAACGATATTCACATTTTAGGCGTTTCTTCTTTGGCTGCAGGTCACAAAACTTTGGTTCCGCAAGTGGTGGAAGAACTGAAAAAACTCGGTGCAGGTGATATCACCATTGTGGTGGGAGGCGTAATTCCCCAGCAGGATTATGAGTTTTTGTATGCAAATGGTGCGGATTTTATTTTTGGTCCGGGAACGAACTTGCCGAAATCCGCGTGCGAGATTTTGGAGGGGTATTTGGGATAAGATTCTCGCAGATTTAGCAGATGGCGCAGATTTTCAAATATCAATAGGAGCGGACTTTAGTCCGTTTTTTTTTGTTAAAAATTCGTTTGGCTTTAGCCAAAATTTATTTATTTTTTACGGTAAGCTTCCAATCAAATCCTCAACTTCCTTCTTCTGTTCCGAATATTTTTGTTGAAGCTCAGAATTTTCACCCATTCTTTTGTAATATACCAACGCTTTTTCGCCGAAGAATTTTTTGTGGAAATCGGAAACATCGGGAATGTTTGGAAAAACTTTATGGAAAAGCATCTCGTAATAAGCTTGAAATTCTCTTTCGTTTTTATCTTCCACCAATGTTTCTGGCGCTTTTTGACGTACATGTAACATTTCGTGAGCGACCATATTGGCGACCAAATTCAAATCGAAATCGAACAAATTTTTAGGAATCATCACCATTTGTTTTTCGCCCAGTGCACCTTCTGTGGTGAGAAGCATTTTGTTCGGTTCCAATTCGGGTCGAAACCCGAAACCTGCAAAATTATCGTTTTCAAGTCCGAAAGTTCTCAAGAGAAAATTTGCCGCATCGAAAATTTGGTCATTTTCTTTGTAGGCGGAAAGATGGTTGGAAATGTTTTCGAGATTCATTTTTTAAACGGAGATTTGATTTGATGACAAAACTGCGACCCGGCTTTAGTTGAGCTCTTTTTGTGAAACGAAGTGGAACAAAAAAGCGGGAATACTTCGACAAGCTCAGTATAAACCCGAGGCGGAAATTGTTGCCCAAAAATAACAAAAAAACGTGTCCGAAAACACATTTTATATACTGAAACGTAATTGTTTAGAATATATCCTCAAAAGCCAAATCCACTTCTAATTTTTCTGCTAAAAGTTTGGATATTTTTAATTTAAGTGGTTCGATATCAATGTTTTCCATTGCATCATTAGCAAAAGCGTATAGTAATAAAGCTTGCGCTTCTTTCTTGGAAATTCCTCTTGCTCTTAAGTAAAACAAAGCGTCGTCGTTCAACTGACCAACGGTACAACCGTGCGAACATTTCACATCATCGGCGAAAATTTCAAGTTGGGGTTTGGTGTCGATTGTTGCGCCTTCGTTGAGTAAAACGTTGTTATTCTGTTGATAAGCATTGGTTTTTTGAGCAATTTTATCTACAAAAACTTTCCCGTTGAAAACGCCGTGAGATTTGTCCTTGAAAATTCCCTTGTAATTTTGGTAAGATTCGCAATTCGGCGTGTTGTGGTGAACTGCGGTGTGATGGTCAACCAACTGTTCGTTTCCGATAATCGTAATTCCGTTCATGAAAGAGTTGATATTCTGTCCGTTATGAATGAAATCCAAATTATTTCTCACGATTTTTCCACCGAAAGAAAAGGTGTTCACTGTCGTCAAACTGTCGCGTTCCTGTTTTGCAAAAGTGTGGTCGATTAAATAGGAAGTGTCGCTGTCATTTTGCAATTTATGCCAATCTGCTTTTGCATTTTGGTAGGTAAAGATTTCCGTCACGGAATTTGTTAAAACAAAAGTATCGTCAAAATTGTGGTGACTTTCGATAATTTCAATTTTGGAACCTTCTTCCGCGATTAAAAGATTTCTTGTGTTGTAAAACGTGTTTTCATCTTGATTTTGAGAGAGATAGAAAACGTGAATTGGTTTTTCTATCACCACATTTTTTGGAACTTTCAGGAAAAATCCTGTTTTCACGTATGCCAAATTCAAATTCACAAAAGCCAAATCTTTGTTGGCGATGGTGTTGAAATATTTTTCGAAAACGTCTTTATGTTCAGGGCTGTTCAATGCGTAATTGAACGAAAGAAGTTCCACATTTTCAATAGAAATTTTTGATAATTCCTTGTGAAGATGCCCATTTACAAACACAATCCAATCAAAATTTTCTTCGCCTAAATGCAGTTCGTCTATTTGCTGTTTTGAAATCGTGTGGTGTTCGTTCGGAAAGAAATTGTAGTTCTTTTCGGTGATTTCGCGTAGATTCGTGTATTTGTATTCCTCATCTTTTTTGGTGGGAAAACCTTGTTGAAAGAAGTTTTTCAAAGCAGATTTACGGTTTTCATCCAAGAAGCTATGTTTCAACGTTTCAAGAAAAGACGAATGATTGTTTTGTATGTTTTCTAATAAAGCCATGTTGTTGTTTGATTTTGTTTGATATGATTTGAACTTGTTTGATACGGTTTAGAAAAGGATTTCAACCATATCAAATTTTCAAACGATTTCAAACTAATTTAAAAGCCAATCGTAACCTTTTTCTTCCAATTCTAAGGCTAAAGTTTTGTCGCCTGTTTTAATGATTTTTCCATCAGCTAAAACGTGCACGAAATCAGGCTGAATATAATCCAAAAGTCTTTGGTAATGGGTAATTAAAAGAACAGCGTTTCCTTCATTTTTGAAAGAATTTACGCCGTCTGCAACAATTCTCAAAGCGTCGATATCCAAACCTGAATCAGTTTCGTCGAGGATTGCCAGTTTTGGATTCAACATCAACATTTGGAAAATTTCGTTTCTTTTTTTCTCGCCGCCTGAAAATCCTTCATTCAATGAACGAGAAAGAAAATCTTTTTTAATTCCCAATTTTTCGGAGTTTTCGCGGATCAAACCAAGCATTTCTTTTGCGGGCATATCTTCCTGTCCGTTTGCTTTTCTCGTTTCATTCATCGCTGCTTTGATGAAGTTTGTCACCGAAACTCCAGGAATTTCCACCGGATATTGAAACGACATGAAGATTCCTTTGTGCGCTCTTTCTTCCGGCGCATCTTCCACGATGTCTTCACCTTCGAAAATAATTTCACCATCGGTTACTACGTAATCTTCTTTTCCTGCAATTACAGAGGAAAGGGTGGATTTTCCTGCTCCGTTCGGTCCCATAATTGCGTGAACTTCGCCCGGATTGATTCTTAAATTAATTCCTTTTAAGATTTCTACGCCGTTTTCGATTTCGGCGTGTAGGTTATTGATCGTTAACATTCTATAACTCGTTTGATTTTATTTGACTTTGTTTGATTTTGTCTGATTTTGATTGAAAAAACGAACTTTATCGCACGGTTTCAAAATTTCAAACAATTTCAAATTAATTTTATCCGACACTTCCCTCCAATGAAATTTCCAATAATTTCTGTGCTTCGATAGCAAATTCCATTGGAAGTTTATTTAACACTTCTTTTCCGAAACCATTGACAATCAATGCGATTGCTCGTTCCGTGTCGATTCCTCTCTGGTTACAGTAGAAAATTTGGTCTTCACCAATTTTTGAAGTAGTGGCTTCGTGTTCCAACTGGGCAGAAGGATCTTTGATTTCGATGTACGGAAACGTATGCGCTCCACATTCATTTCCCATCAAAAGCGAATCGCACTGCGAAAAATTTCTCGCTCCTTTCGCAGTCGGCATTACTTTCACCAAACCGCGGTAAGAATTGTTGGATTTTCCGGCGGAAATTCCTTTAGAAATAATGGTAGATTTCGTATTTTTTCCGATGTGAATCATCTTCGTTCCTGTATCTGCATATTGATGATGATTGGTCACCGCGATGGAATAAAATTCGCCGATTGAATTGTCACCTTTCAAAATACAGCTCGGATATTTCCAAGTTACGGCAGAACCGGTTTCAACCTGCGTCCAGGAAATTTTTGCATTATTCTCACAAATTCCTCGTTTTGTTACGAAATTGAAAACGCCACCTTTTCCTTCTGCATCTCCAGGATACCAGTTTTGTACAGTTGAATATTTAATTTCTGCGTTTTCCATCGCAATTAATTCTACCACTGCGGCGTGAAGTTGGTTCTCATCTCTTGACGGTGCAGTACAGCCTTCGAGATAAGAAACGTAGCTTCCTTCATCCGCAATAAGCAACGTTCTTTCAAACTGTCCGCTTCCGGATTGGTTGATTCTGAAATACGTGGAAAGTTCCATCGGACATTTCACGCCTTTTGGAATGTAACAGAAACTTCCATCAGAAAACACTGCAGAATTTAAGGCTGCGTAGAAATTATCGCCTCTCGGAACCACCTTTCCGATATATTTTTTAACTAAATCCGGATAATTTTGAATCGCTTCAGAAATCGGACAGAAAATAATTCCTTTTTCCTTTAAGGTTTCCTGAAAAGTCGTTTTCACCGAAACGGAATCCATTACGATATCAACTGCAACTCCGGTCAATCTTTTTTGTTCTTCGATGTTGATTCCCAATCTTTCGAAAGTTCTCAATAATTCAGGATCCACTTCGTCCAAACTTGCCAATTCAGGTTTTTTCTTTGGTGCTGCGTAATATCTTATCGCCTGAAAATCAGGCTTTTCGTACGTAACATTGGCCCAATTTGGTTCTTCCATTTTCAACCAAACTCGGAAAGCTTCTAATCTCCATTCCGTCATCCATTCCGGTTCATTTTTCTTTGCCGAAATCATACGGACGATATCTTCATTCAAGCCAACCGGGAAATCTTCATACTCGATATCGGTATAAAATCCCGCTTCATATTCTTTTGTTTTAAGATCTTCTCTTAAATCATCTTCTGTATACTTCGCCATAATTTATAGACTAAAAGATTCTCCGCATCCACAAGTTCTGTTCGCATTTGGATTGTTGAACACAAATCCTTTTCCATTCAATCCTCCTGAAAATTCAAGCGTTGTTCCTGCAAGATAAAGGATGGATTTTTTATCGACAATGATTTTAATTCCATTATCTTCAAAAACTTGGTCGGAATCTGTTTTTTGGTTATCAAACTTTAAAACATATTCCAAACCGGAGCAGCCGCCGCTTTTCACGCCGACTCTTATGTAATCCTCAAAAGGTTTGAAGCCGTCTTCGGTCATCAACTGAATGGCTTTTTCTTTTGCTTGATCGCTTACTTTTATCATTGTTTTTATTTAGAATGATTTTAGATTGCAAAATTACTAATAATATAATGAATATCAAATTCACCGCTGTATATTTGTCTATCGCTTTTATAGACGATAATATTTAACTTTTCAGAAAAACTCTCATCAAAAATTCAAATCATTCAAATGAAAAAATTAGGAATCCTCATTTTGGCATTTTCCGCCCAAATTTTCTTCGCACAAGCAAGCCGTTTTGTTTACCAAGTTACCATGAAACCAGATGCTGCGAATCCTTCCGACATCAAAACAGAAAACGCTTACCTCGATGTAAATAAAGAAAAATCAATTTTTTATTCTGAAAATCGAATGAAAAGAGATTCTATTTTTGGAAGAGCTCGACAAACAGGAAGTTTTAATTTTGATAGAAGTCAGATGCAAAGTTTGCGTTCCAACATCGATTTCACGATCGAAAAAGATTTTAAAACAGGTACAAAAACTTTTACATCAAGAATTGCAAGAGACCAGTATTCCTACAATGAAGACCGACCAATGGAATGGAAAATTCTTCCTGAAACAACAAAAATTGGCGACTACAAAACTCAAAAAGCAGAAACCAATTTTGGCGGACGAACTTGGTACGCTTGGTTTACAACAGATGTTCCCTTCCAAGACGGGCCGTATAAATTTTCGGGACTTCCGGGATTGATTGTGAAAGTGGAAGATTCAAAAGGTGACTATTCATTTGATTTAAAAGAGACGAAAAAAATTGCAGAACTTCAAAATTTGGATTCTTTTGGAAGCGTTATTAAAGTAAAAAGAAAAGATTACGAGAAACAAAATGCGGCTTTCCGAAACGACCCGGTTTCGTTTTTTCAGGCACAAATGAGTTCTGGAAGAGGAGGTTCAGGAATTTCTGCTCCAATGAGTAGAAGTGGAGGTGGAATGAGACAACCCGATCCAAATCAACGCAAACAAATGGAAGAAAGAATTAAGGAGGAAATCAAGAAAACGAATAATCCGATTGAGATTCAGTAAAACTGCTTACTTCATCAATTCTTTCGCCTGTAAAACAGCGGCTTCCGTAATTTTTGAGCCCGACAAAAGTTGTGCGATTTCCTGTAATTTCTCGTCTTGGTTTAAAGGAATAATGTTCGATTGGGTTTTTCCTGAAACGTCTTGTTTCAATACTTTGTAATTGTTGTTTCCTTTTGCGGCGACTTGAGCGAGGTGCGTAATGACGATGAGCTGCATGTTTTCAGCCATTTCTTTCATCACATTTCCCATTTCCTCGGCGACTTTCCCGGAAACTCCCGTGTCGATCTCGTCTAGAATTAAAGTGGGAAGTTCCGCATTTTCCGCCATCAGTTTTTTGATGGAAAGCATCACTCTTGACCTTTCTCCACCAGAAATTGCGGTTTGAATCGGCTTTAACGGAAATCCCGAATTCGCCTGAAACAACAGTTGAATATTTTCTTTTCCGAATTGGTTAAAGTTTTGACTGTCTGAAAGTTCGACCTCGATTTTTGCTTTTTCAAGACCGAGTTGCTTCAGCAAAACTTCGACTTTTTTAATGAAAACAGGAACTGACTTTTTTCGGTTTTTCGATAAATCGGAAGAAATTTCTTCCAATCGGATTGTTGCATCGGCAATTTTCTCTTCAATATCGGCAATATAATTTTCAAGTTCCGCAAAACCGATTTGTTCGCCGGCAATATCATCACGGATTTTCTTTAAATCCTCAACAGAATTCACATTGTGCTTTACAAATAGTGAATTGATTCTGTTGATTTTAGAATTTAATTCAAATAAAATTTCGGGACTGGTCTCCATTTTTTCTGCTCCGTTTTGAAGCTCGAAAATAATGTCTTTAAACTCAAGAAAATTTTCTTCTAAACGCTGATTTAAAAGAGAGAATTCATGCGACAATCCCGCCACTTTTGAAAGTTTATTTTTGATTTCAGCAAAGGAATCCAGAATTCCGATTTCCTCCAAGTCGAGTTTAGTAAAGATTTGGGAGAGGTTTTCGGTGATGGCTTCTGCATTTACTTGTTTGCTGATTTGGTTTTGAAGTTCCTCGAAATCGAGCTCGTCAAGGTTTGCTTCATTCAATTCATTCAACAGAAAAGTTTTGTAGTCGCTTTCTTTATTTCCATCGGAAAGTTGTTTTTTGAAGTTTTCTAAATCTTTCTGAAGTTTTTTATGATCTGAAAATTCTTTCTGATAACTAAGAATAAGCGTCTTGTTCTTGGATAGTCCATCAATGATTTTAAACTGATATTCCTCGTCGAACAAATTGGATGTTTCAAATTGCGAGTGGATATCAATGAGTTTTGACGAAAGCATCTTCAGTGTTTCCAAAGTTACGGGAACGTCGTTTACAAATGCTCGCGATTTTCCTGTGGGTAAAATTTCTCTTCGGATAACGGTTTGATTTTCAAAGTCTAAATCGTTTTCTTCAAAGAAATTTTTAAAATTTCCATTGATGTGGAATTCTGCTTCAACAATACTTTTGGTTTCAGAATTTTGAATTGATTTGGCATCGGCTCTCTCCCCCAAAATCAAACGCAACGCTCCAAGAATGATCGATTTTCCGGCACCTGTTTCACCCGTGATTACCTGTAAACCTTTGTTTAAAGTAATTTCAAGAGAATCGATAAGCGCAAAATTTTGAATGAAAATTCTTGACAGCATGCGAGATACGAGTTACGAGATAAGGGTTTCGAGCTGCAAATTTATGGTTTTTAAAACAGATTATGAAAATTTGGAATATTGAAAAATAAATATCAGCGTTTGAAGATTGTGATTTTTTAGACTTCCATCATCTACCGTCAATCTTCCAGTTCTTTTATTTCCATTTGTTCCACTTGCTGTCGATATCTTTTGGAGATAGAATTACAAAAAGTGCCTTCAAATCGTTGATGTTCACATTGGCGTTATTTCCCGTGCTGAAAATATCGAAGATTTCCTGCTTTTTGCTATCGATGAAAACATTTACAGGATAATTCATCTGGAAATTATTCTCGTATGCTTTTAGCTGCATCAAGGCATCGAAAATTATTTTTTTTCCGGATGACTGGTCTTGTTTTCCTAAGTTGTCTAACCCCGCTCTGTGATAGGTATAATAAAGATTTCGCAAGGTGTTTTGTTCAGGCTTCATCATGTTGTCGATTAGGGCACCTCGAGTTTTCGGACCTTCCATTACCGACCATCCGGCAAAATTCTGGTTCATCGAATTGTTTGAGATTTTCTGAGCTTTTTCAAACCAAGGTTGCCCACCTTGAACTTTGAAACTGTCGCCATCATAACCCAAAATCGTGTACACATAATAGCTGATGACATCAATTAAATTCTTTCCAGAAAACTGCCTCTCATTGAAAGTTAAGTTTTCATTTTCCAAATATTCAAATCCGAAATTGGTATCATTGATGTTCATCAGAGGTGTTTCGTAAGTAGTTCCGAATACAGGTCGAACCGCCTGTACAACAAGGCTGCCTTTGAAATTGTTACCTGTTCTTTCATTTACCACCAATGCAAAATTGCACTTGATTTTCTCAAAATTTTGAAGTTTTTTCCCTGTCCAACTGGTATTGTTGATGAAATCGCGAAGGTTTTTCTCCAAAGTTTTGAACACCTGAGTGTTACTTCCGCCAAGTTGTTGTGCATTAACTTGTACGGTCGCTAAAAGTTCCTGCGAAAAATTCAGATTAAAACTAAAAATAAGGACGAATATCGTAAAAAGTTTCTTCATTATAACGGTAAAATTTGAGAACGGAAATTTAGCAATATTATTTCAGAATCTGCGCCTCAATGAAGTTTAAAATATCTTTTGCCACTTCATTTTTTGATTTGAGTTGAAATTCTTTAAGGCGGGTTTTTGTGAAGATTTTAATTTTGTTGGTATCATTTTTAAAACCTGCACCTTCATCACGAAGAGAGTTTAGAACAATCATATCAAGGTTTTTCTTCTCCAGTTTTCCTTTGGCGTTTTCTTCCTCGTTTTGTGTTTCTAAAGCGAACCCAACCAAAAATTGTTTGGATTTTCTTTCGCCCATCGTTTTCAAGATGTCGGGATTTTTTACCAATTCAATAGTTAAAGAATCGTCGCTTTTTTTGATTTTTTCTTTGGCAACTTCTTTCGGCGCGTAATCTGCAACTGCGGCACTTGCAATGGCGATATCTGCATTTTGGTAATGTTTAAAAACTTCGTCAAACATTTCCCTTGCAGAAGTTATTCGATGAGTTTCAATGTTTGGATGGGCGGTTTTCTGCGAACTTGGGCCCGAAATCAAAATTACTTTTGCTCCTCTTTTTGCCGCTTCTTCTGCTATTGAAAAACCCATTTTTCCGGAAGAATGATTTCCAATAAATCGCACAGGATCAATGGCTTCATACGTTGGTCCCGCTGTAATTAAAACCGTTTTTCCGGCTAAACTTTGATGGGAGTTTGCATTAAAAAATTCCTCGATTTTTTCCGAAATAGTTTCCGGTTCCGCCATTCTTCCCTGCCCGAAAAGTCCGCTCGCTAATTCGCCTGATTCTGCCGGAATAATGAAATGCCCAAAATCTTCCGCCAATTCTAAATTTTGTTTAGTGGACGGATGTTGGTACATATCCAAATCCATTGCAGGTGCGATGAAAACGGGACTTTTTGCCGACATGTAAGTTGCAATGACCAAATTATCGCAAATTCCGTGAACCAATTTCGCCAAAGTGTTTGCAGTACAGGGCGCAAACAAAATCAAATCTGCCCAAAGTGCAAATTCCACGTGATTGTTCCACGTTCCGTTTTCTGAGTAAAAATCTGAAAAAACCGGATTTTTTGAAAGCGTGGAAAGCGTGAGTTTAGAAACAAAATTTTCTGCGGAAGGTGTCATTAAAACCTGAACTTTTGCACCTTTTTTAATCAAATCCCTAATGAGAAGATTGATTTTGTAGGCGGCAATTCCACCCGAAATGCAGATGAGGATTCTTTTTCCCTGAAGTGTCATTTAGCGAATTTTAGGTGAAACGAATTTAGTTAAAATTTTAGAACTGAAATTGGTAATAATCAAACTTAAAATTTTAAGGCAGTGACGCAAGGAGTTTTCTGATTTTTTTAAGTAATTTCGTTCGCAAAGGCGTTTCACTTAGCAATTGAAACACCCAAATTTTTAAGAAGGATAAAAATTTAAAATAAGATGGAAACTCCTACTTTTCTTGAACTATGATTTGTTGAGTGGAAGGCATTTGCGAACCTTAAAAGTAATGTTGCATAATTAATAAATTGCGACTTTGCGTTTGAAAAAACCACAAAAAAAGTCGCAAAAGTGAAACTCCTGCGACTTTTATAATAATTAAGAAAAATAAATAATTAATTTCTTTCGTCTGTTTTTCTGAAATAGATTTCACCGTCCAACCATTCCTGGATTGCGATAGAAGTTGGTTTTGGCAATTTTTCGTAATGTTTTGAAATCTCAATTTGCTCTCTGTTTTCGAAAACCTCTTCAAGAGTTGAGTTGTGCACTGCGAATTCATCTAATTTATTGTGAAGTTCCGAGCGGATTTCTGCATTGATCTGTTCTGCTCTTTTTCCCATCACCACGATTGCTTCGTAGATAGAGCCTACGTTTTTTTCGATTTTATCTCGGTCGTAAGTTATTGTACTTAATTCGGCTTTAGAATCTTTTACGCTCATTTTCAGTTCGTTGTTATATTTTGAGTTTGCAAATATACATTTTTATTTTCTAATCGGAAAAGTTGCTGAAGGTGGTGGAGTTGCAGCTTTAGCGCTGTCTCTTGCTGCTTGTTCGCCTTTTTTCACGGCATCACGCAAATCTTTTTCCTGATTTTGTTTTGCCTCCGCTTCTCTTTGCTTGTCCTGAAGCTCTTTTTTACGCGCTTCTACTTTCTTTTCAAGTTCTATGAAACTGACTTTCTCTTTTTCCAATTTCGTTCTTAAATCTGTTGCAGTTTTAGCATTCGCAGAATTTGGAACTTCTCTTTCAACCTGTTTTGTAAAGGCAATTGCATTTTCTATTCGGTCTTTCTTTAAATCATAAATTGAGTTTACAGCAAGCTCATATTTAGACTTCAACATATAGTCGTAGATTTTTTCGCGGAGTTTTGTACTCGGGAAATCTTCTAAAACATTTTCAAAGGCGACACTTGCTGCTCTGTAATCCGCCATCTTGTAGTATTGCCGAGCGTTTTCGTATGCTTTGAATTCAAGTTTGTAAGTGAGTTCATCAATCAATTCATTAATGTTTTTTGACTTTTCAGAATTCGGATAACTGTTAAGAAAATTTTGCAGCTCATTGATCGCCAATTCTGTACTCGATTGGTCCAAATTGTAATCCATCGAACCTTGATAATAGCAAAGAGCCGACATGTATGAAGCGTCTTCTGCACGTTTGTCTTGAGGAAAAGTCACTGCGAAATTCTTAAACTGATGTCCCGCCAATTTGTAGTTTTTGTCGTAATAATTTGCATAAGCTGAATTGTAAACCACGTTTGCCGCGTCATCGGTTCCGGCTACCAAATTAGAAAGTCTTTCGTAAAGCGCGATGGCGTCTTTCCATTTTTTCTTTTCAAATTTTTCGTTGGCAACTTTTAGGATAAAGTCCTTGTCTGCACTTTTCATCGCCAAATCTTGTTGTCTGTTACAAGCCGATAAAGCAAAAAATGCGAAAATTACGAGCAATAGTCTTTTCATAAATCAATTATAGCAGAAGTATTTCTGCGGTTCAGTTTGCAAAAATATAACTTTTTTGGCAATAGATTTTTTTTTAAGAGAATTTAACTAATTAATTTAATCGGCGTTATAACCCAAAACAGAAAAAACGGTCACCAAAAGATTTGCCAGGATTTTTTTCTCCGCTTCCTGAAGGTAATTTTCCTCTTTCCCAGAAACGTAAATTTCATAGAAATTCTTATTTCTAATCACAAAAAGAGAAGAACCCACAATCAAAGTCAAAATATCTTCAGGTTTTGGAGTGTTATGAAAAACCCCCGAAGCAACACCCTTTTTAATGACTTCATCAATTTTTGTGGTGAAAGTGGTGTAAAATTCAAGCAAATCATCTTTTAAATGTTCAGTGTGTCGAAGTTCCTGCGTAACAAATCCATGAAAATAACTGAACTTAAAAAGTTGGTTGATGACAAACTTTATGAGCTCTTTCATCTGCATTTCGGGTTTTCCTTCTTTGATGATTTCGGCAAATTCAGCAAAACTTTCCCTTGTTTTTTGAACGCGGTATCGATAAAGATAAGACATCATCTTTTCTTTAGAACCGAAATAATAGGAAATCATCGCCACATTGATTTTGGCGTTTGCAGAAATATCGCGAACAGAAGTGCCTTCAAACCCTTTTTTGGCAATAAGTTTTTCGGCGACATCTAATATATGGATTTGCTTTTCGGTAAATTTCTTTTTCATCCCGTTTTTTATTTTAGTAAAGTTAAGGAATTATTAACAATTTTTAAAACAAATGTTTAATGTTTCAAAGATGATTTTTTTAATATTTTTGAAAATGAAATTTTTCGATTTCCATCATCACCACCCCAAAGCCTGGTTTGGAATTTACAATCTAAAGTTTGGGGAAGAAATTCCTGAAACTTTATTTTCTGCTGGAATTCACCCTGATTCCATAGTAGAAAATATGGACGAACATTTTTTGTGGTTAAAGGAAATTTCAAAAAATAAAAACTGTGCCGCCATCGGAGAATGCGGTTTAGACGGATTAATTCAAGTGGATGAAAAATTACAGGAAGAAGTTTTTGAGAAGCAGATTTTTTTAGCTAATGAAATCCAAAAACCTTTAATTATCCATTGTGTGAGAAGGTTTTCGCAATTAATTCCTTTTCGAAAAAAAACAAAAGTTCCGATGATTGTGCACGGATTTAACAAAAGAAAAACCATCGGCGACGATTTGCTGAAACACGATTTTTATCTCAGTTTTGGAAAATCTGTTTTGCAAAATGTAAATTTGCAGGATTTTGTGAGGGATTTCCCAATTGAAAAAATGTTTTTGGAAACCGATTCTGCAGATTTTGATATTAAAGATTTGTATGAAAAAGTGGCCGAACTAAAAAACCTAAAACTGGAAGAATTCAATCAAAAAATCATGAAAAACCTTCACTTTTTAAATATTTCATCATAAAATGAAGAAAAATTGGCTTGAAAGAACCGAATTGCTCATCAAGGAAACAAACCTTGAAAAGCTAAAAAATGCGAATGTTTTAGTGATTGGTTTAGGCGGAGTAGGTTCATTTGCCGCGGAATTTTTAGCAAGGGCAGGAGTAGGAAAAATGACGATTGTTGATGGGGATGTTGTGGATATTACGAATATCAATCGACAACTTCCCGCACTTCATTCCACCATTGGAAAGTTGAAAGCGGAAATTGTTGGGGAAAGACTTTTAGACATCAATCCCGAACTTCAGCTTACTAAAATCAACGAATTTCTCAATCCTGAAAACATGGAGGACATTCTCGATTCGCAAAAGTTCGACTATGTTTTAGACTGTATCGACAGCGTAACTCCGAAGATTACATTGATTAAATCCGCACGAAGAAAAAAAATCAAAATCGTGAGTTGTATGGGAGCAGGTGGAAAAATTGACCCTGCAAAAGTGATGGTTCGAGATTTGAGCAAAACCCACAATTGCTACCTCGCAAAACAAGTGAGGAAACGTTTGAAAAAAGAAAAAATCAACAAGGGAGTTCGCTGTGTTTTCTCGAATGAAATTCAAAATGAGGAAAGCCTGAGAATGACGGATGGAACGAATTTTAAGCGCTCATTTTACGGAACGATAAGTTTTATTCCTGCGATTTTCGGATTGTATGCAGCAGCAGAAGTGATTAATTACTTGATAAAAAAGTTGGAAGACGGAAGTCCGAAGTCGGAAGAAAATTAGGTTTAAAAATAAATGACCAACCAAAAATATCCACGAAAGGAAAAACTCAAACAAAAGAGAGAAATCGATTTGCTTTTCGCGAAAGGCAAATGGAATTCCTGTGGAAATCTGCGGATTATTTCAATCGATTCAGAGAAAAAACCTCAAGAAAATTTTGAAATTTCAAATCAAAAAGCTGGAGTTTCGGTTTCTAAAAAATTTTTCAAAAAAGCGGTTCACAGAAACAGAATCAAAAGATTGCTGAGAGAAGCTTATCGTTTAAATAAAGAAATTTTTACTGATAAATTCGGAAAACATTCGTTATCCATGATATTTTGGGCTTCGAAAAATCTTCCGCAAAATTATGACGAAGTGGAAAGAGAATTGCTAAAACTTTGTGAATCAAAAAAATAAAAAATAAAAGTTAGCACGTTTTTTGTAAATTTGGTTGAAAATAAACTATAAACTTTACACGAAATGTTAGATAACATTCCTTATTTACCTTACGCAATCAGTGCATTTATCGGGATTGGTTTGGCTGCAGCAACTGGTTTCAGAGTTTTTCTGCCGATGTTCGCAGTAAGTCTTGCCTCCTACATGGGTTGGATTCCTATGAACGAAAGTTTTCAGTGGCTTTCCGGACTTCCCACTTTAATTACGACCGGAATTGCGACGGTTGTTGAAATTCTTGCATATTACATTCCTTTTGTTGACCATATTTTGGACACGATGTCGGTTCCTTTAGCGACAGTTGCGGGTTCCGTAATGTTTGCTAGTCAGTTTGCAGATATCGGAACATTTCCGCAATGGGCTTTAGCATTAATTGCGGGTGGTGGAACTGCAGCTGCAATCAGTTCGGGATTTGCCGGAACAAGAGCGGCTTCTACAGCAACAACGGGCGGTTTGGGGAATTCTTTCGTCGCAACAACGGAAACTGCGGGAGCGGGAATCATGTCATTCCTCGCGATTGCCGCGCCCTTTATTGCCTTTATTTGTGCGATAATTTTGTTGGTTGTCGTTTTGGTTTTAGGGAGGAAAATTTGGAAGAAATTTAGAAATTTTAATTCCGACCGAAATTCGAAAACAATAGATGTAGAAGTCGTTGAAAGAAAAAATTTAGAATAAACTTAATCCCGATCAAATCGGGATTTTTTTGTAATCTTACTTTTGAAAAAACATCTTTGCCGCAACAATAACCATTAAGATGGCAAACGCTTTCCGCAACGTTTCCTGTGAAAGCGTAATCGCAGTTTTACTTCCGAGATAACTTCCCAAAACGAATCCGACACAAAGTAAAAGTGTGGTTTTGATATCGACGTTTCCTGTTTTGTAGTAATTCATAACGCCTAAAATTCCGACGGGAATGATCAGAAGCGCCAAAGTTGTTCCCTGCGCTTTATGCTGCGTGAAACCGAACAGCAAAACCAAAACCGGGACCATCACAATTCCGCCGCCGATTCCTACCAAT
>Ga0208823_1001587_pt1 | contig 17733 bp, 16 predicted proteins | sample AD_UKC075_MetaG_FD_184440 | JGI IMG/M metagenome (GOLD analysis project Ga0208823, IMG submission 184440) | Active sludge microbial communities of municipal wastewater-treating anaerobic digesters from USA - AD_UKC075_MetaG (SPAdes) (version 2) | ecosystem: Engineered > Bioreactor > Anaerobic >... | reverse complement strand
GGGCGTCGTGATCCGCCGCTCGTCGTGCACGAACTTCCAGCCGAAGCGGCCTTCATCGCAGATCCACCACTCGTTCACGCCGGGGTTGTATCGCGGCTTGAGGCGGTAAAGGATGTTCCTGTTCTGATCCACGCGGATCGCGCAGCCGGTGCTGCACGCCCGGCAGATGGAATCGGTGCCGTTCAGGAACCAGACCCGCTGGCGGAACAGAAAATCCTTATCCAGCAGGGCGCCCACCGGGCAGAGATCCACCACGTTGCCCTGGAGCTTGTTCTCCAACGGCATACCCGGGAACACGTCGATCTCGGCGCGATCTCCGCGGTTGACGATGCACAGCTCACCGCTGCCGGCGACTTCCTGGGCGAAGCGCACGCAGCGCGAGCAGAGCACGCAGCGGTCCTGGTAGAGCAGGGTGCGCGAGCCGATGTCTTTCTTGGGGTTCTTGACCTTGGGGTCCACAGTCCGCGCGTAGGGCTTGCCGAACTGGAAGCTGTAGTCCTGCAGGTAGCATTCGCCGGCCTGGTCGCACACCGGGCAGTCCAGCGGGTGATTGACCAGGTAGTATTCCATCACCTTGTCGCGGTTAGCGATCACCGCCGGGGAGTTGAAGCGGACCTCCATGCCCTCCTTGACCAGGGTCTGGCAACTGGGCACCAGTTTTGGCGACCAGACCATCTCCTTGGTCTTGGGGTCGGGCATCTTCATTTCCATGAGGCACAGCCGGCAGGAGGCCACGATGGACAGACCGGGATGGTAACAATAATGGGGGACATTCAGTCCGGCCTCCAGCGCCGCCTGAAGGACCGGGATTTTGTCCCGGCACTGGATCTCAACTCCGTCTATGATGATCTTCGGCATCGTTATTCCCGGAGAGGCGGATGTCTGCCCGCCTCGTGTGGCGCCGGCATCTGGCCGGTACCGTGTGCTACGGCTCTTCGAACCGTGCTTTGACCATCGTTGGCTCTCTGCTTCTTCACCACGGCGAACACGGCCGTGGCCCAATCCTTCATGCTCCCGATGACGCGGCCGTCGGCCAGGTCACCTGCGCGGGCCTCTGGCCCAGGATCGGCAGTTCATAGGCCGACGGCACCCGTTCTTTGATTACCTCCACCGTCCGGCTGGATGCCTGTTGAGCAATGTGCCGCTCAAATTCGGCGCGATACTTCTGGATGATGGTGCGGATCGGATACACCGCTCCATCGGGCAGGCCGCAGATGCTCAGCCCGGGCATCATGCCCATACTGAAAGTCTGCTCCACCAGCAGATCGAGATCTGCGGAGCGGCCCGCCCCCTCGGCGATTCGCCGGGCGATGCGATACATCCAGCCGGTGCCCTCGCGGCACTGCGTACACTGGCCGCAGGATTCCATCGCGTAGAAGCGGCAGGTGTTGAGCAGTACGTGGCGGATGTCGGCATCGTCGCCAATGACAATGGCCGCCGCCGTGCCCAGACCCAGCAGGCCGTATTTCTTGGGATCATCGAAGTCCAGCTTGCAGTCCAACTCGTCGGCGGTGAGGATGCCCACCGAAAGCCCGCCGGGGATCACTCCCTTGACCTTGCGTCCGCCGGCCATGCCTCGGGCGAAATCGTCGCCGAAAATCAGCTCCCGGCAGGTGAGTCCCAGCGGGGCCTCGAAGCACCCCGGGCGGTTCACCGGCCCGGAGACCTGGTAGAGCTTGGGCCCGGCGCTGCCGGGCGTGCCGATGGATGAGAACCACTCCGGGCCGCGCTCGATAATGTGCACCAGGCAGGCGAGCGTTTCGACATTGTTGACCACGGTGGGCTTGCGGAACGCGCCCTCAATGGCCGGGAAGGGCGGCTTGATGCGCGGCCAGCCGCGCTTGCCCTCCAGCGACTCGATCAGGCCGGTCTCCTCGCCGCACACGTAGGCACCCGCGCCACGGTGGATGTAGCATTCCAGGCTGTAATCGGTGCCGAAGATGTTCCGGCCGAAAAGGCCGGCCGCATAGGCCTCATCGAGGGCCCGCTGCAGGATGTGGAAGGTCTCGTGGAACTCCACGCGGATATAGATGTACGCGGTCGTGGCCCGGGTCGCATAGCCGGCGATCAGGATGCCCTCGAGCAACTGGTGCGGATCGTGATCCACGAGGTAGCGGTTGTTGAAGGTGCCCGGCTCGGACTCGTCAAAGTTGACGCACAGGTAGGTGATGGTGCGATCCTTGGGCAGAAACGACCATTTCATGCCGGTGGGGAAGCCCGCCCCGCCTCGCCCGCGCAGGCCGGACTTCTTGGTGATCTCCGTGACCTCTTCGGGGCTCATGGTGGTCAGGGCTTTGCGTGCGGCGGCGTATCCTCCGCGCGACTCGTAGACGCGCAGCGTCCGCGAGCCTTCCACCCCGACGTTTCTGAGCAACACTGGTTCGAACCTGGCCATTCAAAAGCACTCAGCTTTCAGCGATCAGCGGTCAGCCATCAGCAATCAGCTTTCAGCAGTTAGCTTTCAGCTTCTCAGGACTCCTTCATCTCCTTGATATCCGAGGTCAGGCCGATTTTGGCCTCGCCCTTCGCGCCCTTCGGCGGCGACTTCGGGGAAGCGGGCGTCTCGTCCGCCTTTTGTGGCGCCGGCGCCTCGCCGGTGATCCGTGCCGCTTGCCGCTCCTGTTCGCTGGGCCCGTCGTAGAGCGTACTGCGGGGAAGGTCAATCTTGTCGTTATTCGGATCGGCCAGCAGGCGCGGCACGTCCTCGGCTTTCACGCACTTATGCAGCTTCTCGTTAATCAGCAGGCACGGGCCGTGCTCGCAGGCCCCCAGGCACTCTTCGGTGACGAAAGTGTACTGCCCGTCGGCGGTAGTGCCGTGCTCGCGAATGCCCAGATATTGCTCAATGGCCGCCTTGACCTCACGGGCCCCCGTGAGTTCGCAGGAAAGGCTGCGGCACATCACGATCAGCTTCCGGCCCCTGGGATGCGTCCAGAAATGGGTATAGAAGCTCACCGTGTCGAGGACCTGGGCCGGGGGGATCTCCAGCAGTTCGGCGATGTCGCGCATGGCCCGGTGGCTGATGTAGCCGTAGGTTTCCTGCACGATGTGCAGGGCCGGCAGCAACACGGCCCGCTTGCTGGGGTAGCGCGGAAAGAACGCGCGGATCTTTTCCTTGACCGCCTCATCAAGTTGCGGCTCTGTCGCGTCGTCTTTCGCGGGGGTGATTCGATCGATTGCCTTCCAGGCCATAAAGCCACCTTACATCCGGGATCTGTCAACCGCAGAGGCGTACTTTCGAGATTTGAAATTTGAAATCCAGTATTTGAAATTCCCAAGTAGAACTCGCCATTACCGATCCAACTCCGCCGCAATGATGTTCAGGCTGCCCAGGATCGCAACCACATCGCTGATCTGATGGCCCACCACCAGCTTCTCGAACGTTGAATAATGGATAAAACTCGGCGGCCGGACGCGGATACGGTATGGGGTCTTGTCGCCATCGCTGGCCAGATAGTAGCCCTGCTCGCCGTTGGAGGTCTCCGTCGCACCGTACACCTCGCCAACCGGCGGGGTGAATCCGCGGTTGGTCATGATCAGCTCAAAGTGATGGATCAGCCCCTCGATGCTGAAATACACCTCGCGCTTGTTGGGCAGACCCACCTTGCCTTCCGGCAGCACGTTGATAGGGCCGGCCGGAATGTTGTCCACAAGCTGCTCGATGATGTGCAGCGACTGGCGCATCTCTTCAAGCCGCACGAGATACCGGGCCAGACAGTCTCCCCCACGCGAGATGGGAACCTTGAAATCCACCCCGGAGGAGCCCTTCCCGTCCCAGTTGTCCGCATAGCACAGATAGGGTTCATCCTTGCGCAGATCTCGCCGGACGCCCGAAGCGCGGGCCAACGGCCCGGTCCAGCCCCAGGCGATCGCGTCCTCGGCGCTCAGGTACCCGATCCCCTTGGTCCGCTCGATGAAAATCCGGTTGCGATTCAGCAGCGCTTCGACGTCATCCAGCGCGGCGGGCAGTTTCTTGCAGAAGGCTTTCACGTGGGCCGGCCACTCCGGGGGCATGTCCTGCATGAGGCCGCCCACACGCGTAAAGCTCGGATGGAAACGCGAGCCGGAGATCTCTTCGATCAGGTCGTAGATGGCTTCCCGCTCGTTGAATCCAAACAGGAAGGCGGTCATCGCGCCCAGATCCAGGGCCGCCGCGCCCACGCAGAGCAAGTGATCCTGGATGCGGGCCAACTCGGCACAGATGGTGCGGATCGCTTGGCAACGCGGGGTCAACGTGAGGTTGAAGAGTCTTTCACAGGCATGGTGAAAAGTGATGTTGTTGGCGATCGGGCTGACGTAATTGATCCGCTCGGTAACGGTGACGTACTGGTTGTAATCCAGGTGCTCGCCGAGCTTCTCGAAGCCGCTGTGCAGATAGCCGATGTGCGGCGTGCAAGCCACCACCGTCTCGCCGTCCAGCTCCATGACCATGCGCAAGGTGGTGTGCGTGGCCGGGTGCTGCGGCCCGAAATTGAGCGTCCACAGATCGCCCGTCGCGCCGTCGCCGGCCAGGTCTTCGGGAACCAGGGTCGATGGTTGGGGCGGTAAAACAGCCACAACAACCTTCCTCTCATGCCGATGGAGTTTTCGCGTCCAAAGACCCTGTGAGGCCGGCGGTCCAGCCCGTCTGCCGCCAGTCATTGTTACGGATTTCACAAGGCCGTCATGATCCTAGGACTATAGCGGGCGAGTGACAAGATGCAAGATGTGCAAGTCACGGAGGTTTCCGGGCTTCCAATCCTCAACGGGTTTACGTTCTTTCCGGCTTCGCTTTAGATCGCCTGGCGGATATACCCGGCGGACGGACGATCGATGCGTCAGTCCGCCCAGCCTTCCTCCCCAATGAGTTTGACGAACCGGCACGGGAACTGAGGCGTCTGGTGCAGCCCCGCGCCAGTGCGCTCAATGACCATCAGGGTCTGCTCGGTTTCTCCGCCTACCGGAATCACCAGACGTCCGCCATCGACCAACTGGTTCAGCAGGGTTCGAGGTGCGTCGGGCGCGGCGGCGGTAACGATAATCCCGTCGAAGGGAGCGGCCTCCGGCCAGCCGAGCGTGCCGTCGCCGGTGCGGTAGGAGACGTTGAGAATGCCCAACATGGCCAACACCTCGCGGGCGGTTCGCTGGAGCGGCTCAATCCGCTCGATGGTGTAAACCTCGGCGGCCAGTTCAGCCAGGATGGCCGTCTGATAGCCGGAGCCGGTGCCGATCTCGAGAATCCGGTGCTGGGGCTGGATGGCCAGCGCCTCGGTCATGGCCGCTACGACAAAGGGTTGAGAAATAGACTGGCCGGCCGGCAGGGCAAGGGCCTGGTCCGCATAGGCGAAGATCTGGCCGGCCGGGGGCACAAACCGTTCCCGCGGAACGCGCTCCATGACCGCCAGGACCCGCCCGTCGAGAATGCCACGCGCGCGGATCTGCTCTTCCACCATTCGGCGACGGTCTTTCTCGAAGGGATCAGTCCACTGCATGCTCATGAATCAACATTTCCAATCTGCAAAGTGACCGCGCCTTTCCCTACTGCTTCTCCATAAGCCTCCGCCCTTGCTCGCAGCGATTCTCTCTGTGCCCTCTGTGGCGGTAATTTTGTCTTTGTGTCCTCAGTGGCGAGCATCCCATCTCGTGTCTGCTGTGGCCGGCGGCTCCATGGACGCGGGGCTTATCAGCCAAACGGCAACTCAAGCTGCGCCCCCGGGGTCACGGGCTCAGGCGGCACACGGAAGGTGCACTCCTCGCGGGTTTCCATCGAGTCCGTCAAGCCGTGGCGGCGGGCCGCAACGGAGAAAAGCTGCATGATGGAATCCCAGTATGTTCCCCGGCCATGCATCCGCTCGCCGAAACGGCCATCGTTCAATGCGCCGCCGCGGATTTCGCGGATGCGGTGTTCGATCCGCTCATATCGTAGCGGCATGACCTTCCGCAGTCGCGACAGGAATACGTCCTCGACGCTGCCGGGCAGTCGCAGGGCGATGCAGCCTGCGGCGGATGCCCCGCAGTCCGCGGCCCGCGCGAGCAATTCGGGAATGTCGCGATCGTTCAGGCCCGGAATGATTGGCGCGACCATAATACCCGTGGGCACGCCTGCGTCGGTGAGCCGGCGCATGGCCTCGAACCGTCGCTGCGGCGTGGGCGCTCCCGGCTCGAGCAGACGCGCGTCCTGGGGGTCGCGAAAGGGAATGCTGAACATGACCCGCGACGCGGTTTCTCTGGCCAGGTCCGATAAGATCGCGGCGTCACGCACTACCAGGTAGGATTTGGTGACCACGCTGGCCGGGTTGCGGAACCGCAGGCAGACCTCCAGGCAGGCCCGGGTCAGCCCGTACACGGCCTCCAACGGCTGGTAGCAGTCGGTTACGCCGGAGAAGGCGACCAGTTCGCCCTTCCAGCTTTTCGCCCGGAACTCGTGGTCCAGCAGTTCGGCCGCATTGGTCTTGACCACAATCCGCGTCTCGAAGTCGCTGCCGGCGCCGAAGCCAAGGTATTCATGCGTCGGCCGGGCATAGCAGTAGATGCAGCCGTGTTGACAGCCGCGGTAGGGATTGACGCTGAAACGGTAGCCGACGTCCGGCGAGTCGTTCTCGGCGATGATCGACCGGGCCTGCTCCTCAAACACCTCCACCTTCACCGGCGGCGGAGGCTCCAGCCACTCGTGATGCGCGGTCACGTAGGGGTTAGGTGGGTTGTCCAGGCGTTTCATGTAGAGCCTTCAGCGGTCAGCGATCAGCAATCAGCGATCAGCTTTCAGCGGTCAGCCATCAGCTTTGCGTGCCGGGCAGGTTGGCTGCCTGGATCTACTGTAGTTGGTATTTGTTAGGTATTCAACCGGGAGTTTCAGGCCGGTTGTGCAGTCCAGGGCCGCGACGTCGGCCACGATCTCGCGTACCGCTTCCAGGATCGGATCAGTCGAATTCACTGCTGAACTCCTCTACCGCGCTGATGAGTTTCCGTTCTGGGGGCTTCGGCGCCTCGCGGTTGCCTGTGCCGAAGACCCGTTCCGCCAATTCCGCGTAGGATTCATCCACGAACTGGGCGTAGATGCTGGTGACCATGGGGTGGGCGTGGCCGAGCTGCCGTTGAACGAAAAGCAGGTTGCCCCCGGTCCGCAGGTAGGCCAGATAGCCGTAGGTGTGCCGCAGAAGCTGAACGCTGGCCCGATCCCCCAGCCCGGCGGCAGTTAGAATCCGCACCACCCGGCGGTACAGACCGGTCCGTTCGAAAGGCCGGCCACGCTCATTCAAGACCAGTGGCCCATCAGGGTCGTCCGGATGGATTTCCGGCGGCAACAATTCCTTGCGAACTGATGTGATGTACTCATGAATCAGGGCGCCCGGCTCTGCCGGTAAATAGACGGTGCGCTCCTCACCTTTAGTTTCCACGACCCTCAGCATCGGCCGGCCCTCGCTCACCAGGGCGTCCGCCAACCGTAGCCGGCAAAACTCAGAGTTCCTAAGTCCTGAAAACATCATGGCTTCGACAATGAGTCGATCCAGGAAGGCCGTAGTTCCGCCCTCTTGGGCCCGCTCACGGACGTGGGCCAGCAGGCTCTGAACCTCGTCCAGAGACAGGAACATCTCCCGCGTGATTTCCCAGGGTGCTCGTGCCATATCTCATCTCCAATCTGTATTGATGGTGATGAGGTTAACGGCACAAAGCTGATCTGTCGAGAGGATTTTCAGGGGTCCCCAAAAGAAAAAAACGAGGGAGCTGGCTGGCTCCCTCGGTATTGGACTGAATCGTTCTCAGTTCGCCTGGCTTATCCCCACCGTACCAGGCCGACGTGATAGCGTGCGGCCATCTCCGGGTGGTGAGGGACGATGCGAAGGGCGTAGCCGTACTGGCCGCTGTATTCGCAGCGGATTGCGCCCGTGTAGCGATAGGTATCCGCCGAGCCGTTGCTCCCCACGCAGGACAGCGGCGCGGCATTGCCGGTGGTGATCAACCCGCGGGCATCCAGCGGGCCGTAATACAGCTCGACGGACACCTCTTCGGGTTTGATGGAGCCCAGGCGAATGCTCGCGGTGACCGGCAGCTCGTTGCCGACCACGGTCTCCGGGGGAATGTCGGCTTCCACGGATTCGATGCGCACCTCGTCCCACTTCTCCTGGAGCTTGCGGCGCCAGGCGGCCACTTCCTTGCAGATGCTGTATTTTTCCTGGCTGAACCGATTCCACCGGCGGGCGGCCGGCAGGTAGAAGCGGTCGGTGTACTCGCGCACCATCCGGTTGGTGTTGAAGACCGGGCAGCACGTACGCATGGAGGCCTTCATGGTGGCGATCCAGCGGCGCGGCAGATTGTCCACGCTGCGGTCATAGAACCGCGGGATGATCTCCTTCTCCAGCATCTCGTAGAAGGATTCGGCCTCCATGTGATCCTGGTAGTCCTGGTTGTTATAGATTCGCCGGTCGCCGATGGCCCAGCCGTTGGTGCCGTCAAAGGCCTCCGGCCACCAGCCGTCGAGTACGGACATGTTGATGCCGCCGTTGGGCGTGACCTTCATGCCGCTGGTTCCGCTGGCCTCGTGGAGCTTGGTGGGGGTGTTCACCCACACGTCCACGCCCTGGACCAGGGCCCGGGCCACGCTCATGTCGTAATCTTCGAGGAAGACGATGCGGTTGCGCACGTGGGGCTGTTTGGCGAATGCGACCACGCGCTTGATCATTTCCTTGCCGGCCTCATCCTTGGGGTGGGCCTTGCCGGAGATGACGAGCTGGACCGGGCGCTGCGGGTTGGTGAGGATTCGCGTCAGCCGTTCCGGATCCCGGAACAGCAGGGTGGCGCGTTTATAGGTGGCAAACCGCCGGGCAAACCCGAGGGTCAGAGCTTCGGGGTCGAGAATCTCGTCGGCCGAATCCACTTCCGCCGGCGGAGCGCCTCGGGCGATCAGTTGCAGCCGCAGCCGGCGCCGGGCAAACGCCACCAGCCGCTCGCGCATCCGTTCGTGTGAGCGCCAGAGTTCCGCATCGGGGATGAGATCCACGCGCTGCCAGATGCTCTGGTTGAGCGGGTCATCCGCCCATTGCGGCCCCAGATACTGGTCGAACAGGTGGGCCGTCTCGGGCGAGAGCCAGCTTCGAATGTGGATGCCGTTGGTGATCGAGGTGATGGGCACTTCGTTCACCGGCACACCGGGGTAGACCCGGCTGAACATTTTGCGGGAGACGTCGCCATGGAGCTGGCTCACGCCGTTGCTCAAGTGCGACAGCCGCAGGGCCAGCACGGCCATGCAGAAGGGCTCGTTGTGGTCGAACTGGTTCATCCGGCCGAGTTCGAGCAACGTACTCTCGCCGATGCCCAAATCGCGGCAGTAGCCGGCCATGTACTTGGTGACCAGGTTGGGCGGGAACGTATCGATCCCGGCCGGCACCGGGGTATGCGTCGTAAAGACGGTTCCGGTCGCCACCACTTCTTTGGCCTGGTCAAAGGTGAGCCCGTCGCGGCGCATGTGTTGGTGAATGCGCTCCAGAGCCAGGAAGGCGGAATGTCCCTCATTCATGTGACAGACCGAGGGGGTGATGCCCAGTGCGGAGAGGGCTCGCACGCCGCCAATCCCGAGGATGATCTCCTGGCGGATTCGCATCTCCTGGTCACCGCCATAGAGCCGGGCAGTGATCTCGCGATCTTCGGGCCGGTTGGCGGGAAGATTGGTATCGAGGAGGAAGAGCACCACACGACCCACCTTCACACACCAGACCAGGGCATGAACCTCGAAGCCGCCCACGTCGCAGGAGATAGTCAGGTGTTGTCCGTTGCTGTCGCGCACAGGACTGATCGGCAATGTGGAGAAGTCCAGTTCGGGGTAATCTTCAAACTGGTAGCCGTCGCTGGTCAGGTACTGATGGAAGTAGCCCTGACGATAGAGCAATCCGACGCCCACGAGCGGGAGGCCCAGATCGCTGGCGCTCTTGAGATGGTCGCCGGCCAGAATGCCCAAGCCGCCGGAATAGATGGGCAGGCACTCGTGCAGACCAAATTCGGCGGAGAAATAGGCAATGGTGCCGATCTTCTCCGGGCCGTAGTTTTCCTCAAACCACGTGGGCCGTTGGAGATAAGCATTGAAGGCTTCCCGCACACGACCCAACGAGGCGATATAGGCCGGATCCCGGGCCAACCGATCGAGTCGTTCCTGTTTCATGCGGGCCAGCATGCCCACGGGGTTGTGTTTGAGCTCACGCCAGAGGTCGAGGTCGAGCCGGCGGAACAGCTCGATGGCCTCCGGATGCCAGGTCCACCAGAGATTGTGGGCCAACTCCCGCAACGGCTTAAGAGGCTCGGGGAGGGCAGGCAAGACGGTGAAACTACGCACTTGTGTCATAACCATTGCACCGTAGGCTTAGTAAGAACGAATCCGACCGAGTTAACACGTCTCCCGACGCAGATAGTTATCGGACGAGGCCTGCGGGTCAACCCCTCAGCAGGCTTCCTCCATATCGGTCCCGCGAATTGTAGCATCGGCAGAAATGGCGGGTTCCTCTTGGATTCTGCTTCCAGATCGCGCTTAAAAGCCGTCACTACAATGGTTAGTGACGTATTTCCGTCGGTTTTGCCCGTCGCGGTGAGTGGGTTTATAACTGAGGAACTACGGATTGGCTGAAGAAAGGCGCGCGGGCAAACGGATGGCGGGCATGAAATTGGGGTAAATGGCCTGGGAGTAAAGACATATGGTAAGTGAAGAGATTCTCGTCGAAGGGCATATCATCGATTCGCTGATCCTATCCAAGATTCTGGATGAGATTTTGCAATTTGGAGGTGATTTCCGGCTGAAGGAGGTGCATGTCGGGCAGAGGCGGGACGACCGCAGTCAGGCCTTGATCGAAGTTCAGGCCCCCGATGCCAACCAGTTAGGCCGGATCTTGAACCAGATCAGCAAACACGGGGCAACCTTCCGCACGCCGGAAGATGTTCACCTGATCCCTGCCGAACAGGCGGGCGTCTTTCCAGAGGGTTTTTACTCTACCACCAACCAGCGGACCCTGGTTCGGTATCAGGGCCAGTGGCTCGAGGTGCGCAAACAGGAGATGGATTGCGGGATCCGCTACAACCCGGCCGAGGGGACCTTCGAGTGCGTTCCGGTGATTCATATCCGGGCGGGAGACCTCATCGTGGTTGGGCACCGGGGGGTAAAGGTCATCCCGCTGGAGCGCTCGCGCGAGCTGGGGACTTTCGAGTTCATGAGCTCCAACGTCTCCACCGAGAAGCCCAAGAACGTCATCATCCACGACGTGGCCCAGAAGATGCGCTCGGTCAAAGAAGCCGGTGGCAAAATCCTGCTGGTGGGAGGGCCGGCGATTGTGCATACGGGGTCGGTGCGGCACGTGGTACGGCTGATCGAGGAGGGTTTTGTGCGCATCCTCTTCGCGGGCAACGCCCTGGCCACGCATGACATTGAGCTCGCCCTGTTTGGGACGTCGCTGGGGGTGCACATGGACCGGGCCATTCCCGCGGACACCGGGCACGAGCATCATCTGCGGGCGATCAACACCATCCGCCGGTACGGCTCCATCCGGGCGGCGGTGGAGGCGGGTGTGGTCACCAGCGGGATCATGCACGCGTGCATCCGGCACAACGTGGATTTCGTGCTGGCCGGGTCCATCCGGGACGATGGGCCGTTGCCGGAGGTGATTACCGACGTGCTGGTCGCACAGGACAGGATGCGCGAGTTCGTGCCGGAAGTCGGTTTTGCGCTGATGGTGGCGACGACGCTGCACTCGGTGGCCACGGGCAACCTGCTGCCGGCCTGGGTGCCGGTGGTGTGCGTGGATATCTCGCCTTCGACGGTGACCAAGCTTTCGGATCGCGGCACGTTCCAGACGGTGGGAGTAGTCACCGACGTGGAGCCGTTCTTCCGCGAGTTGCTGAGTGAGTTGGGCGTTTCGTGAGCACGCGCAAGTCCGCTGCGGATGGATTACACGCCCGGGAACGCGATCGGGGGGTGGGCAATCCTGCCCGCCGGTGCCAGCGCGGTACGATTGTCCGGTCGATCGGCGTCCTGACGATCGTCTCCCGGCCGTCGGTTACCTGGTCAGGAAGTCGAACACCTTCACGCCTGCCCAGTGCGCCTTGTACTTGTCCATGTATTGCAGATGCAGCGGGTGGGTACTGTAGACGTCGTAGCCTTCCTTGTCATCGAAGTAGACGACCAGGCCGACGGTGAAGCTCTTGTCGTTGACGTCGCGGTTGAGCCGCACGTCGCGCCGGCCGCTGTCAATTTTGCGGACGGAAGGGATTTTCGCGAGGAGCTGTTCGGCATCGGCGATCTGGCTGTCAATTTGCGCTTCGGGGGTGCCCTCCTTGAGGGTGAAGAAGACGGCGTGAACAAACTGCGCGGGCATGAGGGTTTCTCCTCTCACATTTGGAAATCAGGTGTTGAAAGACGGCGGTTCTTATACAATCTGCGGCCAGTGACGCCAAGTGCGCGTGAGCGTCGTGTTTTGGTCCACGAGGCGGGCAGGATGCCCGCCCCCCGACAGCGGCCCTTCTGGGGGGCGGGCATCCTGCCCGCCTGATTCGGCAAGAGTGGCCGGTATAACCAAACGGCTGGTACGGAGCCCGGCCGCTACAAACTGCGGAAGGCAGAACCGTCGGTAAGGAGCCCGGGCGACACAGACTGCAGTGGGGGGAACGGCCGGTATGGAGCCCGACCGGTACGCCGGGAGCGGCACTGGATGACCTCGACCTGTACAGGGCGGATGATGGAGCCGGATTGATGAAATACTGGATTGCGCTGGTACTGGCGCTGACGTTGAACGCGACGGCCAACCTGATGATGAAATTCGGATCGGTGGGGATGAAGGCGTCGCTGCAGGCCACCCCGCGCCGGGACCTGGGAACGCTGGCCGGCATCCTGGCTCAGAACTGGGTGCTGGTGCTGGGCCTGTTTTTCTTTGCCGCCAACGTGGTGCTGTATACGTATGCCCTCCAGGTGATCAAGATCAGCGTCGCCTACCCGATTATGGTGACGGTGGGATTTGCGATTATCGCCGTCATCGCCTGGCGCTATCTGGGCGAGAGCCTTTCGCCGGCCCAGTGGGCGGGTATTGGGCTGATCCTGGTGGGGGTGTATCTGGTCGCGCGGGACGTGCGGCTTACGGGTGCTTAAGTGTGAGAGATAGAGAGAAGGAGAGAGCGGCGCCGGTTCTTCTCTCACACTCTCCATCCGACATGCGGCCCCGATCCGACATGCGGTCCCCATTCACATGTTGTAGCGGCCGGGCTCCGTACCGGCCGTTTTGCCCATGAAACAGCCGGTACGGAGCCCGGCCGCTACACCTGCAGCGCCTCACACAAAGTCAATCTCTCCCGCATCCGGCACCAGGCCGGCGGCGTGGCCCCGGCGGAGTAATTCGCGGATGGCGTTCCGGCCGGCGTCGCCGTAGTCGAGCGTCCAGTGATTCACGTACATGCCCACAAAGCGATCGGCCAGATCGCGGCCCATGTCGCGGGCGTATTGGAGAGCGTGCTCGACGGCTTCGGCGCGATGGTCCAGCGAATACTGGATGCTGTTTTTGAGAATGCCGGCGATTTCGCGCATGTTGTCCGAGCCGAGATCCCGGCGGATGACGTTGCCGCCCAGGGGCAGGGGCAGCCCGGTCTGCTTTTGCCACCACACGCCCAGGTCCACCACACAGTGCAGCTTCTGATTCTGATAGGTGAGCTGGCCTTCGTGGATGATCAGTCCGGCGTCGGCCTTCCCGGCGGCCACGTGGTCAAGAATCTGGTCAAACATGACCAGTTCGTGCTGGAAGTTGTCCCGGCCCAGGCACAGGTTGAGGGCCAGGAAGGCGGTGGTCATGGTGCCGGGTACGGCGATGCGTTTGCCGCGCAGGTCTTCCAGCGTCATCGGTTCGCGGGTGACCACCATCGGCCCGTAGCCGTCGCCCATGCTCGATCCGCAGTTGGTCAGGGCGTACTTGTCGGCCACGTAGGGGTAGGCGTGGATGCTGATGGCGGTGATGTGCAACTCGCCGCGCAGGGCCCGCTCGTTGAGGGTCTGGATGTCCTGGAGGATGTGTTCGAAGCGCCATCGCCCGGAGTCCAGCTTGCCGGTGGCCAGGCCGTAGAACATGAAGGCGTCGTCGGGGTCGGGGCTGTGGCCCAAGAGCAGGGTTTGTGTAGTTGAAGAATCGGGCACGGGGGAACTCCACAGGTTTGGCACAAAGCTCGAAGTCGTAGCGGCCGGGCTCCGTACCGGCCGATCGGTCCCTGAAACGGCCGGTGACCCGGCCCTGCCAGGGAACGACCACCTTGCGCTCCGGCGCTCGTGTCAGACTATTGCGAGGTCACGGCGCCGAGCGTCGGGCTACCGGGCAGTCTATGCAGGATCCTCTTTGTTTGCAAACTCTTAGAATCTCACCAGAGGTGCGGGAGAGGATTGTCATCTCAAGGCGAGAGAGAATTCACCCGCGAGCGAAAAAGGATTCTTGCGTCAGCGAAACTTTCGTGCCCCGGCGTGGTAGTATGATCGAAGTGACTGCGGAGCAGGACCTTGAGCATGAGCCACGACAAGCTGACCGACGGCGAGCTGGTTCGAGCCGTTTTAGGTGGTGACCGCCAGGCCTTCGGGGTGCTGGTGGACCGGCACCTGTCGGCGGTGGTGGCCGTGGTCGGCCGGATCGTTTGTAACCGGGCGGATGTCGAGGACCTGGCCCAGGACACGTTTGTGCGGGCATTCGGACGACTGGGGCAGTACGGGCAGGAGCATTCCTTTCGCAACTGGCTGCTGAAGATCGCCACGAACCTGAGCCTGAACCATCTCCAGGCCCGCAAACGGGAACGCGGCCGGTACCTACGGCTGGCCGAGACCCGGGGCGAGGCGGTGGCGGAGGTGGACGAGGGGCCGGAACTGCCCAGCCCGCGCGAGTGGCAGTATTGGCTGTCCAAGCTGGATGAGTCCCAGCGGGCGGCGATTGTCCTGTTCCACTTTCACGAAATGTCGTACGCCGAAGTGGCGGAGGCGCTGGACGCACCCATCAACACGGTGCGAACGTACCTGCATCGCGGGCGAAAGCGTTTGCGCGAGTTGATGAGCGTCCGACCTTTGCCGGAGAGTGAACCATGCAGTGCCGTGATATAAAGCTGCAGATCGAGGCCTGGTGGGACCGGGACCTGCCGCCGGAAACCGCGGCCCGTGTCGAGCGACACCTCGAAACCTGCCCCGATTGCCGGGCGGAGTATGGGCCGGTGACGCAGTTGTTGCGCCATCCGGAGCCGGTGGCCGTTCCGGACGGGTTGCGAGACCGGATCTTGGCGGCGGTTGAACCACTGCCGCTGCCGGTGGCCGGGAAGTCCGATAACAGGCGTCATCCTCGTCCTTGGATTGGGTTCTTGCACGCGCCCTGGGCGGGGGCCCTGGCGGCGTGTTTGACCTTTGCTTTCCTGGCCTGGGTCAGCTCGATGATCCCGGTGGGCGGATCCCATATCGAGGAGCCGGTGGTTACGAATCCGCCAAGTCCACTGGTGCTGGCGAGCTGGGCCGGGGCTTTGACCATGCCTGGGCAGATGGGGGCGCTTCCGGCTATCGCGCGGGCCGCGGTGTTCGAACAGGTTGTCCAGGAGCGGGCCGCGCCGCCTGAAACGTTCGTTCGTAACCGGATCTCGGATCAGGATCTGCCGTCGCTGGACGCCACCCCCGCCATTCCACAGATCCCGATCCTTCTGAGACTGTCCGCATTGGGAGCATGATATGAGGATTCCAAAAAACACATCACACAGGAGCTTGCTCCGCGCTGCGGGATGGGCGCTGCTGGCGGCCTGCCTGACCTCGCTCGCGTGGGGTCAGGAGGCCCCGGAACCGGTCGATCGGTCGTTTTATTTCATCGAAAGATCGACCGAGGCCACGGAGTTGTTCAACGCGAAGCGGGTGCAGGAGGCTTTGGCGATCTTCCAGGAGCTGGCGGCCAATTACGCTGATCTCGATGACGAGGGCTACGCGGCCCTGGGCGTGGGTGATTGCCTGCTGGGGCTGGGCGACGTCGAGGCGGCCCGCGCCGCTTACGTCCAGGCGAAGTCCACCCGTCCCAACCTGCAGGCCGTGGTGGACGAGCGGCTGATCGAGCTTGAGCTCAAGGGGGAAGTGGGCGAAGAGCTGATCGCGCGGTTGCGGGCCATGGTGCAATCCCCGGACACGGATCGCCATGCGGTCCAGTGGCGGCTGGGCCGGGCGCTTCAGAAACGGGCAGTTTCCCTGGTGCAGGAGGCAGCCAGGGCGTTCCGGGCCGCGGCGGAAGCCCAGACGCCCGGTTGCACTCCGTCCGCGCGGATTTCATGGCTTGCCGGTCATGCGGTCATCCTGGATGAGTTAGGTCAGGATCTTCTAAAGATCGTCGACCAGGTCGAAAGGTCGTTGGAGCTGCATACGCGGGACTCCCGCGGCGCGGCCGGCGAGCAAACGCAGGAATGGGTCCTGGAGCGGGAGAAATCCGAATACCTGGTCCGGACCCGTGACGGCGGTCGTCTGGAGTTCCAGGTGCGTCAGGAGGCGGGTTCCTGCGAATTCCAGGTGCAGGTCAACGGGAAGCCCCTGGAGCTGACCGCCGAAGAGAGCAGGTCGTTGCAGCGTTATCAGGATCGGATCAATGAGCTCTTGAACAAGGCCGCGAGTCGAGCCAAGCAGTAAACAAGGGCAACCAGAAAGGAATATGAACATGAAACGGGCAATTGCTGTGCTGTGGATCGTCGCCGGCCTGATCTCAACGGCCGTGGGAGCTGAGCCGACCGCCGCCCCGGCGGTGACGGAGACGCCGAAGCAGATCGAGTTCAAATTCACGTTCGAGCCCGGGCGAACAACTGTCCAAAAAGTGGAGAGCAAGACTGTGGGCACGCTGAAGCTGCCCGGCCCTCTGCCCGAGCAGAAGTTCTCGCAGAGCTACGAGCAGGTGGTGACCAGCACCTGCCGCAAGGTCAACCCTGACAAATCCGTGGTCATGGACGTGACACTGGGCGGGATCAAGATGCGGATGAGCGTCGGCCCAATGGCCATCGACTACGATTCCGCCACGTTCAAGCCCGATGAGGCGGACCAGGTCGGGGGTTTTGTGGGCAAGCTGTTCCAGGCCATGGAGGGGGCCAAATTCAACGTCACGGTGTCGGAGACCGGCCGGCCCCTCAAGGTCGAAGGGCTCAGTGAGAGCCTGCGCAAGGCGCTTTCCAAAATCGGCGATACGGAGAGCGACCGACAGACCAAGAAGATCCTGGAAGGAATGAGCAAGGTGCTCAGCGACGACCAGATGAACGAGCAGATGCAAATGTACTACCGCATGGTTCCGCCCAAGCAGGGGCTTGTGAAAATCGGCGAGAAATGGGACCAGACCTGGTCGATGAAGATGCCGATGGTGGGCGGCAACTTCGAAGGCCGCGGCGAGTACCAGTTGATCGGCGTGGAGGAGGTGCACGGCCGGCCCTGTGCGAAGATCCGGGTGAAAGAGTCGTTCAAGTTGCAGCCGGGCGGGCAGGCCCCCGCGGGAGCCGAGGCGGATGAATGGCAGGCCCTTTTCAGCCAGATGAATATGGAGGTCTCCAGCAACAGCGGCGACGGCATCGCCTACGTGGACTACACACGAGGCGAGGTGGTCCGGCTCCGCCAGACACAGAAGATCACCATCAAGATCTCGCCCAAGGAGGGGGCCGGAGAGGGCGCGGCGGCGATCCCTGCCATGACACAGACGTTCAGCACCTCTGTGAAGCTGGAGTTGATCGACGAGGCGGCCGGCTCGGCGGCGAAGGGCGGAGGTGTGAAGG
>Ga0208823_1001586_pt1 | contig 17735 bp, 19 predicted proteins | sample AD_UKC075_MetaG_FD_184440 | JGI IMG/M metagenome (GOLD analysis project Ga0208823, IMG submission 184440) | Active sludge microbial communities of municipal wastewater-treating anaerobic digesters from USA - AD_UKC075_MetaG (SPAdes) (version 2) | ecosystem: Engineered > Bioreactor > Anaerobic >... | reverse complement strand
ATAGGAACAGTAAAGTAACCATCTTTAACAGTAAATCTGGGTATAATTAACATAAAATATCCATCTTTGGGAAGATAGTGCGGAAGCTTGATATTTGAAAACTTGTAGTCGCATTGCATTGCTTTGTTAATAAGTGCAAAAAAGCTCTTGAAGTTTCTGTCAACTACTTTCATTGTCTGCTGTGCGATGCCAGTATTAAGGAGCTTGTAATTTTCATTATCCTTCAATGCATGGTAGGCAGATTCATAGCGTAAGTGCTTTTTCTCAGTAAAGTAGTACTGGCGAATGGCATACAGGGTTGCATTATACAAGTTTTTAGATAGTCTGCATAGCGTTTTCAAAGCAACGTACTCTTGCTTGCTGAGATGCCTAACTTGGTGCTTTTGATTGCGGTACACATCATCACCTCGCTTAAGTAATATTATATCATAGTTTCGCTATTAATCTAAGATATTAGTAAGAAGAAAGGAGAGAAGGCGATTCCTCTTCAACTTGCAGAAGTTGGAGTCTCCTCGCCGATTAATGATGAAAGAATGTCAAAAAACTAAGGTATCAAAGATATTAATAGAATAGTTTTGTAAGTTGTTTTATGTAGTAGTCTACTGGTCTGACGTTGAGTAAAGTATCGTTGTATGGTACTTCGGTTACAACAAAGCCTTTTATACCTACAGCATGATAGAATTTCCCCATTTTGACTAGCTCCATAGCCCTTGCACTCATCTGGGTTGCAATTATTCTATCAATCGATGACGGTGTACCACCTCTTTGGATATATCCAAGGTTTGTGTATCGCCATTCGAGATCAAGTTTTTTGCCTATGTATATGCCTATCACTTGTGCTGGATCTGTTTCGTATGAACACTTACATTCCTCGATTATTTCTTCAGGAAGTTTCACTCCATCTTCAACAACGACGAGAGAGAATCTCTTCCCACTTTCGTACCTGTGCATGATTGTATTGAGTAATTCTTCAGGGTTGAGAACATCAGAACTTGTAATGACAAAGTCTGCACCACCCGCAAGACCGCCAAACGTTGCAAGCCAGCCACCTGGTGCTCCCATGGTTTTGACGATCATCACTCTGTGATGCGATTCTGCAGTTGAGTGAATCACATCCAACGCCTCAGTAACGTGCCCAAGCGCTGTGATAAATCCAATTGAGAAATCGGTGAAAGAAAGGTCGTTATCTATCGTTGCGGGTACTATTATCGACGGTATACCATATTTCTGCAAATTCAGGGCGCTTCTTACTGCATTTCTTCCACCCAAGATAATGTATCCAGTTATTCCATACTGAATCGTTTTATTCTTAATCTTTACAAGTTCCTCGTCATTTTCCGGTACGAACAGGGAGGTACCTAAAATGGTACCACCTAGATGGAGTATACCGGAGACATCGTTTCTCACGAGCACATCCAATTTATCTTCCATCAATCCTTCAAAACCATCTTTTATTCCCATCGTTTCTATATCAAGCTCAATTGCATTGACAACTGCAGATCTAATGGCTGCATTAAGCCCCGGGCAATCATTACCAACGGAAAGGACTCCTACCCTTCTCATCTATCTCTACCTCCCTACTATTGAATAAAACACAATCGAAGTAATTGCCATCAGTTTTATGAGTATGTTCAAAGACGGCCCTGCGGTATCCTTGTAAGGGTCTCCCACTGTATCACCTACGATCGTGGCTTTGTGTGCGAATGAACCTTTTCCACCAAGGTGTCCTTCTTCTACGTATTTCTTGGCATTATCCCACGCACCACCAGAGTTTGACATGAAGATCGCAAGTGCCACACCAGTAACCGTAGAACCAATTAACAACCCGACAATCGATTGAACACCAAGAATAAGCAGCAATAAAATTGGAGAAAGAACGGCAAGCAGTGCAGGGATTACCATCCTTTTCAATGCCCCTTTTGTTGCTATCTTCACACAACTTTGATAATCAGGCTCACCCGTCCCAGACAGAATACCTGGAATCTCCCTTATCTGCCGCCTAATTTCTTCAACCATATCATTTGCTGCATCTCCAACTGCGTTCATCGTCAGAGATGAGAAAAAGAAAGCCAGCATTGCGCCTATTAGTGCCCCGATAAACATTCTCGGGTCTTGAAGCTGAATTTCCTTTACGTGTGCTATGGATCCAAAATTTGCAAATAATGCCAGTGATGTCAGTGCTGCAGAACCAATTGCAAAACCTTTTCCCATTGCTGCAGTCGTATTACCAAGTGCATCAAGTTTATCGGTTGACTCCCTTACGCTCTTATCGAGGCCTGCCATCTCTGCAATTCCACCTGCGTTATCTGCGATAGGGCCGTATGCATCGACTGAAAGATTCATCGCAAGAGTCGCAAGCATGCCAACACCAGCCATTGCAATACCATAAAGCCCCGATATATTGTACGAAATCAACGTACCAACTGCTATCAATATGGTAATTATAGCTGTTGATTCCATTCCAAGAGCTGTACCACTGATGATAACATTTGCAGCGCCCATAGTGGCCGAATGTGCGAGCTTCTCTACTCTCTTTCCAGAAGTGTACCATTCCGTGATGAGTCCTATGAGCACACCAACTATATTCCCCACCAAAACTACCCAAAATAGTCCTAAACTTTTTTCAGCAAGCCCATATGAAAACGATAAGATAAGAAAAACAACACTCGATAAGATTGTACCGCTCCGCAAAGCTAAAGAAGGCTCCTTATTAAGTCTTGATAATACTTTTACAAACACTATTGAAAGTATCGAAGCTATAAGTCCAAATGCAACTATGTAGAATGTATTTACAATACCTTTTTCACCAAAAAATGCATATCCCAATGCTATACCAGAAAATATTGATCCAACGTAAGATTCGTAAAGGTCTGCGCCCATGCCTGCAACATCTCCTACGTTATCTCCAACGTTATCTGCAATAACCGCTGGATTTCTCGGATCATCTTCTGGTAAATTTGCCTCTACCTTTCCAACTATATCTGCACCAACGTCCGCTGCTTTTGTGTATATTCCTCCACCCACTCTTGCAAATAACGCAACGAAAGATGCACCGAGTGAATAGTAACTTACCGTTTCAATACCATAGTTTAAGTAGACTATACTCAGTCCAAGTAAACCAAGCACGCAGACAGTTAATCCCATCACTGCCCCACCGGAAAATGCTATGTCTAATGCAGTACCAATACTTTTCGTTGCACCCCACGTAGTTCGAGCATTTGATCTTGTAGCGATCATCATACCGAAATAACCCGCCAATACAGAAAAGAGAGCACCCATGATGAAGGCCAACGCGTCCTGATATCCCGAACTGAAATAGAAGAGTACAGCAATAAGCAGAACGATTGGAAAGAAAATTCGATACTCTTGGAATAAGAACGAATTGGCACCACTTTGGATGATGCGTGATATCTTATCCATTCTTTCGTTACCCGTGCTCTTATCCAAGACATTCAAGGTAAGATAAATCACAAGTACAACACTCGCTATGATGGAAGAAAAGAGTATAACCAAGGCCCCACCTCCCACAACTTTCTTAAGATTTTAAACAGATTATGTTTATATAAATACAAAAGCTCGAGGATATATAAATCCTCGAGCTTTGCTAAAATTTCGCTACATCGATTTAGCCCATCTAATGACGACAGGAGACGCAATGAACATTGAGGAATAAGTTCCTATGACAACACCAATTGACATACCAAATCCAAATGATTTTATACTACCGGTTGCAAAGAGTAATAACATGAGCACAGTAAAGAACGTTGTCAAAGCTGTGTTAATCGTTCTGGTTAAGGTTGAATTTATACTATCATTGACGACAATTTTCATATCTTTGCCCTTGTACTTTCTTCCAAATTCTCTAATCCTATCAAAAATGACTATCGTATCGTTCACAGAGTAACCCGCAAGTGTAAGAAATGCTGCGATAGCTGATACGTTCATTTCTATGCCAAACAATGAGAACATTCCCGCTGTTATGATAACATCGTGGATCAGCGCAAGGACAGCTCCAACACCGAATACGAATTTGAACCTGATCGCAATGTAAACAAGCATAGCAAGAAGTGTGAAGACCACGGCTTTCCAAGTAAGGTTCTTCATTTCATTGGCAGCATCACCACTGACTTCGTTGAACGTAACAACTTTTCCATTGAGAGATGATTCAACTTTTTGTGCTAAATCTGCTTTCTCGTCTGCTGTGTAAGTTCTTAAAGTTCTTTTTTCATCCCTCGGTGTTACGACTATCGAAAATGTATTTTTACTGCTTTGCCCAATAGACTGTATTTTCAAAATCCTGGCATTTTCGAACTCCGGTGCAATATTAGAGAGCTTTGCTCTAACATCTGCGACTGTCAAATCACTGGAAGTCGTTTCAACCACGATCTCGCTTCCACCCAAGAATTCCAAACCAAAGTTAAATCCCTTCGTAAACATACTTATCAAAGAAATTACGATTAATACCAAAGGAATCGACATAAAAATTCTTCTTTTGCCTACAAAGTCTATTTTCCATTTGTTGCTGTTTTCGAGAACCTCAGTACCACTTGAGCCTTTCGTACTCTTCTTTTCTACGGCATCCTTTTTCATTTCTTTCATTTCTGCGCACCCCCTGTCTTTCTGACCTTTATAGCGCCAGATAATCCATCGAGTAGAACCTTGCTGAATACCAAGTTCATGAACATAGCTGCAAGAATACCAACGATCGTTGTAATTGCAAATCCCTTTATCGTTCCTGTACCGAAGTAATATAGTGAGAGTGCAGCTATGATAGTTGTAAGATTAGCATCAAAGAGTGTCCAGAAAGATCTGGAGAATGCAAGTTCAATGGCCGTTTTTGTTGTTTTCCCAGCTCTAATTTCTTCTTTTATTCTCTCATATATAATCACATTACCATCCACCAGCGTGCCTATCGTAAAGATGATACCTGCGATGCCGGGTAGCGTGAGTATCGAACCAGTCCCCGCCAAGAAACCGAAGATCAGTACTAGTGCGTAAAGTATGCCTATAACGGCAACAAATCCCATGACGCCATAGAACGCCAACACATAAATCATAACTAGTGCAGTACCGACAAGCCCTGCGTACAGACACTGCATAACAACATCTTGACCAAGCAAAGGTGACACAAGATTTGCACTGGTCTTCACAAGTCTTGCTGGCAACGCTCCACTTCTCAAAATTGCCGCAAGTTCTTTTGCTTCATCAAATGAAAAATTACCTCTAATTTGTCCCTTGCCGTCTTCTATTGGACTGACAACGAATCCAACAAATTGCACTTTATCATCAAGTACAATTGCTAACCTCTTTTTCAAAGCCACTTGATACTGAGTTGTCCCACTATTTATAACTTGCTCAGGTACGTAAAGCTCTTTGGTTATGTTCTTGAAAATCTCTACGTACTGTTTATCCAACGTGAAGGAAACTACATAATTTGCGACTCCTTGTTGGTCTACCATTGGCACTGCTTCAGAGATTCTCGGCCCTGAAAGTACCAGGTCTTTTCTGTTGTTTATCTCTTTCTTCACAAGATACCAAGTGTTACCATTCTTGTTCGGATACCATTGAGCACCTTCTCTAATAGCTAGGTTTACATCATCTGGATTGGTAGTTGGGTCATAGCTTCTCTCATCTATTGCCTGACCGAACCAGAGTAACCCAGTCGAACCAACAAGCTTTTCTGCTTTTGTTGTATCCGTTGCATCGGGTATTTCAATGGCGATGAATGAATTGTTTTCTCTAAAACTCTTTCTAACAACCGCTTCTGTATATCCTGCCGAATCTAGTCTATTTCTTAGGACTGTCCATACATCGTCAACAACCGAAGCTGGATTTTCGACACGTTCCTCAATTTCCACCTTATACTCTAACCTGACTCCACCGCTCAGGTCTAGCCCTAATTTAATCCTACTAAGAAGCTTAGCCAAGCCTTGCGCTGGCCTACCACCGGGCAACAGCATCGCCACAATGGCCACAACTAGTAGTGCCAATGAAAGTATGAGTCTCACTCGATCACTGCGCATCTAAAAACCCTCCCCTTGAGTACTTACTCTTTGGAATTAGTGTCTTCTTCTCTTGTTTCTTCAGATTTTGTTTCTTCTTTTGTCTCTTCTTTCTCTTTGAGTACCTTAGCAACGTATGCCTTGTGGATCTCAAGTTCCGTGGAGTTTGCGCTCTTGATCTTTACGGTATCCTTCTTTATGTCAATAATTTTACCTACAACTCCACCTGTTGTAATAACGTTATCTCCTCTTTTGAGGCTCTCGAGCATCTGTTTGAATTCCTTTTCCTTTCTCCTCTGTGGAAGGATGACCAAAAAATACATCATAGCAAAGAATAAGAGAAGCATTATAAGCATCTGTATCAATGCCCCTCCACTACTACCTGTTGCTGCGGTTGTTCCTGCTGCTCCGGTATCTGGTGCACCTGCAAATATCAGTTTCATCACTTACACCTCCTGTTTTTACACATGTATAGCCAATATTATATCACTTATTAGTATTGGAATTAAACTTGTTAAGTTCTGCTGCTTGCACCGTATGTTCCATGAGAACAAGTGTGGTAATCTTACCAACACCACCTGGAACTGGTGTCAAATCACATATCTCTGACACTGATGGATCAACATCGCCAAGTATTTCACCATTGCTAACGTTGATTCCTACATCGATCACGATAGTCCCTGGATTGAAGTATTCCTTATTGTAAGCCTTTGCCTTACCAATTGCAACTACAACTATATCTGAGTTTGTTGTTATTTCTTGTATATTCTGGGTTCTGGAATGGCAAACAGTAACTGTTGCATCCACGCCTTTCTGTAAAAGCAACATTGTCAATGGTTTTCCCACAGTTACACTTCTCCCAATAACGGCGACTTTCTTTCCTGATGGATTGGTAACATAGTTGATTATCCGCATGACAGCTTCCGCTGTGCAAGGCGGAAATACCGGATGATCATACATAATGTTTCCCAGGCTCAACGGACTTCTGCCTTCTACATCTTTCTCTAGCGAGATCAACGATGCAACTTCAATTTCGGAAACCTCTTTTGGCAATGGATGAGTCAACAAGATACCATCTATCGATATATCCGCAGACAATCTCGAAAGTAATAATTTCAACTCAGATGCTTTAGAAGATTCGTAAACTGCAAACTCTATACCTAATCTCTTTGCCTGTCTTTCTTGGCTCTTCAGATAGTTCAACGTTGAAGGATCAGGCTGACAGGTAACAACAGCCAATTTCGGTGGACGACTAAGTTTGGAAACTCTTTCTTTTATTTTGTCAATCATTGAAGAATAAAGTGGCTCTGTATTTATAAACATCTCTTACACCTCCGTCGATTTTAATGTACTTCTCGACAATTGTCAAATTGGACAGAGATATGGAAATAGAATATCTGGTCTAGTTATTCTATTTGTATACTGGCTTTAGACCTGCGTTGTAAAGCAAACCACAGACTTCATACATCCCTTTTTTAGTACCACACACAACAATACCAGACATTTCAGCTGCCATCTTTGTTTCTGGCATGATATCCCTGTTCCTTACAATCAGAACAACTGGAATTCCAACAACACCTGCAGTCCTCACGCATTGAGGTGTCGCCAATCCGGTTACTAGCAATGAACCTGGCTCGGAGAGTGCAAGCACATCGCTCATTAGATCAGAAGCAGCTACTTTCTCTATTTCAATATCATATACATTTTGATCATCGCTACCGACAAGTACTTCACCTTCCACAAGTTTAAGCAACTCTGATAGTTTCATCTATCTACGAGCACAAGAAACTCTACCTTTTTCAAGATGGAGAGGAACGTGCTCTTACCCCCCTTTCAGTTTGAGTTCCGTATGTTCATTCTCTACCCTTCTTCACCTTTCTTTAACTTCTCGTAGATCTTGATTGGATAATAGTAAATCTCCCTTATAGGTAAACTTAATGAATGCTTCGTATGTCCAAGGGCAAGTTTCTTTGAAAAAACTTGCTATAGCCAAAGCATACTGCTGAATCTCCCATTGTGCATGTGAGTCCGCTCGTAAACTTAAGAAATTCATTAAACTTCTAGCATTCACAGTCCAATAAAATTGTGTGTAAGTCGACAACGGCAAAACAATTCTAGCTAGTTCTCTAGCTACTCCCTTGCTCAGAAGGTCTTTATAAACTCTGTAGCTCTCTTCACACGTTTTCTCAATCTGGTTCTCGATCGTTTCCAGAAGCTCGTTATCGTCTATTTCCATTGTCTTCTGCCTGTCTTCTGGTATGTTCACACGCACATTTTTTGGAATGTAGAATTCTTCTTCCTTAACTTCCGTGTATCTTTGACTGATCTCATTGAAAGATCCTATGCGATGCCTGAACCACTGCCTTGTAACGAAAAGAGGAGCTTTCACATGAAAGGTGAATACTATGTGCTCAAATGGTGTTTCATGTCCATGTTCCATAAGATACATGACAAGTGCCTTGTCCTTTTGAGGTGTTTTTAGACCTTGGCCGTAAGAGACGCGCGCAGCCCTAACTGCCGAATAATCATTACCCATCATGTCAGCTAGTCGTACAAATCCTTTATCTAATACTGGTTGCTCAAATTTTGAAAAATCAACCTTCTCTTTTTTTTCTCCTTCTGCTTCGAAACTTTCCAAACATATCCACCTCCACCGAGTTCAATAACATACGATATCTTTGATATCTTTGTTCACTTATTAGACCTTCCAAATACCATCTGTCCATCAATTTGATATCTAGCGTTTGAAAAACCGGGCAAAAACTCAACCTATGAAAATGCGTGGGGCCATATTTCTTTAAGGCATTAATGTGTTCATCTGTCGGATAACCCTTGTGCTTAGCCAATTTGTATTCAGGAAATTGTGAATCGAATTTTTCTATTATCCTATCCCTAGTCACTTTTGCTATTATCGATGCTGCAGAAATCTGATAAATTTTACTATCGCCTTTTACTATACACATTGAAGGATAACTCAACTTTAAACCCTTGCCATCCACTTGTACATTTCTTATCTCAACATATTGAGCCAATATCTCTAATGCCCTGTTCATTGCCAATTCAGTTGCATGAAATATGTTGTATATGTCTATTTCTTCGGGTGTGGCTAACCCTATACCATATTTTGCATTAACTACTATTCTTTCGTAGGCTTCTTGCCTTTTCTTTGCAGATAAGATTTTACTGTCAGCAATACCTTCCATGTAAGTTCCTTCATCGAGATATACCGCTGCAGCAACAACCGGGCCAAAGAGTGGTCCTCTACCTGCTTCATCTACACCTATTATGCTGTAATCAATGTGGGATTTCTTCTCAGTACTCATGACTTTTACATTCATAGCATACGAGCACGATAAACTTTGAATTTTGCGTTACTCAAGAAAGTGGAGAATGTGCTCTTCCATCCTTTCTAACGTTTCTAACATTGGAACTTGATTTTTCTAGTAGATACTCTGGATAGATATTTGTTTTATCATTCTATTCAATCTAGGAGATTAGTGTTTAACTACTTATCGCTTTATATATATCATTCACATCTTGTATAAACTGGTCTATCTTATCACCCGTAATAACTATAAGCCAGTTCTCTTTGTACCACGCGTACAGATCTGTGTTCTCAAGCCTGATAGTAAATATACCATACGTCCCCATATTTATCTTCATATATTTAAGTTTTAGGGGATTCTTACCATATTTACTTGTTATCTCACTCCACTTTTCTTTTGAATCATCTTTGTTTTCATACCGAAAAACCATAAGTATGCCATCCACGCCATCGAAAACTGCATACTTTCCATCGCCAAGTAGTATGTCACCAAAACCATTGATAAACCCACTGTCGAGTAAATAGTACTTGCTGGAAAGTACGTTTATTGCGGCTTCGGTGGAGTAACTTGACGGTGGTACTTGAGGGATAAATGGGACCGAGCAAGATGATAACAGACACAGAAGAAGAGTAAACACGATCATCAATTCAAGTGTCCTGTTCGACAAGAAACCCGTCGACAAGAAACCAGGTGATGTTTTACGCAACTCTTCATTCACTCCTTTCTCATGTACGAGCAAGAAATATCTTGTCTCCATACTTTATCTTTGCAAGTGCTGAAGTGTTGAAAGGTACGTCCTTGCTCTTCTATCTTCTTAATACCTTAACGTCGAGCATTTATCATTTTCCTGCAAGAAGACTCCCACTCTGTAAGTGGGGGATGAATTGCAGTTGTAAACCACACTGTATTCTTTACTAAACATATAGGCCTTTACTAAATTTGTTTTAACTGGCTTTGACTTTTCCCTTAGCTTAATATATTCACCTTTGTTCTGTACTCCTTCAACTGAATATTGTTTGCTCTCAAAGATAACTATATCCTTAGGCTGATATGCGTATCTTTGCTTACGAATATTTCTTCTGCCATTTGATTTTTTAGCTCCACGATACTTATGAAGATTTTCTTCACTCAAGTTTTTGTTCCGTGTTCCTCTACCTCAGAGTTGTTTAACTATTACCCTCAGAGCATGGGACTTGTGGAGCATCCCAAGGTGACTATATATTCTGCTATAACTAATCATTAGCAAAAACTAATGACATAGGCTAATCAACCGAGCTTGCATTTCTACAAGCCCCCGCCTCTATAGGCCGTGGGTAGTTGACTTTTCACCGATTAACTGAGGCACCTTTTCTACCAAGTCCTTCGAAAACAGTGGTTGATTGGGAGAAATACAGATATTTTATAGCTTCGTTTATTATTATATCACTCAAAATAAAATCTGCATGGTCGTACCCATCAAAAACTACAGCATTGCCAAAATAAGTTGCACTTTTAAGTGGTACCATCCCATCATTCTGAACAAAATCCGAGTCAGGGTCATATAAAAGTTTTGAAATGATTGCCAACAAGTTGAGCCCTTGCGTTGTGAGAAAATTGGTTTCGACAGAGTTTCTGAAAGATTCTATCAGTGAATTGGGTACGGAACCTGCAAAATTGATAAATTCTATTCCCGATGGTATTTCAGGATGTGTCTTTCCGAAAATCAGATAGCTGTAGTTCGGCGCTTCTATGAACGAACCTGTCAGATTAGCTGAAATCAACATGCTTTTTATCAGGTTCCATTTAGGATGCAGCTTAAGCAGCTTCTTATCTGTAATTATGAAATCTGCAAATGGTGAACCTATGTGTGGTGTAGCTGCAAAGATTATTTTACCTATTTGCGATCGGACTTCCTTGTTACATAGCATATACCTGACAATCAAACCGCCCATGCTATGAGCATATATATTGACCTTCTCATCGAACTTCAAGATCTCTTCCACAAGTTTCTCAGCAATTTGTTCTAGTGGTACATCAAGAGAAGGATAGATGAAAATATATAACCCATACTCTGCAGGCAACAGCCTTTTCCAACTCTCAATGAACGCCTTCTTGTAAATTGTCCAAACGCCTTTTATCTCCCAAGGGTCTATTCCGTGTATCAAGATCGTTGGTTGATGTCCCTCTCTTATTTTCACAATCTCAGTTCGTGGCCTTTCATATTGTATCTTTACTACGTGAGTATATTCGAAAAACGGTTCTATTTCATAGAGCGAACGATAAATAGGAATTAGCGAATCATAATAGACAAAATATTCAGCTCCTAGAACTTGTATACAGATAATCAGCATAACAGACAATACTATCAGTATGATAGTTTTAATAACAATACCTCCAATATGTCTGATGCGTCCTCTGTCCTATCAACTATATCTCCAATGTTTATAACTAATTCTTTGAGTTGCAATTTCTCGGCAAGTGGCAAGTCAAGTGAAAAGATCTCCTTCAAAATTGCTCCTTCAACCATATCTTCATCGTGTTCATGATTCTCGACTTCAAGCACGTATTGGTGTACTTCATCTATGTTATCAAACGATTTTCGCACAGCAGTTGTAAAAGACTGTGCTGCTCTTATTCCAAAATCAATCTGGGAAATCATCTCCTCTCTTATTTGCTCTGGTACGTACGGTTTCTGATAATTCAAAATCTTACTCACCGATTCGCACTTATTTACAACTCTATCTATTCCTTCTGTGAGTGAATGGATTATTTCTCGCATATCGGGTAGGAATAATCCTTTATAAGTTTCGGCTATTATATTTCTCCTAATTTCGTCCGCCTCGCGTTCAACTTGCTTAACTTGATCAAACGCATCTGAAAATCTCTTACATTCATTTGAGAAAAAGCATTCAAAAAAAACTTTGAGAATGGTCGTAACTTCAACAGTTTTTTCCGAGAGTTCTATTAACTTTGCAATAACCTCTTTTTCTCTTCTAGCGAAAGAAAAAGTCATCTTCACACCTCCATAATACGCATAATATCACTGTATCAATACAAAAGTAATTATATCACAAGTTTCTAATTTTTTCGAAAAAGAGGAGAAAAGTGTCGCCATAATCCCTTTCTTTGATGATTCTTACATTTTTCAAAATACTATCTACTGGTTTCTCCCTTTTTGAGCATTGAAGTATAAAAATAGATTCTTCGTTCATCACATTATGCACTCTTTTTATGATATCTTCGACGATTCCAAGTTCGTATGGTGGATCAGAATAGATGATATCGAAAAACCCATTGTATGACTCCAGAAACCTACGTGCATCATTTTTAATTATTACTACTGAATGATCAACTGATAGATTCTCAGAGTTTCTCTTCACAGTTGCAACGGACAAGTTTGACGTATCAACGAACGTTACACATTTTGCACCATTACTGATCATTTCGAAGCCAACTACTCCGCTTCCACAACATATATCGGCACATAGCTTATTTTCAAAATCAACCATATTTGCCAAACTTCTTCTAACTATCGCAGCAGTGTATCTTGTTCGCATATCTTTCACAGTATCTACTTTCTTGCCACGCAAACAGCCACTTTCAATCTTCAGCATACTTCTCACCGTTAGCACCTTTATTATCACTCTTACCAATATCTTTCAAATTCAAAACGATCGTCAACTCTCCACGCACCTCTTTGAAATGTTCCAAAGCCTGCGATACTGTACCATAAAAAAGCTCTTCATGGATCTTCGTCAACTCACGAGCAATGAAGATCTCTTTATTTCCAAGTATATTTGAGATATCTTCCAACGTTTTTCTCAACCTCTCCGGGCTTTCAAAGAACACTATCCTTTCGATCAATTCATCTTCTGCAAGCTTTCTCAACAACCTTCTACGGTTCTTATCTTTCGGCATGAAACCAATGAAATAGAACTTATTACCACCGAAACCACTGAGCGCCACAGCACTTGTCAATGCACTTGGACCCGGAACTATTGCAACTTTTATACCTTCCAGGTGGCATTTCTTAACTAAGTTTGCTCCAGGATCAGAGATTACGGGCATGCCTGCATCTGAGACCAACGCTACTTTCTTACCCGTCTTCAATAGCTCAACTATTTTGTCTATTTTCCTAACTGAATTGCGCTCGTTGAACGATTCAATTGGCTTGGAAATTTCAAAATGGCTGAGGAGTTTCAAAGTCCGCCTCGTATCTTCAGCAATTATGAGATCAACACCTCTTAGTGTATCGAGCGATCTCAAAGTGACATCTGCCAAATTTCCGATCGGCGTACCCACAACATACAATACACCCTCGCATGTTATTTCTTCCATACAAACATACCTTCCATTTCGTTTGCCCTGTTCAATATCTCATCAAACTGACTGTTTTTCAGTTCCATTGATCTTCCAAAATACCTTTCGAAACTATTTTTTATGGCATCAGCGATCTCGTCTATCGACCTTTCAAAATAGCTGTAAAGTCCTATGAGTGGAATATCCAAATGTTTGGTATTCGTAAAACATTGCTTTATTTCCTCATGAGGAATCAGGACTATCGAACCATGTTGCAGGATATATTTTTGAGTTCGGGTCTGTGCACTACCTATGACCTTTACGTCATCCAAAGCTACTTCATAGATCGATGGAACTTGAAAACAAACACTACTTACTGGTTTTCTATGCCCTTCAACGATCTTGACTGGATATCCAATATCATTTAGTCCATCGACAATAATTCCCGAAAGTAGATTGTACAGTTCAAGCACTTTCGTATTGAACAAATCATGGGTATTGGGAATAACAACTGAGTAGGTCAGTTCGTCCCAATGAAGGACTGCCCGTCCACCAGATGGACGGCGAACCACATCAAGTCCATTCATCTTTATGTAGTCTTTGTCCAGATCGAGACCATCTTGGTGCTTTCCCAATGACAGGGTTGGACGTTGCCACGTGTAGAACCGAAGAAAAACATCGTGCGCCAATTCACCAATTGCAACATCAACTGCCATATTCAGAGTGCCAGGATAATCATATGTCTTAACCCAGAACAGATATATCACCTTCCATATATTATCACATCCTATTGTGTTCCAAAATAACTACTTCAATTTCTTTGTTAATAGAAAAATAGGATTTGATACAACTACTATTATAATCTTAATTGCATACTGAGACAATATCATAGTCCAAAGGCCAGGATATACTCCTGAAAAAGCAACAAATGTGAACACGGTTGTATCTAGCAATTGTGCAACTAAAACTGAAACCAGATTCGCTAGAAATGGTTTTTTCAGAAATTTAGAATTGAAGATATAGTAATTAAGGAACTGGGATGCGCCATAAGCACAAAAACTTGCCAAAGTAAATCTCCAGTTCATCCCAAGCAGTAATCTGTAAGCTTCTCCCCTATCGGCCGATTCTGCTGGCATGAATAATCCTAACAAGATCAAAACACTCGCGACTGCCTGCGCAAGAAAACCTACCCATATGAGATAGCTGGAGTATTTCTTATCAAGTATATCAGAAACCATGTTGGATATTATGAAAGTAAGCGTATAACTCAATACCGAGGCTGGGAAGACAAAGATTCCGATCTTAACGATCTTTGCTGTAATCACATTTGATACGGTTATGCCGGTTATGAATAGCGACGTGAAAATTATCAGCTTCTTCTCAGTGCTGATCTGTTTGGATGATGATGTGTTATCCATCGATGCTTCTCTCCTTTCTTTAGTCCTTATACTTCTTTTCGCATATCTGTAGATATAAAATATACTAATAAATACACCCTAGCCAATGTAAAATCTAAGTGAACAGAACCTTGTGCAGTCTTGGTTGTTTCTTCAGCATTCCCATCAAGTATATTAACTGTTCACCTATTAACTTCATCGTTAACAAGGCAATTTTCGCAATAGCTTCCTATGGTTTTTCTGGTACAATGTTTTGATCACGGGGAACTGTGCCTCCTTTCGTATTGATTGGTGTTCGATACAATTTTGGCACGGTTCCCCTTTTTTGTTAACTCTCTTTTTTATTTGTTAACTCATCCCTCCAATTTCACATCCCACTTTGGACAGGGTCACTAATAACTATACTAAAAATCAAATCTTAAATCTTAAAGCAAGCTATTATACTCTATACGATTTTGAAATGATTTTAATGAACACAAAATTTAGGCTAATTGTTACCGGAAATTAACCAAAAAACACATATACAGACTATATAATGGTGACAGTACTACTGACGCTTTGTGCCCACTATAGTAGTCATGAACATAGAAGTAACTATAATATGTCCACTTAAGTAGTCATGAACATATAAATAACTAAGTTTTGTTCATTTAAGTGCACAAAGCAGGGGTTATAAACTATAGATTTGGATGAGCGATCTGATCAAAATACGATGCGGGGAGGGATTACCATGAAGAGCTTGGGTAGACACATCATCGCAGAATTCTATGACTGCGACAGAGAAATACTCGACAATATTGGTAGCATCGAATTTCACATGAATCAAGCAGCGCGTGAGACTGGAGCAACGATAGTTAATTCTTCTTTCCACCGGTTCCTTCCCTATGGAGTGAGCGGTGTTGTTGTGATAAGTGAATCTCACCTTGCAATACATACTTGGCCAGAATATGGATATGCAGCGGTTGATCTTTTCACTTGTGGAGAACAGGTAGATCCATGGAAGGCGTTTTCGTATCTAAAAAGGATCTTCAACTCCCAAAGGGCTCATGTGGTTGAACATCTTAGGGGGAAGTACGATGAAATTGGTATTCCTGAAAATTCACCGCATAAAGCTTCCGCAGAGAGTTTTGAAGAAACTGCCAAAGTCCCATAATACTATTATTCCAGGACGGACGCGTGCTAAAGAACATCACGAATAAGCTTAGAAAAAGCTGGAGGAGGTAAATCATTATGACTGAAAAAAATCTTAATGTGGGAAAGCACATGATATATGTCGAATGGTATTCTGGAGATGTCGGAGGTTTGTTCATGAAGATAAATAGAAACGTGTACACAGCTCAGACTCCGTATCAAAGAATAGATATATTTGATTCGCCATTCTATGGAAGAGTGTTCGCTCTTGATGGGATAACGATGATAACTGAACGTGACGAGTTTATGTATCACGAGATGCTTGTGCACGTACCCATGTTTGTACATCCAAATCCCAAAAAAGTGCTCGTCATAGGTGGTGGCGATGGTGGAAGTATCAGAGAGATTCTGAAACATCCGTCAGTTGAAAGGGCAATCTTGTGCGAGATCGATGAAATGGTGGTCAAGGCTGCTATGGAGTATTTATCATATACCGCATCCAAGTTAAGTGATCCGAAGGTAGATCTAGTCTACGAAGATGGTTCAAAATTTGTAAGGCAGTTCAAAGAAGAATTCGATGTTATAATAATTGACTCAACAGACCCAACAGCAGGAGAAGGAGGGCATTTATTTACGGCTGATTTTTACAAGGCATGTAATGAAGCCCTCAAAGAAGATGGTATATTTTGTGCACAAACTGAAAGCTTAGTATATGACTATGAATGGGGAACCACTGCTTATAAGAGAATACGCTCTTCATTCCCGTTGGTGAGAATGTATCTCGGCTTCATGCCAACTTATCCTGGTGGTCTGTGGTCTTATACATACGCTTCGAAATCTGGATTGGATCCTGTCAAAGGTCTTGATTGTGAGAGAATTAGAAGTTTTAAAGAACCTCTCAGATATTACAATGAAGAAATACACAAAAATGCATTTGTTTTCCCGAATTTTGTGAAAGAACTAATCGAAGAGTAAGTCATGACATTTAACGTCTGAGAGATTATTCTTACTGTTTTTCTTTGACACAAGAAACCATTTTGTGATAAGATAGGTGTAGTAGCAGATGGGGAATTCATCATTAATCGGCGAGGAGACTCCAACTTCTGCAAGTTGGAGAGGAATCGCCTTCTCTTCTTTCTTCTTACTAATATCTTAGATTAATAGCGAAACTATGATATAATATTACTTGAGCGAGGTGATGATGTGTACCGCAATCAAAAGCACCAAGTTAGGCATCTCAGCAAGCAAGAGTACGTTGCTTTGAAAACGCTATGCAGACTATCTAAAAACTTGTATAATGCAACCCTGTATGCCATTCGCCAGTACTACTTTACTGAGAAAAAGCACTTACGCTATGAATCTGCCTACCATGCATTGAAGGATAATGAAAATTACAAGCTCCTTAATACTGGCATCGCACAGCAGACAATGAAAGTAGTTGACAGAAACTTCAAGAGCTTTTTTGCACTTATTAACAAAGCAATGCAATGCGACTACAAGTTTTCAAATATCAAGCTTCCGCACTATCTTCCCAAAGATGGATATTTTATGTTAATTATACCCAGATTTACTGTTAAAGATGGTTACTTTACTGTTCCTAT
>Ga0208823_1001574_pt1 | contig 17837 bp, 16 predicted proteins | sample AD_UKC075_MetaG_FD_184440 | JGI IMG/M metagenome (GOLD analysis project Ga0208823, IMG submission 184440) | Active sludge microbial communities of municipal wastewater-treating anaerobic digesters from USA - AD_UKC075_MetaG (SPAdes) (version 2) | ecosystem: Engineered > Bioreactor > Anaerobic >... | reverse complement strand
AGACCGGTGACTGCCGTGCCGTCGCCGACGACCTCCGTCGTCGCGGCGTTGAGCACCACATCGGCGTTCGGCAGTCGCCTCAGCGTCGACTGCAGGATCTCGTCGGCCCGCAGCCGGCAGTCGAACTCCAGCAGGGTGACGTGTCCGACGACGCCGGCGAGATCGATGGCCGCCTCGACGCCGGAGTTGCCGCCGCCGATGACCGCGACGCGCTTGCCCTTGAACAGCGGGCCGTCGCAGTGTGGGCAGAATGTGACGCCCTTGTTGCGGTACTCCTGCTCGCCGGGCACGTTCATGTTCCGCCACCGGGCCCCGGTGCTGACCACGACGGTGCGCGCTTTGAGTGAACCGCCGCCGTCGAACCGCACCTCGATCAGTCCGCCCGGCTGCTCGGCCGGCAGCAGCTGGCTGGCCGTCTGGTTGAGCATGATGTCGGCGTCGTAGTCGCGGACGTGCTGCTCGAGTGCGGCGGTGAGCTTGGGCCCCTCCGTGCGCGGCACCGAGATGAAGTTCTCGATGGCCATCGTGTCCATCACCTGGCCGCCGAACCGAACCGCTGCCACACCGGTGCGAATCTCCTTGCGTGCGGCGTAGATCGCGGCGGTCGCCCCAGCCGGGCCGGCCCCGACGACGAGCACGTCGAACGGGTCCTTCTCGGACATCTGGGCGGCGGTGCGGGTGCCGGCATCGGCGTCGAGTTTGGCGACGATCTCCTCGACGCCCATTCGTCCGGAACCGAACGGCTCGTCATTGAGGTAGACGGTCGGCACCGCGAGAACCTGCCGGTCGTCGACCTCGTTCTGGTACAGGGCGCCGTCGATCGCAGTCACCCGGATCCTCGGGTTGATGACGGCCATGGTGTTGAGCGCCTGCACCACGTCCGGGCAGTTCTGGCAGGACAGCGACAGGTAGACCTCGAAGCGGTACTCGCCCGCCAGGCCCGCGATGGTCCGGACCAGTTCATCGGAGATCTTGGGTGGATGCCCGCCCACCTGCAGCAGGGCCAGGACGTAGGAGCTCAGCTCGTGGCCCATCGGGAGGCAGGCGAACTGAACCTGGACATCGCTGTCGACACGCTGGATCCGGAAGGACGGCCGTCGGGGGTCGTCGTCGGCGCGTCGGTAGGACACCTTGTCCGACAGGGCGGCCGTCTCTCCGAGGAGTTCGGCGAGTTCGGCCGACTTCGCGCTGTCGTCGAGTGAGGCCACCAGTTCGATCGGTGCGGTGACTTTCTTGAGCAGGGTCCTCAGCTGGGCGGTTGTTCCGGTGTCGAGCACGTCAGATCTTGCCCACCAGGTCGATCGAGGGGGCCAGCGTCTCCTCTCCCTCTTCCCACTTCGCCGGGCAGACCTCGCCAGGGTGGTTGCGGACGTACTGCGCGGCCTTGACCTTGCGTAGCAGTTCGGCGGCGTTGCGGCCGACGCCCTCCGGCGTGATCTCCAGGTACTGGATGACGCAGTCGGGATCGACGAGGAAGGTGCCGCGGTCGGCCAGTCCCTGGCCCTCACGCATGTTGTCGAAGTTGCGGGTGATCTCGCCGGAGGGGTCGCCGACCATGAAGTACCGGATCTTGCCGATGGTGTCGGAGGACTTGTGCCAGGCGGCGTGGACGTGATGGGTGTCGGTCGAGACGGCGTAAACCTCGACGCCCAGGGCGGTGAACTCGTCGTACAGGTCTGCCATGTCGCCGAGTTCAGTCGGGCAGACGAAGGTGAAGTCTGCGGGGTAGAAGAAAAAGATCGACCACTTCCCGCGCACATCCTCGCTGGATACGTCCACGTACATCCCGTTGCGGAATGCCGTGGCTTCGAACGGCTTGATCTCCGTGTTGAGGATGGACATGGGGACTCCTTAGCTCTCATCGAAAGGGATCGACGCGTATCGGTGACCATCTGAGTTTGATGCCGCCCCGGCGCAGTTCAAAACCAACTGCGGCTGTCGTGACGGGAATCACCCGGCCGGGCAGGTTATGCGTTCGGCGAACCTTTACTCCTTGCACTCGGCAGGGGTGAGTGCTAAAAATGACACTGGCACTCGCGACCAGTGAGTGCTAGGTCGGGACGGTGAGACTGCGGTAAGACAGCTGCGGTCGTCCGTCGCGGGCACTGCGTCCGGCCAACAGCGTCCAATGGGATGGCCCGTAACCGGCCGTCCCGTGTGTCACCCCAATCGGAGGATTCACTTCGCAATGTCCAAGATTATTGCGTACGACGAAGAGGCGCGCCGCGGCCTCGAGCGGGGCCTGAACAGCCTCGCCGACGCGGTCAAGGTCACGCTTGGCCCGAAGGGCCGCAATGTCGTTCTGGAGAAGAAGTGGGGCGCCCCCACGATCACCAACGACGGCGTTTCCATCGCCAAGGAGATCGAGCTCGAGGACCCCTACGAGAAGATCGGCGCCGAGCTGGTCAAGGAGGTCGCCAAGAAGACCGACGACGTCGCCGGCGACGGCACCACCACCGCCACGGTGCTGGCCCAGGCGCTGGTTCGCGAGGGTCTGCGCAACGTCGCGGCCGGCGCCAACCCGCTGGGTCTCAAGCGCGGCATCGAGAAGGCCGTCGAAGCGATCACGGAGAACCTCCTGAAGTCCGCCAAGGAGGTCGAGACCAAGGAGCAGATCGCTGCCACCGCCGGTATCTCGGCCGGTGACCAGTCCATCGGCGACCTGATCGCCGAGGCCATGGACAAGGTCGGCAACGAGGGTGTCATCACCGTCGAGGAGTCCAACACCTTCGGCCTGCAGCTGGAGCTCACCGAGGGTATGCGCTTCGACAAGGGCTACATCTCGGGTTACTTCGTCACCGACCCGGAGCGGATGGAAGCGGTCCTGGAGGATCCCTACATCCTGCTGGTGTCCTCGAAGATCTCCACGGTCAAGGACCTGCTGCCGCTGCTGGAGAAGGTCATTCAGGCCGGCAAGGCGCTGCTGATCATCGCCGAGGACGTCGAGGGCGAGGCGCTGTCCACCCTGGTCGTCAACAAGATCCGCGGCACCTTCAAGTCCGTCGCCGTCAAGGCCCCGGGCTTCGGTGACCGCCGCAAGGCGATGTTGCAGGACATGGCGATCCTCACCGGTGGCCAGGTCATCAGTGAAGAGGTCGGCCTGTCCCTGGAGACCGCCGACACCTCGCTGCTGGGTCAGGCCCGCAAGGTCGTCGTCACCAAGGACGAGACCACCATCGTCGAGGGCGCCGGTGATCCGGAGGCCATCGCCGGCCGGGTGGCGCAGATCCGCCAGGAGATCGAGAACAGCGACTCCGACTACGACCGTGAGAAGCTGCAGGAGCGTCTGGCCAAGCTGGCCGGCGGTGTTGCGGTGATCAAGGCCGGCGCCGCCACCGAGGTGGAACTCAAGGAGCGCAAGCACCGCATCGAGGACGCGGTGCGCAACGCCAAGGCCGCCGTGGAGGAGGGCATCGTCGCCGGTGGCGGCGTGGCCCTGCTGCAGGCCGCCCCGGCGCTCGACGACCTGAACCTGTCCGGCGACGAGGCCACTGGTGCCAACATCGTCAAGGTCGCGCTCGAGGCTCCGTTGAAGCAGATCGCCTTCAACGCGGGTCTGGAGCCCGGCGTGGTCGCCGAGAAGGTCCGCAACTCGCCGTCCGGTGTTGGCCTGAACGCCGCCACCAACGAGTACGAGGACCTGCTGAAGGCGGGCGTCGCCGACCCGGTCAAGGTCACCCGTTCGGCGCTGCAGAACGCGGCGTCCATCGCGGCGCTGTTCCTGACCACCGAGGCCGTCGTCGCCGACAAGCCAGAAAAGGCCGCGGCCCCGGCCGCCGACCCGACCGGTGGCATGGGCGGTATGGACTTCTAAGTCCCCCAACGAAAAGTGCCCGGGCCTGGCGGCCCGGGCATTTTTCGTTTCCGCCCCTGGTACGGCCCCTGGATCCCCTGCCCCCACATCCCCGGCCGGGTGTGCGGTTTCGTGCGCGACACGCCGTCCCGATGTATGAATCCGCACACTCAGCGTGACGAGAGGGCAGCGCGAACCTTCGCCACGATCACGGCCGGCGTCCGCAACATATCGCTGCTGATCCGAATGACCCTCCAGCCCAACGCTTCCACGTTGGCCAGGCGCTCGATATCCCGGCGGCGCTGCCGGGGATCAGTCCAGTGCTGGGCGCCGTCGTATTCAACGGCGACCCGGCGGTCCCGCCAGCCCATGTCGAGGTAGGCGACGGTGTGACCCCATTCGTCGACCACATGAATCTGCGTCTCGGGCTTGGGCAGGCCGGCCCGTATGAGGATCAGTCGGGTGAGTGATTCGTAGGGGGACTCGGCCCCGCCGTCGACGAGAGCGATCGTCGCCTGGAGGCGGGTCAGTCCGCGGACGCCTCTGTGGTGCTTGCCGATTGCCTGTATCTGGGAAGTCCTGAGACGCGTCGCATTCATGAGGGCATCGAGTCGCTGGACCGCCGCGGTGACGGGTAGGCGTCGACCGATGTCGAAGCCGGTCCGGGCCGCCGTGGTCACCGCCATACCGGCGATCCGCGTGGTCTCTTCGGGCAGTAACACGTCGGAATGGACGGTCAACATCGGCGGCGCCCTGCGATTGCCGTGGACGAGATCGGCGGGAATTCCCGGCTCGATCCACTTCGCACCGAGCATCGCCGCCGCCGAGAGTCCCGCTACGACACCGGTTCGCCGGGACCACAGCCAGGCAGCACGGGCACGTTGGCGGGCCGTCAGTTCACCGCCCCGCGGTGCGTAGACACCCGGGTAGACGGGCGTGTAGAACCGTCGAAGCTGGTAGGCCGTGACTCGGTGTGCCGCGATGGCTTCCGCCCCACGGAAAGGCCACTCCTGCTGCATGGTGGCCCAACGTGCCATCGCACGGCTGGCCCGTCACGTCGAGTGTGCCGATTTCTCCACAGGCGCGGCGTGTCCGCGACGGATCCGCACAATCGGTGAGAACAGCCATTCTGCCGGGTCATCGGCAAGCCTTGGCGGTGTCTCGTCGGCGTCTCGTCGGACCCTCGGCGTAGCGTCGCCGACATGGCTGACGCACCATCCGCGAGGGAGATTCTCCGAGATTCCTTCACCCGGATCATCGAGCACGTCGACGACCTAACCGACGGTCTCACGGACGAGGTGTCCACCTATCGGCCGACCCCGGCGGCCAACAGCATCGCCTGGCTGATCTGGCACAGCGCGCGCATCCAGGATGCTCAGATCGCCGATATCGCCGGCACCGATCAGGTGTGGCTCACCGGCGGCTGGGTGGATCGGTTCGCCCTGCCACTGCCCCGCGAGGCCCACGGTTACGGGCACACCGCCGAGGAGGTGGGCCTGGTTCGGGCTCCGGCGACGTTGCTGGCCGGCTATTACCACGCGGTGCACAGGATGACGCTCGCCTACGTGGCCGGTGTCACCACCGAGGAACTGGCCCGGGTCGTCGACCGTAACTGGAACCCACCGGTGACGGCGAGCGTGCGGTTGGTCAGCATCATCGACGACTGCGCCCAGCACCTCGGTCAGGCGGCCTACCTGAAGGGGATCGCGCCCTGACCGAGCGAGCCTTGCTGGGCTGGCCGTTCGTCGGGATGCCGCTGATGGTTCTGCTCGGCCTCTCTGTGCGCGACGGTGCGACCCCGGTGGACGCCTGGATGCAGCAGGCCCGCGGCGGACCGATGGGCTGGCTGCTGTTCTTCACCGATGTCCACACCGCCCAGGCGCTGATGGTCGCCGCGCTGGTGGTGGCGATGTCCCGGCGGATATGGGCACTGGTGCCCCTGGTCGTGCTGGTGCCCTATCTCGGGGCGGAGTTCGCCCGCGCACTCAAACCTCTGTTCGGCCGGATGAAGGAGGAGGGGCTGGCGTATCCCAGCGGCCACACCACCGTCATGATCGTGGTGCTGGGAATGCTGCTGCTGGCGGTGGGCCGGCGGCGATGGCTGATCTGGGCGGCGGCGGTATTCGCCGTGCTGGGGATCATCGGTCAGGCCGTCACCTACCACTACTTCACCGACGCGGTCGGGGCGCTGCTGCTCGGGTCGTCATTGGTGTGTCTGACGGCCGTCGCGGTGCGTTGGCTGCACCGGCGAACCCGGCGGGTACTGCGCCGGTTGCGGATTTAGGAGGCGTATGCGCTCGGTTGCGACGGTTTTCATGTGGTTGGTCACCACCCTGCTGCTCGCGGTGACCCTGCCCGCCCTCTGGGTGCAGCAGAACCTGGTCGACCGCGCGGGGTATGCCGCGCTGGCTCAGCGGGCGGCGACCAATCCGGATCTGCAATCGGCGGCGGCGATCGAGCTGACGACCCAGGTGGGCCGATTGAGCGCGGGTGCCGACGCTGCGGTGGTCGGCGCGATCGCGAAGATGTACACCGCCGGGTCGTCCTTTCCGGGACAGTTCGCCCAGGCCAACGCCTTCGCGCACCGTTGGCTGTTCACCGACGGCGTGGACTCCGCGCTCGACGCGCAGGGCAAGTGGGTGATCGACTTCGCCCCGATGCTGTCCGACGTCGCGTTCACGCAGACCCTGCGGGACTACAACATCACGGTGCCGACGTCCGTCCCCATTCCGTTGACCGACAACGCCCCGGCCGGGTTGCGCCCGGGATCGCTACGGGTGATCGGGATGTGGGCCCCGTGGGCTGCCTGGGGTCTGGTGGCGCTCTGCGCCGTGTCGGTCCTCCTGACGCTGATGGCCGCGCGGAACCGGGGGAAGACACTCGTGAGCCTGGGGGTGTCAGCGGTGTTGGTCGGCGCGGCGGGTTGGGCCGCCATCGAACTTGCCCAGCGACCGTTGGCGACCGCATTGGACAACACCTCCGGCAACATCCGGACCATCGCCGACGTCATGGTCGCGACCGCGGAGAGCGGCATGCATCAGTGGCTCACCGTGGCCATGACCGCCGGCGGCGGTCTGGTGATCGTCGGGGTACTGGTCTCCCTGCTGGCCGGTCTGGCGCGCCATCACTCGGCGCGCTGAGCACCCCCGGATACGTTGTCCGCGCCCAGCATCCGGTGCAGGAACGAATACGCCAGCGCGGACTTGAACGCCGTTTGCGCATTGTCCGCCGCGCCGGCGTGGCCGCCCTCGATGTTCTCGTAGTACCAGACCGGATGGCCGGCCTCCTCCAGGGCGGCGGTCATCTTGCGGGCATGGCCCGGGTGCACCCGGTCGTCACGGGTGGAGGTGGCGATCAGCACCGGGGGATAACGTCGGTCGGCGCTGATGTTCTGGTAGGGCGAGTACTCCGAGATGAACGCCCAGTCGTCGGGATCGTCGGGATTGCCGTACTCGGCCACCCATGACGCTCCGGCCAGGAGCAGGTGGAAACGCTTCATGTCCAGCAGTGGGACTTGGCACACCAGGGCGCCGAACTGCTCCGGGTACTTGGTGAGCATGATGCCCATTAGCAGACCGCCGTTGCTGCCGCCCTGCGCTCCGAGGAGTGCCGGTGTGGTGATCCCCTGGTCCACGAGATCCCGTGCCACCGCGGCGAAGTCCTCGGCGACCTTGTGCCTGCCCGAGCGCTGGGCCTGGGTGTGCCAGCCCGGGCCGTACTCGCCGCCGCCGCGGATGTTGGCCAGCACGTAGGTGCCGCCGCGGGACAGCCACAGGCGGCCCAGCACCCCGGCGTACCCCGGAGTCTGCGCGACCTCGAAGCCGCCGTAGCCGCTCAACAGCGTCGGACCGGGTTCGTGCGAACCCTCCCTGCCGACGACGAAGTAGGGCACCTTGGTGCCGTCGTCGGAGGTCGCGAAGTGCTGGCTGACGCTCAGCCCGGTGGTGTCGAAGAACGCCGGTGCCTGTTTGATCGGTGTCAGTTCGCCGCCCGCACTGCCGTGCAGCAGGGTCGACGGCGTGAGGAAGCCGCTGGTGTCGAGGAAGATCTCGTCGCCCTTGTCGTCGGTGGCGACGATGACGGTGGTCCGCAAGCCGGGAGCGGAGCGACCGGCGGAGTCAGACCCGAGCGCGGAAGCGGAGCGACCCGGGGAATCGGGAACCGGTTCCCGGGTCCACGAACCCGGTGTGACGATCTCGACCCGGCTCGCCACATCGGCGAGGGTCACCATCACCAGCCGGTCGCGGGTCCAGGCGTATTGGTGCAGGCAGGTGTGGTCGTCCGGTTCGAACACGACGGTGAGGTCCGCGGGTGATTCCACGCCGCCGTTGAGGAAGGTTTCGTAATCGGTGGCCAGCAGCGATCCGGCCCGGTAGTCCGCGCGTCCGGTGTGCCAGTCTGAGCGCAGTTCGATCAGCAACCAGTCCCGGTGGACCGACACGCTCGCATCGGTCGGGGCGTCGATGCGAACCAGTTCGTCACCGGCCGCCGCCACGCCCTGGCCCAGTTGGTAGGTCTCGTCGTTGAAGAAGTCCACCGCCCGGGTGATGAACGTCCGTTCGTAGCCGGGGGTTCGGTCCACCCCTGCGGCGACGATGACGTCGGAGGTCGCGCCGGTGAACAGCGTCTGGGCGTCGGCCAGCGGCTGGCCGCGCTTCCAGCGCTTCACGACCCGCGGATAGCCGGAGTCGGTCAGCGAGCCGGGTCCGAAATCAGTTCCGACCAACAGGGTGTCGTGGTCCTCCCAGCCGACCCGCGACTTGGCCTCCGGTAGGGCGAAGCCGTCGGGTACGAAAGACATTGTCCGCATGTCGAATTCGCGCACCACGGCGGCATCCGAACCGCCGCGGGACAGCGAGATCAGCGCGAGCGTGTGGTCGGGTTCGATCACGTCCGCCCCGGCCCACACCCAGTTCTCGCCGTCGCTGCGGGCCAGTTCGTCGAGGTCGACCAGCACCTCCCAGTCCGGATCGGCGGATCGGTAGCTGTCTAGCGTGGTTCGCCGCCACAAGCCTCGCGGGTTGGCGGCGTCCCGCCAGAAGTTGTAGAGGAAGTCCCCGCGTCGGCGGACGTAGGGGATACGGGCGTCGGTGTCGAGAACCTCCAGTGCCTCGCTTCTCATCCGCTCGAACTCGGTATCGCTGAAGTGCGCGATGCAGGTGTCGTTGCGCTCCCGCACCCAGTTCAGGGCGTCGTCGCCGTCGATGTCTTCCAGCCAGAGAAAGGGGTCCGCGACCATGGCCGCCATTGTCACCCGTCGGAGTAGTGTGACCTGCGTTACACCGGGATCGGGCGGGGGTGGCTCAGGGGTGGCTCTGGAAATGGCGGGTGGCTCGTCGGGCGGCCGGACTCCGTCGGAAACCGGGAAGCCGCCGCCGCGGGTGCTGATCACCGACGCCGCGGCCGATCTGTTGCGCCGACTCCAGAACCGGCACGGTCCGGTGATGTTCCACCAGTCCGGCGGGTGCTGCGATGGATCGTCGCCGATGTGTTTTCCCGAGGGGGAGTTCATCGTGGGTGATCGGGATGTCCTGCTGGGCGTGCTGAACGGCGCGCCGGTATGGATCTCCGGACCGCAGTTCGAGGTGTGGAAACACACCCAGGTGACGATCGACGTCGTGCCGGGTCGCGGTGGCGGGTTCAGCTTGGAGGCGCCGGAGGGGGTGCGGTTCCTGATTCGCGGTCGGGTCTTCACCGCCGAGGAGATGGAGTTGCTCGCCACGTCACCGCCGGTGACGGGTGCCGACCGGGATTAGTCGGAAATTGCCAGGTCGGCGCGCCGGAGCAGGTTCCCGGTAGTTGCCGACATGCTCGGTATCGTCGGAAATCGTGATTCCCCTGCCTCGGGCATGGCTGCTCACAAGCGCGTTGCTCCTCGGCTGCGTCGCCGGTCAGATCGCCGCGGTCGTGGCCAAACTCGCCGTCGACACCACCATCAGGCCGGATCTGGTGGTGGCCTTGGTGATCGGCGTGCCCAGCGTGCTGGGAATCCTGCTCGTGCTGTCGTCCGGGCGCCGGTGGGTGACGGCACTAGGCGCGTTTGTCCTGGCCATGGCCCCGGGGTGGCTGTCGGTGCTGCTGCTGATCCAGGTGGTCTCCGGTGACTGACACCCACGCACCCATCACCGGTTCGCACCCGGCGCCGATGTTCGACACCGGGCCGCTGCCCGCGTTGGCTCCGCATACCGAACCGAGTGTGGCTCCGATCTTCGACACCGGACCGCATCCTGACCCGCTGCGGGCGCTCGGTGAGGTGGATCCGGCGCCGGCCCCACTTCAGAACCCCGCGCCCCAGGACCCCGCGCCTCAGGATTCCGCGCAGGAGCAGGCGCCCCAGGAGTCGGCGCACCAGGAACAGGGTCCGGTGGTCGAACCGGAGTCGCAGCCCGCACGGATGCCGTCGGCCCCGCAGGCGTTCAGCGAACTGGACAGTTCCGGCTATGACGTCGACACCGATGCCTTCCTGCGGTCGGTCACCGGTCACCTGCCCCCGACGGTGATCCCGGCTCAGCCGGTGGTGGTCGCGAGCTCCTACCAGTTCGTCAAGCGGTGGAAGTTCGCCCTGATCGTGGCGGGGGTGTGGCTGCTGGCGGCCGCCGCCGGCCTGGGCTTCTACTACTGGTGGTACACGGCGCTGGATAAGACGATGCCGGTGTTCGGCATCCTGGTGTACCTCGTGGTCTGCATGGTGGCCAGCATTCTGGTGTCGATGGTTCCGAACCGGCCACAGGTGACCGCACTGGCGATCGCCCTGATGGCGGCCCCGCTGGCGTCCACCGCCGCAGCGGCGGTTCTCCATGGTGCGTATTTCTTCGAATGGATCGCCCGCCCGGTAATAGGGTAGGCGGCGTGACTCACTATGACGTCGTCGTTCTCGGTGCCGGCCCCGGCGGATACGTTGCGGCGATCCGTGCCGCTCAGCTAGGCCTCAACACCGCCATCATCGAGCCGAAGTACTGGGGTGGGGTCTGCCTCAACGTCGGATGCATCCCCTCCAAGGCGCTGCTGCGCAACGCCGAACTCGCCCACATCCTCACCAAGGAGGCGGCGACGTTCGGGATCAGCGGTGAGGTCAGCCTCGACTTCGGCGCCGCGTTCGACCGCAGCCGCAAGGTCGCCGACGGCCGGGTGGCCGGTGTGCACTTCCTGATGAAGAAGAACAAGATCACCGAGATCCACGGGTACGGCAGGTTCACCGATGCCACCACGATCGTCGTGGACCTCAACGAGGGCGGTACCGAGACCGTCACCTTCGACAACGCGATCATCGCCACCGGCAGCAGCACCCGGCTGATCCCGGGTACCTCGCTGTCGAAGAACGTGGTCACCTACGAGGAGCAGATCCTCGATCGCGACCTGCCGCGCTCCATCGTCATCGCCGGCGCCGGGGCGATCGGCATGGAGTTCGCCTATGTGATGGCCAACTACGGCACCGACGTGACCATCGTGGAGTTCCTGCCCCGCGCCCTGCCGAACGAGGACGCCGAGGTCTCCAAGGAGATCGAGAAGCAGTACAAGAAACTCGGCGTCACGATTCTCACCGGCACCAAGGTCGAGTCGATTACCGATGACGGTTCGACGGTCACCGTGGTCGTCAGCAAGGACGGCGCCAGCCAGGAACTGAAGGCCGACAAGGTGATGCAGGCCATCGGCTTCGCGCCCAACGTCTCCGGCTACGGACTGGAGAACACCGGCGTGGCGCTGACCGACCGCGGCGCCATCGCCATCGACGACTACATGCGCACCAGCGTGCCGCACATCTATGCCATCGGGGACGTCACCGCCAAGCTGCAACTGGCCCACGTCGCCGAGGCGATGGCCGTGGTGGCCGCCGAGACGATCGGCGGCGCGGAGACGATGACGCTGGGTGACTACCGGATGATGCCGCGTGCGACGTTCTGCCAGCCGCAGGTGGCCAGCTTCGGCCTGACCGAGCAGCAGGCCCGCGACGAGGGCTACGACGTGAAGGTCGCCAAGTTCCCGTTCACCGCCAACGGCAAGGCCCACGGGCTGGCCGATCCGACCGGTTTCGTCAAGGTGATCGCCGACGCCACGTACGGCGAGCTCCTCGGAGCCCACCTGATCGGGCCGGACGTCTCCGAACTGGTGCCGGAGTTGACGCTGGCACAGAAGTGGGATCTGACGGTCAACGAACTGGCCCGCAACGTGCACATCCACCCGACGTTGTCGGAGGCGTTGCAGGAATGCTTCCACGGCCTGGCCGGCCACATGATCAACTTTTGAGTGTCGGCACAGGTGAGGCAAGCCCCGTGAGATCGGTCGTCGTCGCGGGGATCGGCGGTCTCCTGTTGGGCCACCTGTTGTGGCTGCTGGGCATCTCCGCCGCCACGTCGGCGCAGTCGGTGAGCACGGCGGTTCTGGTGCTCTCGGCGATCCTGCTGGTGGCTGCCGGCCTGGCGGTCCACCGGGCTTGGCGGTCGTATCAGGACGGGCGGTTGGTGCGTGCGGCGTTCCTCGGCGGGCTCTCGATTTCGCCGGTGATCTTCACGGTCGTCGTGCTCGGAGTGACGTACCTGTAGGCCGCGCACTGCGGGGACCGACCGGATCAGTCCGGGAAGTCCATCGGAACCCTCAGCGCGGCGAGGATGCCGGCGATCGCGTCGTAGTGGCCCGCGAGCGCGCAGACCTCGATGATCTGCTGCGTGCTCAGGTGGCCCGCCAGTGCGGCGTACGTCTCGTCGGAGATATCCCGGTCGGTGACGAACTCGTCGACCGCCCGCAGGAGCGTGCGCTGCCGGTCGGTCAGCCCCTCGGCGTCCGGGCCGGCGAAGATCCGCTCCTGCACCGAGGCATCCAATCCGCGGGAGCGGGCCAGCCGACGGTGCTGCTGAAGCTCGTACTCCGAGCCGCGGAGGTGACCGACGCGCAGGATGACCAGCTCCTTGTCCTGTTTGGTCAGCTTGCCCCAGTTCAGCAGGACGCCGGAGTACGGCAGGAAGGACAGAAACAGCAGGCGGTGCCGTCCCAACGTGGTGAACAGGTGCATCTGCGGAGCCCGGATCGACCGGGCCGCCAGTCGGCTGATGGCCCAGTTCACCAGGCCCAGTTCGCGTCGGCCGCCGGGCGGGATCCGGTCACCGTGCCGGACCGGGTCACCGTGCGGGACGGGGTTGACTTCGCTCATCAGGACTCCTTCACCAAATAGGGCGACACCGTGGAGCGGTGCTCGTCGAGATCCAGCGCCCGGCCCAGCGCCGGGAAGGCCCGCTGGGGGCAGTTGTCCCGCTCGCACACCCGGCAGCCCGTACCGATCGGCGTCGCCAGCGAGTGCACCCCGTCCGCCGACAGGTCCAGGCCTCGGGAGTAGACCAACCGATTGGCATGGCGCACTTCGCAACCCAGGCCGATCGCAAATGTCTTGCCGGGCTGGCCGTACCGGAGCGCGCGGCGCTCCACCGTGCGGGCCACCCACAGGTAGTTGCGCCCATCGGGCATCTGGGCGAGCTGGACCAGGATCTTGCCCGGATTGGCGAAGGTCTCGTAGACGTTCCACAGCGGGCACGTCCCACCCGAGGACGAGAAGTGAAAGCCGGTGGCGGACTGGCGTTTGGACATGTTGCCGGCCCGGTCCACCCGAACGAACGAGAACGGGACCCCGCGCATCGAAGGCCGCTGCAACGTCGAAAGCCGATGGCAGACCGTCTCGTAGCTCACCTGGTAGAACGCCGAGAGCCGTTCGATGTCGTAGCCGAAATTCTCGGCCACATCGTGGAACTGCCGGTAAGGCAGAACCACCGCGGCGGCGAAGTAGTTGGCCAGCCCCATCCGCGCCAGCCGGCGGGACTCGTCGCTGGTGAACTTGCCGTCGGTGACCATCTCCTCGATGAGGCCGCCCACCTCGAGGTAGGCCAGTTCGGCGGCCATCCGGAACACCTGCTGCCCCCCGGACAGCTGGGTGCTCATCTCCAGGGTCTTCGACGCCGGGTGGTAGCGGTGCAACACCGTCTCGCCGAGGTCGATCCGCCGGCTGATACGCACCCCGTGCCTTTCGGTGAGCCGCCGCGACAGCTCGCCGGCCAGGTCTCCCCGGTGCATCCGCATCCGCGCGGTGAGATCCTCTGCGGCGGTGTCGAGTTCGTGCAAATAGTTCTGCCGCTGATAGAAGTAGTCCCGAACCTCCTCGTGCGGCATCGTGATGGATCCGGTGCCGCTGCCGCCGGTGTTGAGGTTGAACCGGTCCTCGGTGGCGTCCGCCAGCTGCGCGGTGGTGATCCGGTACCGACGGTGCAGGTTGACCATGGCGCGCGCGATGTTCGGGTGCGCACCGACCATGTCGGCGATCTCCGCCGCATCGACGTCGGCCTGCAGGTCGCGGTCCAGCATCACCTCGCGCAGTTCGGCCATCAGCCGGGTGTCGTCCTGGGAGGCGAAGAAGGTGGCGTCCACACCGAACACCTCGGTGATCCGGAGTAGCACCGCAACGGTGAGCGGTCGCACGTCGTGCTCGATCTGGTTGAGGTAGCTCGGCGAGATCTCCAACATCTGGGCCAGTGCCGCCTGGCTGAAGCCGCGTTCGCTGCGCAGCTGTCGGACCCGTGCCCCGACGAAGGTCTTCGGCATCCTGCCAACCCTATGGCAGGATCGCCTCGGGGGAGGGCGCGGGCGTTCCGGCACGAGCCGCAACAGCACGAGCCCAGATGCAGGGTCTGGCGGGAAGGGACAGCATCGTGACGTCCACCAATTCAGCGTTCACCAATTCAGCGTCCACCACCTCAACCGGGGGAGTGTCCACCGGGCTGGGCAAGACCCTGATGCCGGTACCGGATCCGCATCCCGACGTGTTCGACCGGCAGTGGCCGCTGCGGCCGGCCGACGTCGACCGGCTCGGGCGGCTGCGGATGGACGCCGCCGTCCGGCACATCATGGACATCGGGCAGGACCACCTGCGGGAAATGGGTCATAACGACACCCATCCGCTGTGGATCGTGCGGCGCACGATGGTCGACATGATCGGGCCGATCGAGTTCCAGGACATGCTGCGGCTGCGCCGCTGGTGTTCGGGGGCGTCGAACCGGTGGTGCGAGATGCGCGTTCGCATCGACGGCCGCAAGGGCGGTCTGATCGAGACCGAGGCGTTCTGGATCAACTTCAACCGGGAGACGCAGACCCCGGCCCGGATCGCCGACGACTTCATGGACGGGCTGCTCAAGACCACCGACGTCAACCGGCTGCGCTGGAAGTCCTATCTGAAGGCGGGATCGCGCGAAGACGCCGACGAGATCCGGGAATTCCCGATCCGGGTCAGCGATATCGACCTGTTCGATCACGTGAACAACTCGGTGTACTGGAAGGTCGTCGAGGAGTTCCTCGCACCGCATCCGGAGCTGCTCGAGGCGCCGCTGCGGGTCACCATCGAGCATGACGCCGCCATCGCCTACGGCGAGAAGCTCGAGATCCTCGCGCACACGTACCCGCCGGGTTCCACCGACAAGTTCGGGACAGACCTGACCGACCGCACGGTGAGAACGCTCACATACGTCGTCGGGAACGAGACCAAAGCGGTCGCCTCCATCTTCCCGCTCTAGGGCGCGGCGGCTTTTCCCGCGCTCCGGTTAACCCCACGTTTACCTGCGGATTCAAGTTACCGGCCAGTAGCTACTGTCGGATCGCGGGGACCTTTCTTCGCAAGCTTCGCAAGTGAAGGAATCTCTGTTGCCTAAATTTGCAAAAGCGACGGTTTGAACTGCGGATATGCGATATGCGACAGTTGTCTTAGCACAACAGTGAAGTGGGCGCGGCCGTTAGCAACTAGCAACGACCGGCGGATTGTCGCAACGCCCAGCGGGAAGACAAAGGAGAATCTCATGGCAGTGTCCAACGTCGGTAAGCCCAAGAGCGCGGCGGAGATCCAGCGCGACTGGGACACCAATCCCCGCTGGAAGGGCATCACCCGGACCTACTCCGCCGAGGACGTCGTCGCGCTCCAGGGCACCGTCGTCGAGGAGTACACCCTGGCCCGCCGCGGCGCGGAGATCCTGTGGGACCAGGTCAACAACATGGACTTCGTCAACGCCCTGGGTGCCCTCACCGGCAACATGGCCGTCCAGCAGGTGCGCGCCGGCCTGAAGGCCATCTACCTCTCCGGCTGGCAGGTCGCCGGTGACGCGAACCTCTCCGGACACACCTACCCCGACCAGAGCCTCTACCCGGCCAACTCGGTGCCCCAGGTCGTCCGTCGTATCAACAACGCGCTGCTGCGCGCCGACGAGATCGCCAAGGTCGAGGGTGACACCTCCGTCGACAACTGGCTGGTGCCGATCGTGGCCGACGGCGAGGCCGGCTTCGGTGGTGCGCTGAACGTCTACGAACTGCAGAAGGCCATGATCGCCGCCGGTGTGGGCGGTTCGCACTGGGAGGATCAGCTCGCCTCGGAGAAGAAGTGCGGCCACCTCGGTGGCAAGGTGCTCATCCCCACCCAGCAGCACATCCGCACCTTGACGTCTGCCCGGCTCGCGGCTGACGTGGCCGACGTTCCGACCGTTGTGATCGCCCGCACCGACGCCGAGGCGGCCACCCTGATCACCTCCGACGTTGACGAGCGCGACAAGCCGTTCGTCACCGGTGAGCGCACCTCCGAGGGCTTCTACCACGTGAAGAACGGTCTGGAGCCGTGCATCGCGCGGGCCAAGGCCTACGCGCCGTACGCCGACCTGATCTGGATGGAGACCGGCACCCCGGACCTGGAGCTCGCGCGCAAGTTCGCCGAGGGCGTCAAGTCGGAGTTCCCCGACCAGCTGCTGGCGTACAACTGCTCGCCGTCGTTCAACTGGAAGAAGCATCTCGACGATGCGACCATCGCGAAGTTCCAAAAGGAGCTGGGCGCCATGGGATTCAAGTTCCAGTTCATCACGCTGGCCGGCTTCCACGCGCTCAACTACTCGATGTTCGATCTGGCCTACGGCTACGCCCGCAACCAGATGACCGCCTACGTCGAGCTGCAGGAGCGGGAGTTCGCCGCCGAGGAGCGCGGCTACACCGCCACCAAGCACCAGCGCGAGGTCGGTGCCGGCTACTTCGACAAGATCGCCACGACGGTCGACCCGAACAGCTCGACCACCGCGCTGTCCGGCTCCACCGAAGAGGGCCAGTTCCACTAGGCCATAGGCAACGTCGAGCAGACGCAAACTCGCACCAACGAGACACCGTGAGTGCGAGTTTGCGTCTGCTCGCGATTCTGGGAGAGGGGTAGTGGTGAATCCACAGCCGATCGAGCGCGTCGCCGTGATCGGGGCCGGCCAGATGGGCGGCGGTATCGCCGAGGTCTGCGCCCGCGCGGGCGTCGACGTCGTCGTCTTCGAGACCACCGAGCAGTTGGTGACCGCCGGGCGGGCCCGCATCACCAAGTCGCTGGAGCGAGGCGTCAGCGCGGGCAAGATCACCGAGCGCGAGCGTGATCGCGCGCTGGAGGGTCTGTCGTTCACCACGACGCTGGCCGACCTGGCCGATCGGCAGCTGGTCATTGAGGCCATCATCGAGGACGAGAAGATCAAGGCCTCCGTCTTCGCCCAGCTCGACGAGATCGTCACCGACCCCGACGCGGTTCTGGCCTCCAACACCTCGAGTATCCCGGTGATGAAGCTGGGGGCGGCGACGAAGAACCCCAGCCGGGTTCTCGGACTGCACTTCTTCAATCCGGTTCCGGTGCTCCCGCTGGTGGAGTTGGTGACCACGCTGGCCACCAGCGACGCGGCGGCCGCGCGTGCCGAGCAGTTCGCCGGCACGGTGCTCGGCAAGCAGGTGGTGCGTTGTGCCGACCGCTCGGGTTTCGTGGTCAACGCGCTGCTGGTGCCCTATCTGCTCTCGGCGATCCGGATGGTGGAGTCCGGCTCGGCCACCGTCGAGGACGTCGACAAGGCCGTCGTGGCCGGGTTGTCCCATCCGATGGGGCCGCTGCGGTTGTCCGATCTGATCGGCCTGGACACCCTGAAGCTCATCGCCGACAAGATGTTCGAGGAGTTCAAGGAGCCGCACTTCGGGCCGCCGCCGCTGCTGCTGCGCATGGTGGAGGCGGGCAGGTTGGGCA